>ERZ807291.7268-NODE-7268-length-12930-cov-10.832932_pt1 | contig 12930 bp, 10 predicted proteins | sample MGYA00521257_ERZ807291 | MGnify/ENA primary metagenome ERZ807291 (study PRJEB31413, sample SAMN03169783) | marine metagenome | biome: Marine; feature: Water; material: Subsurface seawater | place: North Sea | collected 2011-04-28 | depth 1 m m ...
ATTAACCAGAAGAATTCGTTGACCTTTGTAGTTGGTTTTTTACTTTTATATTCGCTTATACCCTTCAAACGATTATATGTGTTATGTGTAACCGGTATTTTGGTAACAGACCCGTATTTTTTTAATAAACTATCCATCTTATCAATAGGTATAATACCGCCACTATTATATGAAATGAGGATGTATTTTGAACGGGTATTAGAAATTAAATCTGAAAATGTTTTTTCAGCTTCAATAGAACTGTTATATTTGGATTTTATCCAATTTTTAGGTTGCCCGCGATATGTGGATGGTATTTCAGTATCAGTATTCCAGTTATTAATAATATCCAACATAAAGTAGAAAATGGAATATGGGTGTTTGTTATAAGGAGGGTCGTAATACACAAGGTCTAGTTCCGGTATTTGTTTAATCCACTCATTCGTATCCATATTACTAATATTAATATTAGCATTACTGTTGTATGATGTAGGCATTTTCAATGTAATAGGTCCAGTAATACGCTTGACATCAATGTTTTTTTTGCCACCATATTGCCCGATACCATCTTCGTTTTTGTAGTAAGCAGAAAATTGCCCGTTTGTATTATTATGAATAGAAGATTCAACGAGAAGAGAACCTAACAAAAAGGGTTGATATTTTTTGGGAATTGTTTCAATATAGTTGCGTATAATATCAATACGATTACCATTTTCGTGAGTGAAATATACGCGATCGTCTTTGGTAATTTGAGTAGGATGATTTGGACTCCAATTGCCTGTAATATAGTGCTTAAGGAACTTTGATGTTTTATTGTTTGCGTGTTTGTTGGCGGTATCAATATATTTTTGGAGTTGAATACTATCCTTATCGCTCAAATTCGTCAAAAAACATTGATTTAATGTTTTTGCATACCCGGCCAAATCATTACTATATAAATCTTGTGAATGTTGCTTGAATAAACGTGAAACAATTCCGGAACCCGAAAATCCATCACCAATAGATAATTTCCTCCCGTGTTTTTCTTCTAAATTGATTAGTATTTCTTTGATATGTTTCAGTAATTTTCGTTTATTTCCCATATAGGTAATTATTTGTTTTGTCAGATAGTCATCATTCATAATATTTGATAATATAATGTATATATTCATTATAAAATTGAATACAAACGGTAATTCAAATAATAGAATATCTATAAATTATTATAATCTCATGAATTATCGCGCCGTAAACCACATCAAAAAACAAATCAAGAGTTGCTATTTGTATAAGGATGTATATAACTATATAAATCCCGTGATTACTGATGTTTCTCTGAGAGATGGAATCCAAGGTCTAACGCCCGAACTTATGACAACAGAAAAAAAACAAATAATTTTCCAACATATACACGACATGAAGTTTGCAAGTAATATTGAACTCGGATCAATTGTATCCCACAAGCATATGCCAGTAATGAAAGATGTTCCTAATCTATATCAGTATTGTATCCAATATATTGAAAGTAAAGATTCTGTTGAAGAAATGATAATAGCAGCGGACAAAGAAATAGAAGACTATTATCCAAATATATTTACGTTGATTCCAAATATGAATAAGTTGAAAGTGGCTGAAAAGCACGCGATGACGAATTATGCATTTGTCACATCAGTATCCAATAGCTTTCAAAAACGAAATATTAATCGTTCATTACAAGAAAGTAACGCGGAACTATACAAAATGCAAGAATATTTGCAATATAAACGAGAAAACAATACAAGTCCAATCAATACAAAGTTGTATATATCATGTATCGATCATTGTCCGTATGAAGGAAAAATCAATACAGAAGATGTTGTCACACATATTGTAAATCACGCGTGTACGGAATATTACAATGAAGTATGTTTATCTGATACGTGTGGTTCACTAACATTCAATTCATATAGGAGTATTTTGGACGAATGTTTGAAATATATCAATCCAGATATGATTTCACTTCATCTCCACGTAAATAAAAATAACCATTTGACAATAGAAAATATTATTCGTTATTCGTTGAATAAAGGGGTCCATCGGTTTGATGTATCATTATTGGAACACGGCGGTTGCTCGATGACACTTAAAGACGACGAGAAGCATTCGAATTTGGATTACATTCTTCTATGTAAAATACTTGATAGATATATAAAGGAAAATGTGGAACGATTAAGAATAATGGAGAGAGAAATAAGTTAAATTATTAGTAATATATCAATATAAAAACTATACATTAATATTTTTTATAATGGAAAACGTCGACGCACAAACCCCAGTTTCAACTAGCGAACTCGCATCAAAAGAACAGGTAAAAGAAGTAAACATCATGGATGTTCCTGTTTCAAATCAAAACATTGCTCTCAATGTGATGGTATTCTTCCTCAACAGCGCCCAACGTCGCGGTGCGTTCAGCATGGACGAATCTGCGAAGGTATGGGAAGCGGTAAAGATGTTCGTTACACCTGAACCTGCTAGTGGCGATGCTGCTCCTGTAGAAAACACAATGGAATCCACAGATTAAATGTGATTTCAGTAGTAATTATTTTTAATGTATAATGAAAAAGTATAGTAAAAAATATGTTATAATTTAACATAACATATTTGACTAGAATAAAGTTATAGTATACAATCGTTAATGAATGTATCGTCATCCTTGTGTGTAGGTTCAATAAATTTACCCCGTATTACTTCTTTAACGACGGCATCAATATTTTCAAAATCATCATTCAGTATCATTAGTTCACACGTTTTGATATTGAATATTTTGAATGTTTTTTTATCCTCTGGATATACAATATTCCAAAGCCATGCATAAATAACGACTTGAATCTTATGATCGAGCGATATTTCACTCGTGCATTTCATTTCCCAAACGCTATCTTTCGTAACAAGATCCGCGCGGGCTGTAAAACGAAACAATAAATGATCTAAATTACACTCTTCTAGTGCCCTGTCTACATTTGTATGTGCGTCTTCGTCAGAATGGTGTATAATTGTAAATTCTGCTTCTGGTTCGTAATCCACACATTCAGTATCAATATATGTATTAATACGATCTTTACATATATCAATATCGTCTTCACTCAACCAGCAACAATCATCATATGTAATTTGTCGTAATTTTGAATGCAATCGTTCATCTATTGCCTTGAATACATTTGCAGCATACAAATAATCTTCTATGGATAACATATTTCTATCTACACTATCAATAGCAGACGATATATATTCATTTTTTTCATCCAATTGTTCGTGACTAAGTTCAATCATCTCATAAAGCACGGGCACAGTTGAAATGTCTCGTTTGCGATTGATTTCATCGTAATACATACACGGAATAGCAATACCATTCAAATCGCTTACCTCTTCATATAATCCATTTTGCGTTTGGATGACACTAGGTATATCTAACGTCTCACCCTTTTCGTGACATACAAACAAATCATTCAATATTGGCGTAATCACATCCAATACATCTTCGTGAAGGAATTTGATTAATTCTGTTGGTGTTACATTACACTTTTTGATTTCAACTTCTTGGTCGGCCGTTGTTCTTTCGTAAAATATATTACCCGGATTACCGATGAATCGAACACAATCCATTTTCTTGATATCATTATGACTCTTGGTTAGAAAGTCAAGAGGACGGTCAAAACGTGTATTACTGCTTTCACATAGAAATAATTCTTCACTTGCACGCGTAGCAGCAACATAGAGTGTATTGGGACATTCATATGTATTTAAGTTTCGTCCATAATAAGAGAAATAATTTTGGTCGAATCCAATAACAAATACATATTTTCGCTGTCGCCCCTTAACAGAGTGAAATGTAGATAATCCAATCTTACCCATAATCACACGTTCGTCCAGTTTATCTGTCTCAAACAACGGCACAAAACAGTCAATACCATTCATAACCAATGTATTTTCCAGACGTTTAATATTGTGTCCCTTGATAGAACCCGCCAAAATAAAGAAATCATCTTGTTTCGATCCAGCATCCATCAATTCCTTTATTTTATTAACGATGACACGTTCGGCTGTATAATGATTACACCTCATATATGATACTTTGGGTCCATCACGACACGATTCCATACGTTCTTCATTCAGCATAACACTATTGACAAATGTGCGGATTTGATTCGTAATTCGATATGACATTTTGAGAGAACATTTTATGAAAACATCACTATACATAAAATCATAGTGTTTCCAAATCTCAGGAGCAGATGTAAGGAATCGTATATCAGCACCTTTGAATTCATACAGACCTTGTTTGTAATCTCCCAGTATCAATACTTGTATTTTCTTATTGTTTTTCGCATACAAATCGCAAATAAACTTCACAATAAGCCTGTAATATAATAGTGTCATATCCTGAGATTCATCAATCACCAAAATGTCTATATCAATATGTTTTGATATTTCTGTATTTTGTGCCAATATATGTCGCATACCTGTATCCGTATATGCCGAGCTATCATAAAATCCTACCGCCAGACTATGATATGTATGGACGGTCATATTATCTAACGACAATTCTTTTGCTTTTGAGCGTATTTCGTGTCGAAGAGCAGAATTATAGGTAAGCTGCATTATTTTTTTACTATCTAATTGGTATGCAACATTAAGAATAGTGGTTGATTTACCAGAACCCGCACACGCGTCAACTACCACATTATTACCATCTTTTATATGATCGATAATTAGCTGTTGCTCGTCACTTGGTATATTCATAAATTATTTTTTGCGTCTGCAATAATTGTAAAGTAATATTTATATAGATTTGTTAAACTACTATTTACGTTATAACTTACTTACAAAGTAAAATTGAATAAATACTATATACACAATTTTAACATATACCACCATAATAGATATTATATGAAAGTCAGAAAAAATGCTTTATGTGACTATTCTGCTAGTCATTATAACACACTCATGCATAATTATTTTGTAAATCATTGTTATATAGGTAGTAATCCCAAGTATACATGCTATGATATCACAATAATCTGTTGCAAGGCTAAAAAAATCATTCAACTATTTGAAAAATACCTTGATTTTACGAGTATGGATATAAACATAAAGGGATGTTCGGAATACAACGAGTTTCATAAATCAGTGAGTAAACTTGTTGTATATCAACAAGCAGTTTATTTGTGTCAAGACTATTTATACGATCATCCAAATGACTTTAATGTTGAAGAAATACAAGATCAGATGAATATATTTTACAAAGAAATGACAGACCTTACTAATTATATCATAACCAACTGCGAATAGATAAATATATACTATTATCTAGATCATCAAACTTATTTTGTTTTCATAATACAGTTCTTGTATTTTTTTGCTTCCGGATTACATCTGATAACATTAAAACCTCCGTCGAGTGTATTCATAAATAAACATTTAATATATTCATCGTATAAAGAATTACAATGAGAAAAACGATTTTTCTTTTCTTCAAAGTCCATAAAATAAATAATATATATTACTTAGGTAATAAAATTAGATTATTCTTAAAAACAATAACACAAATAACCCTATTAACAATAGAGGTAGTATACAACACAAATAAACCCCACAAGTATTGTTGACGGAGTTTTCAGATGAACTAAATCTAGGGATGTAAAAGCTTTCTAATGGATGAATTTTGGGAGTTTTATTGAATTTCGGATTCACAACAGGTAATATATTTTCGTCGTTCATTTATATTATGGTTTCTTATTTAATTTTTTATTATACAAATTCAATTTTTGTTGTTTGAAACGTTCACAATCAATCACTAATTGATTATATAAGTCACAGTCTTTTTCCTTATATTTCGCCAAACAGCCATCTAGCAAGCTTTTTTCAAATTCACATAAGTTATCATAACGGTTGATGGTGGGTTTCATAATTTATAATATCATACTATAAATTATTCTTTATTTTCTATTCTTACGAGTTTTATTTGCGATTAGTTTCTTTCTGAAAGTATAGTTATTTTCGATGGCGCCAAGTAATCGAACTTGCTTCTGGGCGTTTTCAAGGGTGCTACATTTTGCAAATACCTTTTTTGTTTTGGGTTTATATACTTTATAACATGATTTGTTGCGAACCTTGCGAATTTTATATGGCATCTATAATGTATTTATAGAAATTTAATTCAAGTTAGACATATAGATATATCCATTCAATTCAGCAGCAAGTTGGTAATGACCGTTGGCAGAAACACAAACACATCTCCATTGTCGTCCTTGAAGATTCGGATCTTCATTGCGATTCCAAGTAACCCCGTAATCCGTAGAATAAAAAATGAAACCGTTATCTTGTAAAATAGACATATAACGTCCTGTTGCGGATATTGACACATTACGCCATAAAGCATTAATATCAACAGTGGAATCTGTAACAACATTCCAATTGCTACCATAATCGGAAGTAATATATATTTTGCCTCCTGACTCAATCGCAACCATATATTGGCCGTCGGACGTGACAGAAACATCAAGCCAGTTTCTATCTTCAAATGGATCACCACCGGTAAACGAATCATTAAATGTTGAACCATAATCGCTTGATATATAAATGGTTTCTGCTGCGATTACCTGATATTGCCCGTTGTAGGAAATAGATACCGACATTGTAGGAAATGCTTGAATAGAATAATACAACGGACTGTCGTCGTCTAGACGAGTCCAAGATACTCCATAATCATTAGAACTATATAAACTATCGCCTGAAATCACAACTTTTTGGTATTGACCGTTGAGCGAAATAGATACATAGACAATTGTACCTTGTGTATCAAGTGCCTTCGACCAAGTATTACCATAATCATTCGATACAAAAATACTAGACCCATTAGAAGCTGTCTGATGTTGTCCGTCGTGTGTAATATTAATTGCATTTATGTTAGATGGACCAATATTATAACGATAAGTCCAATCTTCACCGAAATTTGTAGATATGAAAATATCTCCACTAAGATCAATCGCACTTTGGTATTGTCCGGTAGATGATAACCCGCAAAAATTCCAATCACGAGCACCAAATTGTTCCGTTGCTTCTGGTGTCCAATTCAAAGCGTATTTATCAAATGAATATACTTCTTCATCGCTTGCAACTAAGAGAATAGGTACAGTAAATGTCTGGACGAGTTCTGTATCACTATATGTAGTTGTCTTACGAACACGATTTAAGCGGTCATAATAGTTCAATTCACTATCTATTTGTTGTAAATTTTCAGGTCCGGTATATAAATCCGTATTTGCTCCGAGGTCAATATTCAATCGTAATGTAATTGTCATTCCTTCGGGGATAAAAATAAAATCTCCTGGCTTGAACCCTTCTAATACAGATGTAGATTCTGTGCGGTTATTAAACATATTATTATCAATTGCATTCTGAATTTGAGTAGGGACATCATATAATAATAGAGAACCAGATAAGTCGCTTATCAATGAACCATTAATATTGAAATTACCGCCTTGTATTAAATGAATAAATGCGTCTTCATCAAATACACCGTTATTCACGTTGAAAATGTTATTAGCTAAAATAATAGGTGACCCAAAATATACATTCACAGCATTTAAGAAATCAGTATACATATTTGTAATTTTTCCCATTGAAATAATAGTATCCTTATTTGTATTGTTTAAAAATTCATCCGTTGTGATAGTAAGAGTATCTTTCATAGCAATACCACTGCTCGGTATAGGTAGGTTAATCAAATTTTCATTCAAATCATTTACAAGACCAATCTTATAATTTAATTCACGAACACTATATTTTATTTGTATCGCTTCTGCAACATAATATGGGCGCACAGAATTCAATTGAGGTCGATATGTAGGAAATGTTTGATCGATAGTGAACCCACCATAACCAGGCATGGCATAAGAACTTGTATATGTGGTTGTCATTATATTAAAATATAATGATAAATTTTTTGTCTGGATCCATATATTTCTATACAATCACAAAAAGCATATCTGTGCGGACTATATTGCGAAGTTTTGGAAGTGTTACTATAGTTGTATTATTATGATATGGTGCGGATGACATACTTGGATCGTATGTTGGATTCGTAGTAGCAAAAGAAACATCCGTTGTATTTGTCAACTTCAATTCAAATTTCATTTCTATACCATCCATTATTAAAAGCAAATCGCCTGGTAAGAACCCGTGATACATTCGCATATTTTCACGATTATTGAAAATATTATTTTTTATTGCACTACGTAAACTACTATTTATACCTGAAAATACAATTTCTCCTTGTAAATGATAATTCTGAAACTGATCTTTTGATTTCAACGTCGTCAAAAATTCGCTTTTACTCATAAACCCATTCACATCAGTATCTATATCTTGTTGAATTAATTGATCGCTTAATCCATTCAATCCAAAATAGTTATTTACCTTTCGCATGAAATCATTATATAGCGTATCAAATGCACCTAAACTAATAATAAAACTTTCATTTATCAGCGTATCCAATAAATCTGAAGAACTGATTGTAATGGTATCGTTATAGAATTTGCGATTAATGTTATCGTAGTTTGAATTTTCTTGGATAATATAGCCATCGTCGTCCTTATAAATACCCAATTTTTCATTCAATAGTGATGATGGTATGCGTAATTGTAGTGTTTGAGTAACATCATAATAATCTGGATTAAATGGTTCTGGAGGTTGAACTGGCACTTGTATAGATTCGATATAATCCGTAGATGTTTCAATAAAAAGTCCTCCAGAACCTTCCATTACATACATTACATAATCATATGGGGTTTGTTGTGTCATGGTATAGTTTTAAAAGATATATATTATTCTTATAAATCATATACCGTTTTTAAATTCAGACAAAATGAAAAGTCTGAATTATTCATATTTACTACTCTCCCATATTCATCTAACAACCGAACATGTAATCGTTGAATATCTACGGGTCCAAAATACCGTCTAGGTTCTGTAACAATATTGAAATCGTTTTCCAACAATACAGCAAAGTATGAACCTTTCAAAGATATTCTTGCTAATATATTTGCATTCAAAATGGAATCTTCAAATACACTTACAAATTGGTTATTCACACTGTTATTATAATCATCTATTGCCAAATATAAGTATCGTGTTTTATTTGTATCAATAACAGTTTCTGCTATATATTTTGTCGAACCCGTATATAATGTTTTTATAAATCCCAAATTTTGGCCTATTTTTGTATGTATTGGATTATTGTCTGGTGTTTTGTTTCGTCCTATGCGAAAATCAAGGGTAATATCTAGTATGTTTGAATGTTTTGAATATTTTTCATTCGGTTGTATAAATACTTTTCCAGAACCCGAACCCGATGCCGTAATATCAAGAATCAGATGAATGTATGAAAATGGATCATTCACATCAACCAAATTGTTATTTTCCAATATTTCAAGTTGACTATTTAATAATCCCAACAAATCGGCTGCGTTATAATTGCCGTCTTTTACAAACAAAACCTTTTCTTTTTCAAGAATTTCAGTATTATTTGTAAAATCCTTGTATATCACTTTGATGTATAAATAGTCATTTCCATATTCTTCGGCAATCCCGTAAAATGTAATTGGTAATTCTAATGCGGATAATGTCATCGAAACGACTTTGTTTATTTTAGTGGGTAGTTGCAATATATAATTACTGCTAGGTGCTTTCTTGTCCTTACGAAATTTCGTATCAATATTCAAACATGTTGTGCTTATACGATGATTCAACGGATTTAGAGAACCTTTAAAGAATTCGCTTGTTTGTGTATGTATAACGGTTCGTTCTTTGCTCGGTGCGAATTCATCAGTGCGTGGAATACTTACTTCATTATATTGCGTTGTATCAATTTGATGATTTTTTGGTATAGTGGTTGGGCGTTTAGGTTCACCACATTTGACATATATTAACCAATCACGAGCGATTTCCAAAAAATCGATTAAATCCTTTTGAAGGCGTCTATTTAATTGTCCGGATGATATGAATATTTCACGTATTTGTGCTTCTTTTTCTTCTATATCTGCTGCGGTATATTTTTGATTCGGCTTTATTTGAAAAAATGTTTCCAAATCGCGCATATTATAATTATTAATATCCAAATCTAAATCATTATCGTTCATAATATTATATAATTTATAATGACATATTAATCAACAAGAGCATACGCAATAATATTTATTGAAAAATAAATAATGTGATTATTATTTATACTAATGTCATCAAGTGATTATACATCCCTCAAAAAATATAAAGAAATACAAAATGCTTGTAAATTAGATGACATCGGGAACCCTGTATCGCCTTCTTGGTTCAATATACCAGCAAATAACGATTGCGATTGTGGGTATACATTAGGAACAGGTCCAACCGGTCCAACCGGTTCAATTGGATACACAGGACCTACTGGTTCCCAAGGTATACAGGGTGATCCTGGGTTAGATAATGGTGGTGTGTATACAATATATGCAGAAGCAAGTAACGGATTTGGTGCAGATAACAACGGCTTCATTTTTTCGTATGGAGATAGTGGAGTAAATACAAGTGGTATTATTATTGGTGCTGACAGTAGTTTGAACTATATTGCTATTCAAATGCAAAGTGCCCCAACACAAGATGGTGTTTTAGAAATATACAAAAATGGTGTATCAGTTGGAAGTCAGATAACTGGTATAAATCAAGGTAACAATACATTTGATGTGTCATTATCATTCAATAAAGGAGATACGTATAATATTTTTTGTGTTTCTGGAAGTGGCGGCGGTAATCTATTATTAAGTTCTTGGTTCCAAAGTGGTGGTATAATAGGTCCCACCGGTCCAATAGGTATTGGTTCAACCGGACCTACGGGTATTCAAGGATTACAAGGATTACAAGGTATTCAAGGTATTCAAGGTGTAAGTGGGGATATAGGTCCAACCGGTCCAACAGGTGTTGGATATACTGGTCCCCAAGGTGATTCTATAACTGGGCCAACAGGACCACAAGGTCTATTCGGACCTCAAGGTTTACAAGGACCTACTGGGTACACGGGGGCCGAAGGCCCCACCGGAACTCAAGGGTTACAAGGCATTCAAGGGTTACAAGGCATTCAAGGTGTTACTGGAGCTCAGGGTATTCAAGGTCCCACTGGAACTCAAGGTTTACAAGGTGTTACTGGACCTATTGGTATTCGTGGTATTCAAGGTGTTACTGGACCTACCGGGGCTCAGGGCATTCAAGGTCCCATAGGGTCTCAGGGGTTACAAGGTATTGCAGGACCCACTGGTTCAACTGGCGCCCAAGGGTTACAGGGTATTCAAGGTTTACAAGGTTTACAAGGTGTTGTTGGACCCACTGGTTCAACTGGCGCCCAAGGTTTACAAGGATTACAAGGTATTGCTGGACCCACAGGAGCTCAAGGCTTACAAGGTATCCAAGGGTTACAAGGTGTTACAGGACACACGGGAGCTCAAGGCTTACAAGGTATTGCTGGACCCACGGGGACTCAGGGTATTCAAGGTATTGCTGGACCCACAGGGCTCCAAGGGTTACAAGGTATTGCTGGGCCCACTGGGGCTCAGGGTATTCAAGGTATCCAAGGATTACAAGGTCCTACAGGAGCACAGGGTCCACAAGGTATCCAAGGTGTTACCGGGACTCAAGGTCCTACAGGAGCACAAGGATTACAAGGTATCCAAGGGTTGCAAGGAGGTACTGGACCCACAGGAGCCCAAGGTATCCAAGGATTACAAGGTATTCAGGGGGTCCAAGGGTTACAAGGTGTTACTGGACCCACAGGATCTCAAGGCTTACAAGGACCCACAGGATCTCAAGGCTTACAAGGTATCCAAGGGTTACAAGGTGTTACTGGACCCACGGGAGCTCAAGGCTTACAAGGTATTTCTGGACCCACGGGGACTCAGGGTATTCAAGGTATCCAAGGCTTTACCGGTCCAACTGGTTCAACCGGCCCAATGGGTTTAAACAGTGCTGTTAGTGGTTTTACATTATATTTTGACGAAAATGAAGACCCAAGTCCAGATTATATTGGTGAACTTATATCTACTCCTGACCCTATTGCACCATCCACAACCAACGTGGTTTATTTTTCGGGGGCGACTGATTATAGTACACATTTGATTGGGCGTTTTGAAAGCACACCATATAACTATAATACTACTGTTCCAAGTCCATGGAAATTCCAAATATTTTGTAATTCAAATAGTCAAAACGCATTATTAAAGTTTAAGGTATATTATTATGATTCTATCAATGACCCGAACACGCCTATTGAAATATATGATTCGGGAACTGAAGTATATCGCATTCCGTATAATATTCAACCCCAGCGTTTAGATATTGTAGCAAATATAGATTATTTCGTATTTTCTCATTATAAAATTCGTGTAGACCTATTTATAGAACATGAAACCGGATACGATACTACTAATAAAACAGCTACAATCTATTTTCGTGATAATACATTATCAAATGTTAGTATTGTTGCTTCATTAGATTTGGAAAATTTTATTGTAGAAGGTGACATGACTGTACTTGGAGATACGTTCTTAGAAAAGAAATTAAATGTCAAGGAAGAAACGACATTACAACAAACACTCAATGTTATTGGTGATGTTTCCATGGGTGAAGACCTCTATGTCTTAGGGAATGCAAATGTATATGGAGAAACGGATTTATGTGGCAATGTTACTATGCAAAATAACTTACTTGTAAAGGGTACAACGGATTTAAGTGGTAATGTCAGTATACATAACAGTTTATCTGTTAGTGGAGATGTAAGTTTGAATTCTGATATAACTATCCAGGGAAATACTGATTTAATCGGAGAACTTATAGGCACTAAGATGACAATGGATAATGTGATGATTGATGATAATACAATCTCTACCATCTCTGGAAATAATTTAATAATTA
>ERZ807291.7280-NODE-7280-length-12910-cov-3.748891_pt1 | contig 12910 bp, 9 predicted proteins | sample MGYA00521257_ERZ807291 | MGnify/ENA primary metagenome ERZ807291 (study PRJEB31413, sample SAMN03169783) | marine metagenome | biome: Marine; feature: Water; material: Subsurface seawater | place: North Sea | collected 2011-04-28 | depth 1 m m ...
TTCAATACTACTGTTGGTACGCAGGATCAGACGCTGGGCTTCCCGCTCTATTTCTCCTATAATTTTAACTTTAGTTTTGATAAAGCTAGATTGTATTTCTAATATTGCCTTATTTAAATATTGAATAGCCTCATTTCTTGATATTGCTATTGCTACACCTATCTCTGCTATTTGCCTTTCAATAACATCCAGCCATTTTTGATCACCATTTTCTAACAGCAGCAGCATTCTTTGGCGCAGATATTTATCATAATTATTAATTCTTGTTATATGTTCAATATTAATATCAGCAGCTATTTTATCAATAAATTTTCTACGCACTGATTTGGGGTCATTAAATAAATTATCCATCTTTGGCGTTAGCCAAATAATTGCTGGAAAATTCTTAATAAAGCCTGATTTATCACTGTTGACTTGAAAAATTCTTTTATTTAATAATTTATCAAAAGACGTGGCGCAACTTGATATCTCTTCATGATTAGATAGTTCGCTATAAATTGTAAATTGTGATTTTATATTATCATTATTCACCATATCTTCTAAATCACAAGATCTTAAGCCTCTGCCCTTTTTAAACAAGCTAATTGCTTCTAGTATATTAGTTTTACCAGAGCCATTATTACCATAAATAATATTAATGTCAGAATTAAAATAAAATTCCTGATCTTTATAATTACGAAAATTATTAAGGACTAATCGTTTAATCATTATTTTATGCGACCAATAGAGTAATCTAATATGTGAAGCAGCATGTTTTTTTCTTTTGATTCAGAAAATATACTGATATTTTCAATTGCTTTTTGATGGTAGGATAAGGCTTTGGATTTTGAAATATTAACTGCGTCATATTTTTTAATAAAATACATAATTCTATCAAAAAGACTAGGATCTTTTTCGTTATTCATGATATTTTGTGAAAATATGTGCTTAATTTCCTTTTTATCATCATTATTAGCTTTTTCATAAGCAATAATTATTGGTAAGGTTACCTTACCTTCAAAAAAATCATCCCCTATTTCCTTTCCCAAGACATTAGATGATGAAGAATAATCCAAAATATCATCCATAATCTGAAATGCAATTCCTAAATTAATACCAAAGCTATATAAAGCTCGCTCCTTTTCCAATTTAGCATTAGATATAATGGCGCCAACACTTGTTGCAGCTGCAAATAAAATTGCCGTCTTTTGCGATATAATCTTAATATATTTATCTTCTTTTATGTCAATATCAGATGAATTCATTAATTGCATCACTTCACCATCAGACATAATTCTGGAAGTATTAGAAAGGAGGTCTAAGACTTTAATGGAATTGCTTTTAACCATTAGCTGAAAGGCTGTTGATAGAAGGTAATCTCCGACTAAAATACTAGCTTTATTTCCCCAAATTGAATTTGCAGTTTTTTTACCGCGCCGTAACTCACCACTATCCACAACATCATCATGAAGCAACGTTGCTGTATGTATTAACTCAACTGCTGCAGCTAGGTTATGATGATGATTATTTAAGTTATTATAATTACAAATATAAGCGCTTAATATTGTTAGAATTGGTCTTATTCTTTTTCCTCCAGGAAGTATTATGTGCCGTCCTATATCGGCTATTAGATCAGCCTCTCCCGAACAATTATCAAGAATAATTTGATTAATACTATCTAGTTCTGGAGTTAGATCACTAAATATTTCTGAAAACTTAATATTACTTTTCTTCTGCTTTATCACTGAAATTGCCATTATTTATAATTAATTATACAAGACCATTTAAATTATAAATCATTAATATTTTATTGCGACATTCTTCAATGCCAGATATTATTCCATTTAAAGACTGTCTAACATCTTCAACAACTGCTCTAGTACTACCATTTTTAACAATTTCAACAAATTTACTACTTAATTGATCAGCATTTTTTTCTAGATTTTCAACAATATCTTCCACTGCCTCAATTTGATCAACTGATATTTTGGACTTATTATCATCAATTATATTTATTAACTTATCAGCAAAGTTATAATATTCTACTATTTCATTAAATAAACTTTCTTGCTTTGAAGTAGCCATGATAAGAATGAATTGCTAATAAAACTAGAATTAGCTACAAAAAAATTCATATCTAAATTCCAAAAACTAAAGACTTGTACATAATTAAGTTTATTTGGCTGTTAACATTATGAGCAAGCGTTTTTTTGTTATACCATTATATTTTATCAATTATTTAAGTAAAAGTCAACAATATTAAAAAATTACAAAAATAATTCACAATATTATCACAGCGCCCTTACCCATAAGCAACAGATTACGTATTCAGCAAAAAAACATAATAAAATATTTTTTAGATAAAAATTATTAAAAAAATTTAATAATTTAAATAATAATTTAATTATGAAAATGACTTTTGATGTATCTTTTTAAGAATTTCTGACTTCTTTAAACTAAAATCACTATCTATCCAAATTTTTCTTAATATTTTTAGTGTTTTTGAAATATCTTTAGGATTGATATGATTTTGCAACAAATCATTACCATCAACAATAAATTTTGGCGACTTAAAATTTATAACAAAATCCTTAATATCAAGATATTTTAGAGCTATATCACTATAATTAGAAATATCTCTTGTGGTTATATTTAAAATTAAAGCATCTATTAATAAATTTTTATCATAATCAAAAATAAGCTCTATAATATTATTTTTAGACATATTAACATTAATAGACTTAGATAATTTTATAATTAAATTTAAATATTTAATATTCTTATTGGAAAAATTTAATTTTTTCGCTATTTCATAAATAAAACTACTTGATGAATATGTTAAAATAGCAAATTTTAAAATTATATTACCCATTTCACCTGAAATGTTACTAAAAACAAAGAAATTCTCTAGAAATTTGAGATTAATTTTATTAAATAATAAAATTTCTGCCAATATTTGATTGCTATTCATTAATTCTAGAACCTTTATCAATCTTTTATTGTTATGGCAATTAATAATATTTAATAATTCCCCTCTGATCCTGTCAGCTGATAATTTTTGAATATTACTTTTTAATTTTATAGCTGCACTTAGTGAATCTAAGTGAAAGTTTTTTGAATAATAACAAGAAAAGCGAAAAAATCTTAAAATTCGTAAATAATCTTCTTTTATTCTTTGCTCAGGGTTGCCAATAAATCTAATTATACCATTATTTGCATCATTGAAACCACCAAAATAGTCAAATAATTCTCCATCTTCATTAATAGACATAGCATTGATTGTAAAATCACGTCTTTTTGCATCACTTAAGAAATCGTCTATAAATTTAACATCTGATTTTCTACCTTGAGAATTAATATCGCTGCGCAATGTTGTAATCTCAAATAATTTATCATTTACAATTGCCGTAATAGTGCCATATTTTATACCTGTTTTTAGCGTTTTGATATTATAAGAATTCAGAATATCAATTGTCTTTTCAGGAGTATAGGAGCAAGCAAGGTCAATATCTTTTGTTGGATTTTTTAATATAAAATCTCTAACAGCACCACCTACAATACGCAAGTTGCTGTTATGATTTAATATTTTAAATAGAGTTGTCAGCTCTTTTGAGAAAGGGAAGTTTAGCTTAGTTAGATTTAAAGAATTAGCCATTAATCAAATCATAATTTTAGGGTGATATTTACAAACTATATTTGACCTATAATATTATGAAATTGCTTATATATATTTTTAGGTATAATTTTTGTAATAACCCTGGTTTAGAGAGTTTGCTTTATAAGAAATAATATTTTTTTACAACAAAAAGGGTTGTATTCCTATGTTTCAAAGAATACAACCCTAAGCAAACTTTATTTTCTTACTATTGGTTTTCAGAGATATATTTAACTGCACTTCCAACTGTAGTGATGTGTTCTGCAGCATCATCTGGAATTTCAACTCCAAACTCTTCTTCAAAAGCCATAACTAATTCTACTTGATCAAGACTATCAGCACCTAAATCATCAATGAAATTTGCTCCTTCATTAACTTTTGATTCTTCAGATCCTAGATGATCAACAATTATTTTTTTTACTTTATCAAAAATTTCTTTGTTCTCAGACATAATAATATTTATTAGTTAGTAATTTAGAAAAACGGACAAATCGGGATGGCTATAGTTAAATAAAGCTGTTCCGAGTCATCTTTTGGAAAAATTATCTATATTTTCCCGCATAAAATCATAATGACACATTAAAAATAAATATCAAGAAAATAATGCAGTTTATTTAAAGATTGACCCAATTGAGCTTAAATAAAAGAATATACAATATATTTTATCTACCAAATTGCCATAAGCTGCTTTTTGGAATTATGTTTATTTAAGAATTTACCAATTGCAGAGTCTGAATTAATTATCTTGTCTAGCAATTTATTTTCCGACTTTTTTAAGGAGATAGTTTTTATATCAAGATCTTGAATCTGATATTCTGTTTCTAAATATTCTAAAGCCTCTTTTTCACTACCTATCTTATCAACTAGTCCTAGCTTTAAGGCCTGCCTACCGGTAAAAATACGGCCATCTGTTACTTTTGGTAAATTTTCTGGCTTTATCTTGTCTTTTCTAGCATTTTTTACAAGCTCAATAAAAAACCCATAACTATCTTCAATAGAATCTTTAACTGCTTGATCAACTATTGGGTTTGATTTTTCAAAGGGAGATGGAGTTCCTTTTAGCTGTGATGACTTATAATTATTAAAGGTTACTCCAAGCTTATTTGCCATTTCTGTAATTTCTGTTGACTGAATGATTACGCCAATTGATCCAGTTAGAGTTCCATTGTGAGCAATTATATAATCTGCAGCAATGGCAGTCATATAGCCACCACTAGCAGCAACAGATTGTAAAACAGCAATTACAGGCTTAGATTTTGATATTTCTTTGATATTTTTATATAAAATTTCACTACCAACAATACCTCCACCAGGGCTGTTTATATTAATTATTACAGCTTTTATATTATCTTTTTTAGCTATATCCTGCAAAATATTGCTACGATATTTATTGCGAAATATTACACCATCAAGATCTATTTCTGCAATAAAATCATTGTCTTCTGATAAGTTACTCAATTTATCATCACTATCTACTAGGGAAACTTTTATTAATATTATAAAAGCTATTATTAAAGTTATAAAAGTGATGTTTTTCCACTTTCTAGCCTGATCTCGTAAATAAATTAGGGCTGTAAAATTATCAGATGATAAAGACATTGTTAATTAAGTAATTGTAAATGCTGGTAAATGTTACAGGTAATGTAAGGCTGTAATTTACCAGGATAAATTAGGTTGTTCTGACTTTTGACAATAGGGAGCCCTACAAAATTCCATGATTAGTTTTTTGTATAACTCCCTAACGTGCTGTTAGATGTCTTCTACTAAAGAAGTCTAAGTTTTAATATAAGTTAATTTAAATAACTTATTTATCTTTTTCTTTTGCTGACTTAGCGTCTTCTTTTTCAATTCTAGAACGAGATTCCTGAAGAACATCACCAAGTATACTTCCAAGAGTAGCACCGCTTGGAGCATTTTCAGAATAAACATAAGATTTCTTAGAGGCATCTTCTATTTCTTTAATTGACAATAGGATTTTACCCGTAACTTTGTTGAATTGAATAATGCGACCTTCAACTTTATCACCAACTGTGAAATTGTCAGTTCTTTGCTCTTTTTTATTGCTGCTGATGTCAGATTTTTTCACTATAGCTTTTAGTCCTACATCTAGCTCTAGCTCTAAGAAATCCTTCTTAATATTAACTATAAATCCAGAGATATCTTTACCAATTTTTATGTCAGATAGTTCCTTTTTGAAGTCTTTATTTTCTAGTTGCTTAATTCCAAGAGAAATTCTTTCTTTTTCAAAATTACTACCAAGGACAACAACTTGTATTTTTTCATCCTTCTTGAACTCTTTAACTTTTTCAGCAGGATTATCTCCTGAAGTTACGTCAGATAGATATACTAAGCCATCAACACCACTATCAAACCCTACAAACAAACCAAATTCTGTTGAATTCTTAACAATTCCTTCTGTGATATCGCCAACAACAAATGAATCCGAGAATGCTTGCCAAGGATTTTTACTGCATTGCTTAATACCAAGAGAAATTCTATGATTTTGAGGATTTATCTCAAGAATCATTACCTCAATTTCCTGGTTAACTTCAAGCATCTTATTTGGAGATAGGTTATTTTTAAACCAGCTCATTTCTGAAACATGAACTAAGCCTTCAATACCATTTTCTATTTCAACAAAGGCACCATAATTTGCAATATTTGTAACTTTACCTTTAACAGTAGATCCAACTGGGTATCTTTTTTCAATTGACTCCCAAGGATTTTCTTGAAGCTGCTTCATGCCAAGCGAGACTCTTTTACTTTTTTCATCATATTTGATTACTTGAACCTTAATATCCTGCCCAACAGTTAAAACCTCTGAAGGGTGTCTAACTCTGCACCAAGATATATCAGTTAAATGCAATAAGCCATCAAAGCTTCCGAAGTCTATAAATGCACCATAATCTGTAATATTTTTTACCATACCATCAAGAGCATCACCAATTTTAATTGAAGATAGAACTTTTGCTCTTTCCTCTTCTCTTTGGCCTTCTAATATTGCTCTTCTAGAAACAACTATATTACCTCTGATCTCGTCAATCTTTAGAACCATCAATTTTTCTAACTTACCAATAAGAAAGCTGTCATCTGATAGCAACATAGTATCAACCTGACTTCCAGGTAAGAAAGTTGTAATTCCATTGTAGTCAACGGCGTATCCACCCTTAACCCTACCAAGAATAGTTCCTTCAACAATTGTCTTATCCTCTAAAGCCTGTTTTAATGAATTCCAGTTATTTAATCTTCTAGCGTTTTCTCTACTAATTACCAACTCACCTCTTTTATCTTCTAGTTTTTCTAGAAATACATCCACAACATCACCTTCATTGATATCACCATCGATCTTAAATTCTGAATCTTGAATATAGCCAATTGATTTGGCCCCAATATCAATTGCGATTCCTTTACTATCACTTATTCCAACGATAACGCCCTTGACGACTGATCCAAGTGTTAATTTTTGAGTATCCGCCTCATATTCTTCTAATAATTTTTTAAAATCTTCCTCTGGGAAGAAATTATTTTCAATTGCGGCCTGATTTGTAGTTAGATTTTCTGATGCTTGTGTCATTTTAAGCATTTAAAGTTAAGGGTTAATAATATTAAGATTTAAGGCTTTGATTTATTAATTTTATAAATAACACAGTTTAAATCTTACAGTAAAATTAAACAAAATTTGCGAATTAAATCACTAAAATTGTTATTTTAAAGCATTATATTATAATATTAAAATTAAATTACAAGCTTTTATATGACCTATAGCAATCATTATTCTTAAAATAATATCAATTCTTAATCTTTAATGAATAATAACAATTACAATGAATAAGTGAACTTATCACAAGCTATTTTAGAAGAGAAATTTTAAAAAAATGACTGTCCTGTGCCTATAGTACATAAAACTTTTTGAAAATTTATACCTAAAAAAGTGAGAAGTTCGTTTATTTATTAATTTAAAATATCTTTAAAGATAGGAATTGGTATTAATTGACCAGATATACAAATGTCTTACTAAAAATATTACCCTATAGACATACCGCCTCCATCTCTGGATGGGCCATCTTGATTAGAAGTTCTTTCTACCCAACTTCTTCCCCGTGATACTTTTTCCGTTTTTAAAGAATTGCGCGGCACCTGCTTAGTATCTCTTCCTTGAGTTAGGTCTTTTAAAAAGTCGAAGCCGGCTTTATTTAGCTCCTCAATAGCAGACTCTTCTTTTTTTGCTAAGCCTTGCGCTAAGCCTTGTACTGCTTTTGTTAACGCTTCCGCTTTTGCTGAAGCTTCGCCAGCCCATTTATTGGATTGATGTGCATTTGCTACAGCTTGATCAAAAGGATTGCGCGGCACCTGCTTAGTATCTCTTCCTTGAGTTAGGTCTTTTAAAAAGTCTAAGCCGGCTTTATTTGGCTCCTCAATAGCAGGCTCTTCTTTTTTAATTGTTTCATGCTCTACAGGCTCTGAAGATTGTGCACTGACCATACCTTCTTCCGGGGTTACTTCTTCTTTTGGTTTCTGATTTGCTACTTCTAATTGTGGTCCATGCACGTAGCTAGTTTGGGGTTCAGTTTTCTGGAATTGTTCTGCTATTGTTTTATGTATAGGATTATTGTCTTCCAGATTCCAGTGTTTTCCGTTTCTAGCTTTCTCGATTAATTGTGCAGTGTTTTTTACTAGAGCATCAGTAATTTCATCGCCTTCAAAGTTTGTACTAATGAATTCTCTGGCTTCTCTTAATTGAGCTTCAGTAGCTTTTGGTTCTGACCCAAATACTCTGTTTCCAACTTCTGCTATACCTCTGAATGTGAGCAATGGTATAGAAAATAAAATAGCATTAACAACCCTGCCAGCCCTAGCTGCACCGGTTAGAGGTCGAGAATCTGCCTTCGGCTCACTAACCCCTAGTAAGTACTTAGCAGAACCCAACATTCCTTCTTTAAAAAATTGTTTGAAAGGTTCAAATATCTTTCCAAGCAACTTACGATTAGGATCATACTCGTTTGTCGCAAAATTAGTATACTCATCTGTTTCTATTCCGTCTTCATTGGTGTAGTTATACACCTCTTCATATAGGCTAGGGGGAAATGGGGAGGAGTCCACAACTTCTTCTTTTCCCTCTTGCTGAGCTTTAGCATCATCTGTACTTTGGCTTTGCTGCTCCTTAAGCATAGCATCCTTAATCATAACCTCCTCCTCCTTCCTAGCCTTCTCAGTAATATCCGCAACCATAGCATCCTCAATCATAACATCTATTTGCTCCTCAGTAAAAGGCTCAAGACTAATTCCCGAATCTTCTAATGACTTTGCTCTTACTATTTCCTCGAGAGTTTCATAATTTACTTGACCAAGCTGCTCTGCAGATAATCCCAGGGTATCAAGGACATGTTTTTGAATCACTTTGCTACCAGATACTTTAGCAACTGATTCTTGCAGTTCCTGGAAAATCTCCTCAGAAAATCCGGCATTAACCGCATTTATAGCATTATTTATAGCTTCTAACCGAGTCTTAATATTAGCACTAAAGTCTTGCTGATCTATAGGCAAATCAGGATGCTCCTTTTCAATAAGCATAAGCATGTCTACAGTTACTGCGACATTATCGACATTATCTTGTGTACTATTTTTGATTCTCTCAAGATCTTCTAATGTTTTGTCAATGGCGCCCCGCTGACTACCAAAAATATCAAAAGACACTTGGTCTCTTTTTTTAGTAAGTTGTATTTTAATTTGACGAAATACAGCATCAGGATTGCCATTACGTAATGCTGCTGCTGCTGCTTCTTTTGCGTCGAGGAATTCTTTATTAAAGCCTTGCAAATTTATAGGCAAATCAGGATACTCATTTTCAATAAGCATAAGCATGTCTACAGTTACTGCGACATTATCGACATTATCTTGTGTACTATTTTTGATTCTCTTAAGATCTTCTAATGTTTTTTCAACCTTCTCATATGTTGCGCGAGCCCAAATCTGAAAACTTCCAGCTCTTAAGGTAATTCCACTATCTCCAAAAGTTGTTGCCCTGTATCTTTTTGATAACAACTCTGCTTCAATTTTGTTATATACAGCATCAGGATCGCCATTACATAATGCTGCTTGCTTATAAGGTTCTCTCCCTTGATATCTTCGTAGAGTATCTGCGCTTAATAGACTCGTTATGCTCTCAGCGACTGCTTTAAGAGAATCTTCAAATGATGTTATGGATCCTTTATTATTTTGCATATTATCTAATGTGTTGATAACATTTTTTTGCAATTTGGAAGGTAGGTTAACCTGAAGGACAGAGTCAGCATTGAAGTATAAATCACTTAAGCTTTTTGTTTTATTTTGAATTTGTTGAAAATATCTATCGTCAAGTTTACTGTCGTCAAGTTTACTGTCTAAGTCTACAGATTTTATTAAATTTAATAGCTCTACACATCTTGTTAAGAAAAGTATGTTTTCTGGAGAATGCTCACTTTCTGTGAATCTACAAAAAGCTACAGGGTCGAAAATGTCTCTTCCTACCTCTTCTTTCGAGTCCATCTTTTTATCAGCATCTTTTTTAACGCCTTGATATTTTATAAAGTCTCGTACTTGCTGCTGTAAATCAGGATTTTTATGAAAAAACGCTAATTCTGCCGTCTGTATCGATTCTTCCGTCGGATTTGAGTCTGGTAAATCAAAACTTGTACTATATCCTTTTGCCATAATAAATATAATTAATAAATTAATATTGCCGCTAAATTTAGTATAACATATTAAGAGTCTTGTGTCAAATAAAAATACTTGCAAAATAAATAGAAAACTACACTAAAAACCAAGTACAGTTTATAATTATATATAGAAATGAAGTATTTTATGATTATTTTTAGCATAAAAGACAAGGTATATAAGGAATTATAGATAGGATTTTCATATCACAAATAGACTTCTTACTTCGTATCTTAGACTAAAATAAAAAGCCTTGTACCCCATTGGGCATAAGGCAGTCGTTTTTAATGATTTTATCTCCAAGCTATTTTGTAGGTAAATCTATTTATTTTTGATAGTTAGCACAATAACAAATCACATCTTTAAAATGGATTAAATTAATAAATAATCTAACTTCATATTTTTTGCTTAAAATCTACAAAAAGCTTCGTAAAATATGGGCATATTACAGCTCGTTTTTTATAATTTTTATCTAAAAAATATTTAGTTATGTTTGTTCATTAAAGGTGTTATTTGGTATAAGACAATTATTTAACGGGCTAAACCATCTTTTTCTGAAGAAGCTTTTTTACTTACCTTATCTTGCCAATAATTATCAACTACATCTTCTTGAGAATTTTTCTTTGCTTGTTTTATGTCTTCTTCAAATTTCGACTCTTCAATTGCTTGTCTCATATCTTCTTCAAATTTATTATCCATTTTAGACTCTTCAATTGCTTGCTTCATATCTTTTTCAAATTGACGATCTATATCAACATCTTCCAAAGAGTTTCCTTTTTTCCTTTTAAAATCCTCATCTTTTTTTGTTTTTAAGGAGTTTTTAATTGCTTGTTTTATGTCTTCTTCAAATTGAAGATCTGTATCAATCTCAGTAACAGAATCTCTAAAGCCAGTAATCATTTCTTCAATATTTATTGGTAATTCTGGATTATTATGACTGGATCTTATGACTTCTCCAAGTTTATTTGATTGTTCTGTACTTAAGTCTGATAAAGCTTCATATTGATTAGCTTCAGTTTTGATACATAATTTTCCATCTTTTTCAGCCATAAAGCCACTATCCAATGATTCAGCTATAGCTATTACAAATGGACCACAATGATCATTGTCGATATTTCTGGACTGTATGTCTGCTTGATTCTGAAAATATATTTTTTGCTCTGGAGTTAAGTCTCTCAGGACTTCATCTGGCATTTCCAGACTAGAAAGACTAGAGCTCTGAATAGATGTTGATGTTTGATCAATTTCTACATCATCCCCAAATATATCTTGTAAAAAACTCTTCAGAGGAGCTGGAACAGGATAAACATCAAGACCAAGAGGATCTATATACGTTATACCAATTTCATTGCCTTTTTTATAAATATGTAGTAAAGTAAAATGACCAGAGGATATATGAATAGGCATAAATAGCCGATTATTACCTCCGTCTAAAAAATCTCCTATTCTCCTTGAATTATCCGCATGAAGATGATCTACGGATTGTGTACCTAATAAAGAGCTATTACTATCTACTAGCTTGGATTGCAATATGCGATCTATTTTAAAATTATTATAAAAAGCCATAATGTAAGAAAAATTATATTATATTAAGTCCCAACTTTAATGAACGATATAACTATTGTAACATATTGCGAGGCTTTTGTCAAACATCATAATAATATAGCTTTATAATATAAGAATAAGAGAAGTAAATAGGAGATTTTTGGTTGGAATTTTTTTTAATTTGGTAGCACAGGAGGGATTTGAACCCCCGACACATGGATTATGATTCCACTGCTCTAACCAACTGAGCTACTGTGCCTAAAAATTAAGCAGCTTCAGTAGTTGAAGCTTCTGTAGTTGTGGATTCTTCGCTATTTTCTTTGCCTCTATCATCTGCATCAGCTTTCTTAGTTGAATCTTGATTGGCTTTGTTAGATAAAGCAATTTCAGCAGAATTCTCATCTTCTGATTTTTCTTTATTAGCTTTATCCTTAGCAATTACTGTTTTAATTTCAGATTCATTTCTAGCTACTATTAATCTTAGTTTAGCATCAATATCTGAGTATAAATTTACGGAAACCTCATAAACTCCGGTTTCTTTAATTGGCTTTTCTAGGGAAATATCAGATTTTGTGATTTCTAAGCCCTTTGATAATTTATTGACTTGAATAGATATAGAGTTGCCGTTAACAGCTCCGTATAACCTGCCATCGTCCGAGGCATTTTCAATGATTACAATATCTTTTCTATTAATAGATTTTTTAATATCGTTAGCATTGCTTATGGATTCTTTATTTTTTGCTTCAAATTCTTTCTTTTGATCCTCAAAAACTTTATAATTTGCGGCGCTATAATGTATAGCCTTCTTTTTTGGTATAAGAAAATTTTTGGCAAAACCATCTTTTACATTTACTATGTCACCGATGTTGCCGTGTTTAGCAACTTTTGAAATTAAAATAACTTTCATATTTAGTGTTAATTATTGAGATTCATTTGAAGTTGGAGACATTAAAGCAAGCTGTCTAGCTGTTTTAATTGCTCTTGCAAGTGCTTTTTGTTTTTTCATAGAAACATTTGTAAATCTGCTTGGAATAATTT
>ERZ807291.7281-NODE-7281-length-12909-cov-6.742026_pt1 | contig 12909 bp, 13 predicted proteins | sample MGYA00521257_ERZ807291 | MGnify/ENA primary metagenome ERZ807291 (study PRJEB31413, sample SAMN03169783) | marine metagenome | biome: Marine; feature: Water; material: Subsurface seawater | place: North Sea | collected 2011-04-28 | depth 1 m m ...
ATACCCCGCGCTCGGTGCCGTCATGAGCCAGCCAATCCAGCACCGCGTCCACCGATCCGACCTCGTCTCGCGGCGGCAAAGCTGGACGGTCGATCATCAAAACTGGCAGGCCAAGTTGGCGTGCCGCCAATATCTTGGCCTGTGCCCCGCTGCCGCCGGCATTTTTGGCAACCACCAGGTCGATATCATGGTCTTGCAACAAAGCTGCATCCGCAGCGACCGTAAACGGCCCGCGCGAGATTATGATATGGTGATGCGGCAGTGGCGGCGGCACATCGGGTGGATCGACCAACCGCAACAGATACCGGTGATGCGGACTGCGGCTGAACTGGGCCAGATGCATGCGCCCAATGGCCAACATTACCCGCTTTTCCGGCCCCGACAACGCCGTGACAGCTGCTGCAATATCGCAGGCATGCTGCCAATCATCCCCGGCACCCCTGCGCCACGGCGGCCGCGTCAAAGCCAACAACTGGGTTGCGGTTTGTCGACAGGCCGCCACCGCATTTTTGCTCATCTGGGCCGCGAAAGGGTGCGTCGCGTCAACCACATGGGTGATTTTATGGTCCCTGAGATACTGTGCCAGCCCACAAACACCACCAAAGCCGCCGACCCGGCGCGGGATCGGCTGCTCTTTGAGACGCTCCACACGACCAGCATAAGACAGGGTCGCCGCCATGCCCATTTTTGCAACCGCCCGGGCCAGCGCGCTAGCCTCAAGCGTCCCCCCCAGAATAAGCAGGTTTGGCGGCATGGCTAAAGCTCCTTGGTTGACTATAATCGGACTGGGCGAAGATGGACTATCGGGCCTGTCGAAGGCAAGCCAAGAAGTGCTGAAAAGCGCGGCCATCGTCACCGGTGCCGCCCGGCATCTGGACTTGCTGCCAAATCTTACGGCAGAGACCAGAGTTTGGCCCATTCCGTTTGCCGATGGTATTGAACCCCTATTGGCGCTCAGAGGGCGTAGCGTGGTAATTCTGGCCTCGGGTGATCCGTTCTGGTTTGGTGCAGGCTCGGTCTTGGCCCGGCATCTTGAGCGAACAGAGTGGCAGGCGCTGCCTGCCCCCTCAGTGGCCTCACACGCCGCGGCCCATTTGGGATGGCCACTCGAGAAAACCCCTGTTTTCGGCCTGCACGCGGCCCCGTTGCAGCGCCTTAGACCGGCCTTATACGCCGGTGCTCGGCTTTTGGTCTTACTGCGCGATGGCGAGGCAGTCACGAAGCTGGCGGCATATATGACGGATCTTGGATTTGGCGCGTCGCATCTGTGGGTGATGGAGGCGATGGGTGGGCCCCGTGAACGGGTACGTTGCACGACCGCAGACCGCCTTGATTTCGACGACATTCACCATCCGGTTTGTGCCGCCCTCAGTGTTGACGGTTCCGGCAGTCCCCTGCCCGTCAGCAGTGGTCTTTTAGATGATTTTTTCGACCATGATGGCCAGATCACCAAACGCCCAATCCGCGCCATCACCCTCTCGACGCTGGCGCCCCTGCCAGGGGAGCATCTATGGGACATCGGTGCCGGATCAGGCGCTATCGGCATCGAGTGGATGCTGGGCCACCCAGCCAACCGCACCACCGCAATCGAACACAACCGCGAACGGGCAGCCCGCATCCGCCATAACGCCGATGCTTTGGGGGCGGGCCACCTGAAACTGTTTGAGGGTAATGCTCTTGAGTTCTTGAGCAGCATACTCGCCAAAGAACCACCAGACGCGGTCTTTATCGGCGGTGGACTATGCGCCGACTTGTTGCAGGTGTTATGGCAACATGTTCCCGCTGGCACCCGCGTGGTGGCCAATTCAGTCACGCTGGAAACAGATACGCTGCTGTCGAAATGGCACAGCGAGGCTGGTGGCACGCTGATGCGGATTGAGGTGTCGAACGCTACCCCTTTAGGCACCAAGCACGGCTGGAGGTCGAGCTTTCCCGTCACCCAATGGAGCGCGGCAAAATGCAGGTGATCGCCGGTTTCGGGTTTCGTGGCAGCGCCGGAGTGGACAGCCTGCGCGATGCGTTGCGGCGAACCGCGCAGAGCCATAAGTTGACCGCACTCGCAACCCCCACCGATAAGGCCAATGCCGCCTGCCTGCGGGCGCTTGCAACCGACCTCAATCTGCCGGTGATCGCAGTGACCACAGAAAACTTAGGCCAGCCCAATACTGCCACCCACAGCCCACGCGTGCAACGGCTGCGCAATACCGGCAGCGTTGCCGAAGCTGCAGCTCTCAGCGCAGTCGGTGTCGGGGCACGTCTGATCTCGACACGGCAGGTTTCTCACGATAGGAAAGCGACCTGCGCAGTCGCAGAGGGAGGCACATAATGACGGTGCATTCTATAAGGTGGTAAAAATAATATGACGGTTCATTTTATCGGCGCAGGGCCCGGTGCACCGGACCTGTTGACCCTGAGGGGGCGCGATCTGATCGCCGCCTGTCCGGTGTGCCTGTATGCCGGATCACTCATTCCCGAAGCCCTTTTGGCGCATTGCCCTGCCAACGCGCGGATTATCAATACCGCGCCACTGGATCTGGACACTATTATCGGTGAATGCCGCCGCGCCGAGGCCGATGGTTACGACGTCGCCCGCCTGCATTCGGGCGATCTGTCGGTCTGGTCGGCTATGGGCGAACAACTGCGGCGGCTGCGCAGCGCGGGAATCGCAGTCTCAATCACACCCGGTGTGCCATCTTTTGCCGCCGCCGCTGCCGCACTTGGCACCGAACTGACCCTGCCGGGACTGGCCCAATCAGTGGTACTGACCCGCACCCCCGGGCGCGCCTCAGCTATGCCCAAAGGCGAGAGCCTGCGCAATTTTGCAGCAACAGGCGCCACGCTGGCGATCCATCTGTCGATCCATAATCTTGATCAGATACTGGCCGATCTGCAACCAGAATACGGGATGACATGTCCAGTGGCCGTGGTGTACCGCGCAAGCTGGCCCGACCAACAGATTATCCGCGCCACACTGGGTACGCTAAAAGCGGCGATTCAGACCAAGATTGAACGCACGGCGCTGATCCTTGTGGGCCCTGCACTGGCAGGCGAAGGCTTTGACGAAAGCTGCCTGTATGCCAGCGACTATGACCGACGTTTTCGTCCGCAATCTGCCAAAGGCCAAACCAATGACTAATCTCCGAACCAATCCCTCAGGGCTGATGATTTCAGCCCCCAGCTCCGGCACCGGCAAAACCACGGTGATGCTGGGGTTGCTGCGCGCCTTGCGCGAGGACGGTCTGACCGTGCAACCGTTCAAAAGCGGGCCAGACTATATCGACCCAGCCTTTCACCGCGCTGCGGCTGGACGGGCCTCTTACAATCTTGACAGTTGGGCGATGGGCCCCAGCTTGATCCACACTCTAACCCAAAAGGCAGCAGGCGCAGATATCAGTATCGCCGAAGGCTCTATGGGGCTTTATGACGGGGTCGCAACCGCCGGAGAGACTGGCTTTGGGTCCAGCGCAGAAACCGCCGCCATGATGGGTTGGGCGGTGGTTTTGGTGCTTGATGTCAGCGGTCAGGCGCAATCTGCAGCCGCCACCGCACTGGGATTTGCGCGCTATAACAGCGCCCTGCCCTTTGCAGGTGTCATTCTGAACCGCGTCGCCAGCCCGCGTCATGAGCGTCTGATCCGCCGTGGCATGGAACATGCCGGTCTGACCGTGCTGGGATCATTACCACGCAACCGCGATCTGGCGCTGCCAGAACGGCATCTGGGACTGGTCCAAGCGGTTGAGCATCCCGATCTTGAGCGGGCAATCACCACCTATGCGGGGTTTCTGCGCGACAATGTTGATCTGGCAGCCCTGAAAGCGGCCGCGACGTCCCCAAAAGCCAGCGCTGGGCCAGCACAGATGCGTCCGGCCGCGCCAGCCCAGCGCATTGCACTGGCCCAAGATGCCGCTTTTTCGTTCACTTATCCGCATCTATTGGATCAATGGCGGGCAGCTGGCGCCGAAATTCTGCCGTTTTCGCCTTTGGCAGATCAAGCACCAGACCCGAGCGCAGATTTGGTCTGGCTACCTGGCGGATACCCCGAATTGCACGCAGGCAAACTGGCTGCTGCAGAGCATTTTATGGCTGGGCTGCGCCAACATGCAGACACCCGCCCTGTCCACGGAGAATGTGGCGGCTACATGGCTTTGGGAACACATCTGATCGATAATCAGGGAACCCCACATGAAATGGCAGGTCTGCTGGGATTGGTGACCAGCTATGAAAAACGCAAATTCCATCTTGGCTATCGGCAGGCCGAGTTGAACGCGCCACTGCTGGGGTATCAAACCGGTACAAAACTGCGCGGTCATGAATATCATTATTCAAGCATTCTTGAGCAACCTGATGCGCCATTGGCAACTGTGAGTGATGCGGATGGCAACCCGGTGGCCGAAACCGGATCGCGCCGTGGCAATACCACAGGAACGTTCTTTCACCTTATTGCAGAGGCCGGATCATGACACAGGCTGCCGCTCCCGGGTTTGTCAGTTTTGTTGGCTCCGGTCCCGGCGACCCCGATCTTTTGACACTGAAAGCCGTTGCCTGCCTGCAACAGGCCGACGCTGTGTTGTTTGATGACCTCTCGGCCGGGCCGATTCTCAGCCACGCCCGCAGTGGTGCTGACCTGGTCGGAGTGGGCAAGCGCGCCGGTCGCACCTCGCCCAAGCAAACCCATGTCAGCCGATTGCTGGTTGATTACGCAGCAAGTGGCGCGCGGGTTGTACGGCTGAAATCCGGCGACCCAGGCATTTTTGGCCGGCTTGAGGAAGAGATCACCGCCCTGCGCGCTGCCGCAATCGATTTTGAAATTATTCCCGGTGTCACCACCGCAAGTGCCGCCGCAGCCGCGGCAATGATCCCTTTAACGCGGCGATTAACCGCCCGTCGATTGCAGTTCGTTACGGGTCACGATATCGCAGGGGTATTGCCGCAAGATCTGAATATGGCGGCGCTGGCCGATCCGCAGGCAACGACGGTTGTCTATATGCCAAAGCGCACCTTTCCAGTACTGGCCGAGCGATTGTTTGCCGCCGGATTGCCGCAAAACACTCCTGCGATGCTGGCCGAAAATGTCAGCAGACCAGAGCAGAACTTGTTGCGCGATACCATGCAGGCTCTTACCAAGCGATTGGAACGCGATGTCTCATCGGCGCCAGGGTTGATCTTATACGGATCGCTGGCAGACGCACCGTGATCATCCTGCATTTCATCGGAATCGGGATGGGCAACCCAGACCACCTGACCACGCAGGCTGTCCGTGAACTCAATCAGGCCGACGTCATTCTTGTGCCTAAAAAAGGCTCTGACAAGGCTGACCTAGCTGACTTACGCCGGCAAATTTGTAATAAAGTGCTACAGCAATCTGTGCCAATTGTCGAATTCGACCTGCCGGTGCGCGACAGTACCAGCGGCACTTATCTTGACGGAGTGAACGACTGGCACGCAGCAATTGCCGCAACTTGGCGGCGCATAATCCGCCAAGCCCTGCCCGATGGCGGAACCGTGGCATTAATGATTTGGGGCGACCCGGCACTATACGACAGCAGCCTGCGGATTGCTGAGCGGTTGCTCATCGCCGGTATGCAAGTGCAAATTCACATGGTGCCGGGGCTGACCAGTTTCCAGCTGCTAACAGCCGCCCATTGCATCCCGCTGAACACTTTGGGCGGCGCGGTTATGATCACCACTGGGCGCAACCTGCGTGACGAGGGCTGGCCCGAAGGGTGTGAAACCATGGTGGTGATGTTGGATGGGGGCTGCGCGTTCCAAACGCTTGAAGCTGCGGATTACAATATTTGGTGGGGCGCTTATCTCGGTATGGACAACCAGATTTTAATGTCGGGGGCGCTGGCTGATTGTGGTAATCAAATCATCGCCAAACGGGCTCAGGCGCGCCAAGAGCACGGCTGGATTATGGACATCTATTTATTGAGAAAACGCAACACTGAGACATAACAACTTGAGTTGAATACCAATGATTTTTGATAGCACTCGCCTCGTCTTTGTGGGAAGGGTCTTTCGAACAGCTCAACAGACCAAACATAACAAGGAGACCTCCATGACCCGCCCTTTAAATGCTGCCGTTATCGGACTTGGATCCATGGGCTGGGGGGCGGCAGTGTCACTGCTGCGCGCAGGGGTGCCGACCACCGGTGTAGATATTGCGTCACAGGTTTTGCAACGCTTTCAAGCCGAAGGCGGACGCAGCGCCTCAACGCCAGCGCAAGCCGCAGGCGATGCAGATGTGATCTTTGTATTTGTGGTCAATGCAGATCAGACCGAGCAGGTGCTGTTTGGGCCGAAAGGGGCCGTGGCAACCGCGCGTGCAGGAACGGTGTTTGTGCTTTGTGTCACAATGCCTCCCTCAGCTTCACTAGAGCTGTGCGACCGCCTAGCCGCTAACGGCATGCAGCCAATCGATGCACCGGTTTCAGGCGGCTCAGTCAAAGCATTGGCAGGTAAGATGACCATCATGGCGTCAGGAGATCCAAAAGCTTTTGAGCGCGCCGCGCCAGCACTAGACGCCATTGCCGGCAAAGTGTTCCGCCTCGGCGATACGCCCGGTCTGGGGTCACAGGTGAAAATGGTCAATCAGTTGCTGGCGGGTGTGCATATTGCCGCGACCGCCGAGGCCATGACACTGGGTGCCAAGATCGGAATTGATCTGCAGCAGCTCCATGAGGTGATCTGCGAATGCGCCGGCTCGTCTTGGATGTTTGAGAACCGCGGCGCGCATATTGTTGCCGGCGATTATACCCCGCATTCGGCGGTTGATATTTTTGTCAAAGATCTGGGCATTGTTGCCAGCGAGGCAGGAAAGGCCGGTTGTAACACGCCGCTGACCTCGGCAGCGTTGGCGTTATTTCAACAGGCCAGTGCGGCAGGCCTTGGGCGTGAAGACGATTCTGCCGTTGCCAAGATTTTAGCCGCCAGTGCAAAAGTCGATTTGCCCGGTGTCGATTTGCCCGGTGTCGATTTGCCCGAAGTCACTACGGCTGATACCCGCTAAGTTCCAATAGGGTGGCGCCACACAGGCTGAAGCTGCGCAAATAGGGGCTGAACACCCAGACCCTTGCGGTATCACGAAAGGTGCTTCGTGAGGTTTTTTAATCGCCTAACGTATCCATGCCAGGGGCTTTTTCAGTAAATTCTTGACATATCTGAAGCTCTTCCCCGGCATGCAAAGGTTCGTTTAACAATCCACAGTGCCCTCCTAAATCCGTCTTTTTATGATGCCTGCAAGACCGGCATAGGCCAAAGGTTTTGTTTTGTCTCAGGGTGAGCGCTTGGCGCAACAGGACTGCCAATTGCGCGTTGAATGTATCGATAAACTCCACATCCATCATCTGCATCACCTGCTCGACAAGGCTGACCCGGCCCAGCACATGCAACCCCTGTTCGGTCACCTGATAAGATATTGACCGACCATCTTTAGACGAGCGCTGTGAACAGATCAACTTTTTGCGGACAAGCGCCTTTAGCGTCTGAGATGCCGTCCCCCGCGTCAGCGCCATATATTCTGCCACATGCGACGGGCACCGCGAAAACCGGTTCGCCCGCGCCAGATAAGCCAGCGCCATGCGCTGGGTAGGGTTCAAAGTATCAGCCCAATCCCCTGCTGCATTTAGGCGATAAAGGCGATCAACAAGATCATGGGTACGGGTCAAGTCAGGTGTCATAACAAGATATCAAGTATCAGATGAAAATAGCTATTGCAATAGTATGTACTCGACACTACTTTATTATATACAATTTAACCTTTGGAGATTCTCATGAACCAATTTTTAACACTCACCGCCGTATCACTTTTGGCCGCCAATGCCGCTTTCGCAGATGGAAGCCATGCAAAACATCAAGATGGTGCGATCATTTCGTCAGCTGACAATCAAAAAGTCGCCTCGCTTGATATTCTGGCGGCCCATGCCCACCGCGACGGCAATAAAGTCACCTTTCACATGACCACAAACGGTGTTGCCGGGGCCGATCCCGCAAAACCAGTCGGCACGTTGGCCGGAGCGCCGGCCACAGCCTATGTCTGGCCAACATCATTGGATCCAGCCAGCGTTGGATTTGAGAGCGGCACGGGTATTCTGGCGCTCGCAGCCGCTACCCACCCAGATTTTGACGATACCCCCCTGTTTGACGAGAATGCCGATGGCGATGTTGGCAATGATGGGGGTCACTGGCATACTCATTGGGTGGTTCTGACCCCAACACCAGAATGTGGCGAAGGCGCACTTGCGGTGCGGGACATTCCCGAGGGCAGTTCGCCAAAACTGCCCGCCACTTGGCCCGGATTGCCAATTCTTCTGGACAGCCCCGGTTTCAGCCCAGTTTTTGATGGGCCCGAAGTTGTCGTAAACGTGGGCTTTGCGCAGGGCGTGGACTTGTCCAGCGTTGCCTATGACGGCGTCACAGCCGCCCTCAGGGTCAATAAAAACGTCCATGCGCCGTTGTTCTGTGTCACCGATGTTTTTGACGTCGCCTCAGGTGACCTGAGCTTGCCCGGCCAGTTGCAGTAGGTCGTACATCGCCAAAGCGGGGTGCTTGCACCGCGCCCCAGCCCAGGAGAAATATCATGTCAGACATCTGGCTTTCCACGCTCATCACCTCGACCCCGCAAACTGGCTATGATCTGGCCATCAAACTGTCGCGCATGGCTGTAAAAATGACCCAACCCGACGCAGACATCCGCGAAAAACTGCGCCCCGGCTATGCCGGAAATGCCGCTGATCTTATCGCGATTTCGCATATTGTCGCGATCAACTTTCAAACTGTTTCAGCGGCCAATGGATATTGGGATGTGGACACAGCGTCCATGACATAACGCCTATAATGTCGCAGGTAGCGACAAAGTTTTGAAACCTACGATGCGGGGGCTATCTGTTTAAAAATTCAGCGACTGAAAAAGGGAACACCCATGCTTATTCGAAAATTGATCTTAGGTTTGACAACGCTTTTTATGGCAACCGCAGGGCTTGCAGAAACATTTGAAATCCAAATGCTCAACAAAGGTGAAAATGGCAGAATGGTATTTGAACCTGCCTATCTCGCTGTTGCTCCGGGCGATACGGTAACATTTGTGCCGGCATCAAAGGGCCACAACGCTGAAACCATCAAAGGGATGATCCCAGACGATGCCAAGAAATTCAAAAGTAAAATTGGCAAAACGTTTTCCGTCACCCTGACCGCCGAAGGCCTATACGGTGTGAAATGCACGCCACATTACGCCATGGGCATGGTTGCCTTGATCCAAGTCGGAGCAGCCACAAATCTGAGCCAAGTCTCAGCCGTGAAGCAACGCGGCAAATCCAAATCGCGATTTGAGCCGTTGTTCGCACAGGTCAAATAAAGACCAAATACCACGCAAAGGGCTGGTGGCTATTATGTCATCAGCCCTTTGATAATCGACACAAACAAACTCGAGCCAGATCCTAAGCCGCTTGTGTTTGCGCCCAGTCGGCAATTGCATTTCCCCGCCACTGGTCTTATCTGAGGATCATGCGCTGAAAAATGGGAAGCCGCTGATGAACTGGATCACAAATTACGTCCGTCCACGGATAAACTCGATATTTTCGCGCCGCGAGGTGCCTGAAAACCTGTGGTCAAAATGCGATTCATGCGGCACGATGCTGTTCCACCGGGAATTGTCTGACAACCTCAACGTCTGCACAACATGTGGCCACCATATGGCCATCTCACCGCGGGACCGCTTTCTGGGTTTGTTTGACGGTGGTATTTTCACCGAAGTGCCGGTCCCCGCTCCCATCGCCGACCCTTTGCAGTTTCGCGATCAGAAAAAATACCCCGAACGCATGAAGGCCGCGCAGAAAAAAACCAGCGAAACAGAAGCGATGCTTGTGGTGGTGGGTGATATTGGGCGCACGCCAATTGTTGCCGCCGCTCAGGATTTCTCTTTTATGGGCGGGTCGATGGGCATGTATGTGGGCAATGCCATCATCGCCGCCGCCGAGCGCGCCGTCAAACTCGAGCGCCCATTGATTTTATTTTCCGCTGCCGGGGGCGCACGCATGCAAGAGGGTATTCTCAGCCTAATGCAAATGCCACGCACCACCGTCGCAGTGCAGATGCTCAAAGAGGCAAATCTGCCCTACATCGTCGTGCTCACCCATCCCACCACCGGTGGGGTGACAGCCTCTTATGCGATGCTTGGTGATGTGCATATCGCTGAGCCGAACGCGCTTATTTGTTTTGCAGGGCCACGGGTGATCGAACAGACCATTCGCGAACAATTACCCGAGGGCTTTCAACGCGCCGAATACCTACTTGACCACGGCATGCTTGACCGCGTCACCCCGAGGACAAAGTTGCGTCAAGAACTGATCACGATCACCAGAATGTTGTTAAACCTGCCACCGGAAATAAAGGGCGATCTGCCCCCCCCGACGGACGCGGCAGGATCTGGCACCAAAGCGCAAAAAGATCTCGCAAGCAGTTCTGAGTCTAAACAGGCATGAGTGGAAATCACTCCGACATTATCCTCGAGCGGATGATGTCGCTACACCCTAAAATTATGGACCTGACATTAGGCCGCGTCTGGCGGTTGCTGGCGGCGCTTGATAATCCACAAAATCGCATACCACCAGTGATCCATATTGCGGGCACCAACGGCAAAGGCAGTACCCAAGCGATGCTGCGTGCCGGTTTGCAAGCCACTGGCAAAAGCGTGCACGCCTATACCTCACCACATTTGGTCCGGTTTCACGAACGCATCACATTGGCAGGCCAGGTGATCGATGAAACCCACCTCAGCACAATTCTAGATGAATGCTATAACGCCAATGATGGGGGCACGATCACCTACTTCGAAATCACCACCTGCGCTGCATTGCTGGCGATGGCGCGCTGTGCGGCCGATTATACCCTACTTGAGGTCGGCCTTGGAGGGCGGCTCGACGCCACCAATGTGATTGACCGACCTGCGCTTTGTATCATTACTCCGGTGTCGATCGACCACGAACAGTTTCTTGGCGATACGCTTGCCAAAATTGCCGCCGAAAAGGCGGGTATTATAAAGCCCGGTGTGCCCTGCGTGGTCGGACCACAACCCCACGAGGCGCTGGAGGTGATCGAAGCTGTCGCAGAACGCCTGCAGGCCCCGACACTGATCTATGGCCAGCATTGGCATGTCTTTGAAGAACGCAACCGTTTGGTGTATCAAGATGAGCGCGGGCTTTTGGATCTGCCGCTACCGGTTTTGGCTGGCACGCATCAAATTTATAATGCCGGGGCCGCGCTGGCCACCTTGCGCTATCTGGAATTACCTGAAACTGGCTTTGAGGGCGCTGTCACCCAAGCGCAGTGGCCCGCCCGACTGCAGCGGCTAAAAACTGGCCCACTCAAGGATTTAGCCCCCAGGGCAGAATTATGGCTCGATGGTGGCCATAACCCGGCAGCTGGTCACGCCCTCGCATCGCATCTTGCGCAACGGCTCCCCCGCCCTACGTATTTAATCTGCGGGATGCTAAACACTAAAGATGTGACCGGATATCTGGCACCAATGGCTCCTTATGTTACTGAACTTTTTGCGGTTTCAATCCCCGGTGAGGCAAATACACTCCCCGCCAAAACCACCGCAACCGCAGCAGAAACCGTCGGGATGACAGCCGCCGCAGCCGATACCGTCAACGCCGCAGTCATTAAAATTCTGAAATCAGATCCCACAAGCAGAATTCTGATCTGCGGATCGCTGTATCTGGCGGGCCAAATTCTGCGCGAAAACGCCTAAAACCTGCCGCGAACTAACGGGTGTTCGGCTCTGAGATATAACCTCAGACGTTAAACGCACCTGTTAAGGTGCTCAAAAGCCAAACAGAATATTTGCATAACCGCCACAACATCTGCCAATAAACTAGAAGTCCTTGTTGAATGCAGGCTTGTGTACCGCTTTCAGCTTGAGTATTCCAGCTAGAGAACATGTATCGGAGGTCCGCATGACCAAAATTGACAAAGCCAAGCTACCCAGTCGCCATGTCACCGAAGGGCCCGCCCGCGCGCCGCATCGGTCCTATTATTACGCAATGGGCATGACAGAGGCAGAAATTCATCAGCCATTGGTTGGCGTTGCAACCTGCTGGAACGAAGCTGCGCCGTGTAACATCGCGCTCAGCCGTCAAGCACAATCCGTCAAAATGGGTGTCAAAGCCGCCGAGGGGACACCGCGCGAATTCACCACAATCACGGTTACTGACGGCATCGCAATGGGCCATGAAGGCATGCGCAGTTCGCTGGCCAGTCGCGAAGCGATTGCCGACACCGTTGAATTAACTATGCGCGGCCATTGCTATGATGCGCTGGTCGGTCTGGCGGGATGTGACAAATCGTTACCAGGTATGATGATGGCGATGGTCCGCCTCGATGTGCCGTCAGTTTTTCTCTATGGTGGTTCAATCCTGCCAGGGCGTTTGAATGGCAAGGACGTCACCGTCCAAGATGTGTTTGAGGCCGTCGGCCAGCATCAGGCCGGCAATATGTCCACCTGCGAACTCGAAAAACTCGAAGCCGTTGCTTGCCCATCTGCCGGCGCCTGTGGTGGTCAGTTTACCGCCAATACCATGGCCTGCGTATCCGAGGCGATTGGACTGGCGTTGCCCAATTCTTCAGGGGCCCCAGCCCCCTATGAGAGCCGAGATCAATATGCAGAAGCGTCAGGGGCCGCTGTAATGCGCTTGTTGGAGTTAAACATTCGCGCCCGCGATATCGTGACGTTGAAATCACTTGAGAATGCCGCCCGCGTTGTCGCCTGTACTGGCGGATCGACCAATGCCGGTTTGCATCTTCCTGCCATTGCCCACGAAGCCGGGCTTGATTTCTATCTGGATGATGTCTGCGACATTTTCCGCGATACGCCCTATTTTGTCGATCTCAAACCGGGCGGGGCCTACGTCG
>ERZ807291.7285-NODE-7285-length-12902-cov-5.833891_pt1 | contig 12902 bp, 12 predicted proteins | sample MGYA00521257_ERZ807291 | MGnify/ENA primary metagenome ERZ807291 (study PRJEB31413, sample SAMN03169783) | marine metagenome | biome: Marine; feature: Water; material: Subsurface seawater | place: North Sea | collected 2011-04-28 | depth 1 m m ...
GACTCCGTAAATCAAAACGATACCGAGTAACAAAAGAGAAGAACTCAAGGCACCAAAAATGAGATATTTGATGCCAGCTTCTAATGATTTAGACGAAGAACGGTCAAATGCAACCAAAGGATAAAAAGCCAAAGCGACCGTTTCCAAAGCGACAAATAAAACGATAAAATTAGCACTTTGGCAAAGGAGCATTAATCCCGCAGTGGCCAACATTGTTAAATGATGGAATTCACCGGTTTTTAACTTATTGGTCAATAGAAAGCGATTACCCAAAATCGATACACATATAGATGCCAAAAGAAAAAAGGTCCTCATTAGATCACCTTGGAAACCGTGCCTAAGCATGCCTGAGAAGCTCGAACGGTCAAATGTGTGATGAATCAATAAATAATCCAGAAGAAGGTAGCCCAACAATACAACCTGAAATAAGACGGCAAGTCTGCCACAAATATTAGTGGCAGCTTTATTTGAAAAAAGCTGTATCAGAAGAATTAAAACTGCACCAAGAGCGAGAGTGAGTTCTGGCCACAACTCTGACCAAAGATTATCATTCGAAAATCGTAGAAAATCTTCCATTATTTCTCTTCCTCCTCAAGTGCGGATTTTTGAATCGAAGATTCAGGTAAAGAATCTTCAATTACACTCACAGGACAACATGATGGTAGTCCTAGATTACCGTCTCCTTTATCGAAGATTTGATATCTTGATGAAATATTTACATCGATACCTTCTGAAATACCTTTAGGCCAAAGTCCTATAAATAGTAAGGGTAAGAGAATCAAACTAGCTGGAATGATTTCTTTGATATTTAGATCTAATATCTTGTTTTCTTTCTCAAAAGAAAGTAACTCGTCAGATTTGCTACCGTAGAAAATTCGAGCCATTGCCCGTAATCCGAAGATGGCAGAAATAATAATACCGAGTGCTGCAAGTCCAAGAACGAGACGATTGTCCGCGTACTCACCCAAAGATAAGAATATAGCAAATTCTCCCCAAAAATTTCCGAATCCCGGTAAACCAATAGTAGCAAAGGTCGCTGCGGCGAAAAAACAGGCTAGTATCGGGGTTTGACTAGCAAGTCCTCCCATTTCATTCATCTCGAGAGTACCACTCCTTTTATTGATGTAATTTGCTAAAAGAAACATTAGAGAAACTGACAAGCCATGGGCACACATTAACATGACTGCTGCACTTGCACCAAGTGATGAACAAACTGCCAAACCTAAGAAGCAGTAGCCCATATGCATTACTGAACCGTTACCAATCATTGATTTCAAGTTATTTTGTGCCACAGTGATCGCACCTACGACCAATATATTCCCTAAAGCCAGCCACATTAGATAAGGTCCCCAGGTAATTCCACCTGCAGGAAGAAGTGGAAGGGCAAGTTGCACTAATCCATACAGACCAAATTTCTTAAGAACACCTGCATGAAGCATCGAAACAGAAGTCGGTGCAGTCTCATAACCACGGGGGGCCCATGTATGAAAAGGAAAAAGAGCGACTAGGATACCAAAGCCGAAAAGAAGTAGTCCAAATATTTTTTGTTGAGTGCCAACTTTTAGACCATCCGTCAACAATGATTCAGTTAGTGAGGGGAAGTCAAATTTAGGAGCATCTAGAAGAACATTCAGAGCGACAAGCCCTCCCAATGAAATTAAGGCACCTAAAGTTAAATATATAGTGATTTCTAAAGCAATGGAACGGCGGTCACGTCCACCCCACAAACCGATCATTAAAAAGGTCGGGATTAAAGCAAATTCGTGAAATAAATAATAAAAGAATATATCTACACTAGCGAATAGTCCCATCAGACCGGATTGCATAAAGGCAAGTAAAGCCAGATACAGGGGTAATCTTTTAGCCTCCGAATTGATGGCAGCTATACAAGCAGATAATCCGACGATTCCAGCCATTGCAAAAAGGGGAGATGAAACACCATTCAAACCAAGGTGAAATGTAATCCCCAAAGACTGAAGCCCCATACGTTCATAAAGCAATTCAAATGAGTAACCAGTTAAATAGGGGTCGGTATTGGCAAAAAGGAAGATGCCCGCAGCACAAGGAAAGCCAAATGCAAAATAAGCGATCTGCTTAGCTCTGCAACTGTCATTCAAAAAGAAAAACAAGATGAATACCGCAGATAAAAGCGGAACTACAATCGAGCCAAGAAGTAATATCTGGTGGAAATCCATGATTTAGCTTATTCCGCCTCCTAATATTGCATAAGCAAGAAAACCAAGAGTACCGAGGACGAACCAAAAAGAATAGTGGTGAATCTTTCCTGAATAAAATGATTTTCCAAGAAGTGCAAATAATGCGGCTACTCCAGCAGAACCTCGAACCATCAACCCGGAAATAAAAAGAAGTTCCATAACTTCGAGGAATCGAAAGAAAGGATCTTGAATACGATTCACATAGAACAAATAAACTTCATCGAAAAACAGCTTACTCGTAGAAAGTTGAAAAAGGCTTGGTGCTTTCAATTCCAGCGGATCTTTAGATTGAGTATCACTCCCGTAAATTTTCCAAGCAAATAACAAACCTCCTACCCAGGCGAATAAACCTAAGATATTCATCCATAAATGATGAGGCATTTCTGCAACCCTAGAGATATCAGGAAGCAAATATTCAACGATTTGAGCTGGATATAAGCTATGAAATCCTCCAAAGACCGCAAGAACTGCCAATACAATCAAGGGGGCAGTCATAAAAACCGAAGACTCCACAGCGTTCTCTGAAGATTTTGATCGAGTTTCACCACAAAATGTTAGGAAGTAGAGCCTAAACATATAAATAGATGTAAGAATTGCTCCAAGATAAAGAATCGAGAAGATTACAAAGTCTAAATTATAAGCCCCTAATAAAATTGCATCTTTGGAAAAATAGCCTGAAAGAAAATGAACACCTGAAATAGCCAAGACCCCAATAAGAAAAGTGTAGGCGGTAACAGGCATTTTCTTACGCAAGCCTCCATAATTGAAAATATCCTGTTCGTGATGACATGCATGAATCACTGAACCCGATCCTAAAAACATAAGTGCCTTAAAAAAAGCATGCGTCATGAGATGAAATAAAGCAATACCAGGTAGACCCAGTCCAAATGCTGCTGCCATATAACCAAGTTGAGAAAGAGTGGAATATGCCAAAACTTTTTTAATATCTCTTTGGGTCAAAGCACAGAAACCGGCATAGAGTCCCATTACTGAACCTGCCAAACCAATGAGTTTAAGGGCTTCGACTGTGAAAAGAAATTCAATTCGAATTAAAAGGAAAATTCCTGCGGCTACCATAGTAGCAGCATGAATAAGAGCTGAAACGGGAGTAGGACCAGCCATAGCATCGGGAAGCCAAACATGTAGAGGAAACTGTGCGGATTTTCCGATAAAACCACATGCAAGTAATAAACAAAGCATAGTAGATGTTAAACTCGGATCAAGATTTGCAGTTACGGATAATTCTTGAAGATTCACTGTCCCGTAGGTCCAGTAAGTGATAATTATACCTAAAAGGAAGCCAAAATCCCCTACCCTATTAACGATAAAAGCTTTTTTGGAAGCGTTTGCGGCTTCATCCGTTGAAAAATAATGAGCAATTAATAAGTAAGAACTAAAACCAACCAACTCCCAGAAGACAAAAATCATAACTAAATTGTCCGAGAGGGTAATGCCAAGCATTGAAAACATGAATATCGAAAGACCGCCGAAATAACGGGCTTTCGCTTTATCGTCAGCCATGTACCCAAGGCTAAATATATGAATTAACAATCCAACAAATGAAACAACAAATAAGAGAGTCTTGGCCGGACTATCTACCAGAAATCCAAAACTAAGTTCCCAATCCGACAATTGAAACCATGTAGTACTCCAGGAAAAAATCTGATCGCTATCTTTGCCAAAAATCAAAAAAGAGGAAAAGGCTAGAATTCCACCGGCAGAAGCAACAGATAATAAAGCCGCAATATTTCCGTATTTTCGTAAAAATAAAAGAGTGATTCCTGCAGAAAGAAGAGGAAGAAGTAAAAGACTTAGCGCAACTTGTACCATATGAAAATATCAGTTACTTACCAAGTTCATGTCCTCGGAAAATACGCTTTGTCGTTTTTTATACAAGGCAACAAGGAGGGCTAAACCAACTGCAACTTCAGCAGCGGCAACTGTCATAATAAAAAAAACGAAAATACTACCATCCAAGTTCAAAGAAGTGCGGGAAAAGGTTACCAATGCTAGGTTGATGCCATTAAGCATTAATTCCAAAGACATTAATAGAAGGAGAATATTTCTCCTGAGAAGCACACCAAAAAAACCAATCGAGAAAAGGCATAAGGCAAGAAATAAGTAATGAGATGGTGAGATCGTCTCCATGATTAATTTGTATTCTGTTCCTCTTTTTTACTAAGGACAATAACTCCCACCATTGCAGCAAGTAATAAAAATCCCGATATTTGAAGAGGAAGCATATATTTAGTCATTAATCCGTAACCAAAGCTTTTAACAGAAGTCGAAAATGATAAATTGTCCCCAATAACCGGTTCCGCACCTTCAATGATAGGCGACCAATTAGCCCCCCCTCCGATCCAGCCCGAGCTTTGGACGATGATTAGAAATGAAACGATTAACAGGGATATGAGAAAAGCCCCAGCCAGACCAGAAATCAATTTCATTTTTGAAGACTTACCTGCATTAGGACCAACATCAACAAGCATGATAATAAAGAGGAATAAAACCATAACTGCGCCAGCGTACACTAAAATCTGTAGCACAGCTAAAAAGAACGCCTCCAATAGCACAAAGAGGGAAGCAACACCAACCAGGGAGATAATCATAAACATCGCCGCGGAAACAGGATGCTTTGAACAAACCATTAAAATACCTCCGCCCAAAGATAAGGTCGCAAAAAGGTAAAATAGTATATCTACAAGGTTCAATTTAGAAAAAAAAGATGAGGTAAAGAAAAAGAAAGACAATTATCTATAGACTAAATTCAGGGCTAATCCTCAACCAAAAAAGATGATTAATGTGAGTTGCCTTCGTCTTCAGCATTTTTCTTTTTATCCCATTTGTAGTGAGGATCAGGGACTGTGCCTCCCAACTCATAAAGTTTTTCTTTATTATTGATCATCTCTTCACGGGAATATCCAGAAGTTGAATATTCATCTTGTAGGAAAATTGCTTCTTCAGGACAAACTTCCTGGCAATACCCGCAATAGATGCAACGAAGCATGTTAATTTCAAATTCCTCTGGGGCCTTTTCTACATGCTCCCGAGAATCATCGTCCTCAGGTACAGAACCCGGAGTAATACGAATAGCCTTAGGAGGGCAAACGAACTCGCATAATTGACAAGAAACACATTTCTCTCTTCCATTAGGATCCTTTACCAAAGTTGGAACTCCGCGATAATTTTGAGGAATACTCGGTTTCTCTTCAGGATACTGTAAAGTAACATTCGGTTTAAACATATTGCTTAATGTGGTTTTTAAACCAGTGGCAATTTGTGGTAGGTAAGTACGTTCCGAAAATGAAAGTGGTTTACGCGCTAGAACAACTGTTTTGGGCATAATAAATTAAGGTAGATTCAAGTTTGATTGATCAATCCAAGTCACGAGCAAGACATAGAATATAAGATTAGCAAGAGCTAGGGGAAGTAGCTTTGTCCACCCTAATGTCATAACTTGGTCATAACGAAATCGTGGAAGGGTCCAACGAACCCAAATAAAGAAGAATATTAATCCAATTGTTTTAGTAAGAAACCAAATGATACCAATAAGAGATCCCAACCAATTAGATGGCCATGGGTTATCAATCCATGGAAGAAAGTTCCATCCTCCCAAAAACAATAAGGCGAAAATAGCTGAACCGATTACAATGTGAGCATATTCGGCGACAAAAAATATCCCGAATTTAAAACTTCCATACTCAGTATGAAAACCGCCAACAAGATCGGTTTCAGACTCGGGCATATCAAATGGTAAACGATTAGTTTCGGCAAATAGAGCGATTAGAAAAATAAGTGCCGAGATTGGTTGGATAATCAAAAGCCAACTTGAAGCGTTCTGCGAACGAACAATTTCAACAAGGCTAAGACTGGATACAGCCGCACCTGGTTCGCTAACCCATAGAAAAACCGGTAAAAGAGAAAGTCCCATCGCTAACTCGTATGAAATCATTTGAGCAGATGAGCGGATTCCTCCAAGAAAAGAATATTTACTGTTCGAAGACCAACCAGCTAACACAATCCCGTAAACTCCGAGAGAAGATACTGCTAAAACGAAAAGAATACCAATGTCCAAGTCGGCAAGTATCAAAGGTAGGATATCACCATCAGAATTTGTGAACTCACCAAATGGCAAGACTGTCATCGTGGTCAGAGCGGGAACTAGAGCAACGATCGGGGCAAGATAGTAGTAAAATTTATTAACATGCCCAGGTACGATTTCTTCCTTAAAGAGAAATTTTAAGCCATCCGCAAGAGGCTGAAACATACCAAGTCCCTTAAGCAGAGGTCCAATAATTGGTATGTGACCTACTAATGGAAGAACTGTTCGATTAGGACCTACCCTACCTTGCATCCAAGCACTTACTTTTCTTTCAGCGAGTACAGAATAACCCGCCATGGTCATAACTGCACCCACCATCAAAAACGCAAAAATAACTTTAATTGCAACTAGTTGTATGACTTCAAACTCGATCATTTACTAGATAATACGGAGGATTGAGGTTCAAAATGAAGAGCTTTTTTCTCTACAAAAGACAGATTGTTCCATTTTGACCCATCAATTTGTAAGGATCCCCTTAGGGCATCCGTAAAAGTCATTCCCTTGAATGGAGACTTGGGGGGTGATGAAAGGTTTTTCCAGATAAGAGAAAAATCAGCAGTTATTTTACTTTCTTCATCCGAGAGAGAAAGTAATCTGCATAAGATCTGGGTTAAAGGTAAAAGTCCTCCAGGACTTGGTATCGTAGATGCGAAGCCTTGAGCAATAAATGAACGATTAATAAAGGTCCCCTTTTTCTCAAAGCTGGTAAGCGTCGGGAGCACGATTTCAGCTAAGTTCGAAGTGGTATTTTGGTGAGTTCCTAAATAGGTGACAGGTACTCCAAGTAAAGATTCTCCCTCAACACCGGAGTCGAGTAAATCCTCATTTACTACAAGAACTGCATCAACAACTCCTTTTTTTAAGTCATCATTTAATTTAGATAAATCTTCTTTAGGATACTCATTAGCAAAGCCGGATAGCAAAGTGCCACGCAAATTAGGAGATCTGTCCGCGGACAAAAGAATACCATCGTCTTCACCAAAATGACCCCGAAGATATTTTTTAGCTTTCGTTGCCTTGCTCAGGTGATTAAGGAGATACAACTCTTCCAGAGTCGAATGACATGAACCGACAATGGCAAGTTTCTTACCATTAAAAGATTCAAAAGCAGAAGATATTGCTACATCCAAAGCAGATTCAGATTGTTTCACTTGAGGTTTTAAGAGTCTATTATCTGATCGCACCTGCTTATATAATAATCGACCACTATCAGTCATCCAACTGTCATTCACATCATCATTTCTTCTCGGGGTTATCCTATGGATTTCACCCTCGCGACTGGATACCATAATATTACAACCAGCACTACTCTCAGCACATATACTAGGTAATTCTTTCAAAAACCAAACTCGCATTTTGAAACGAAAGTCTGTGCTTGTAAGAGCACCGACCGGGCAGATATCGACTGTATTTAGAGAATAATTGTTCTCCAATTCCCTTCCAGGAAAACAAGAAAGCGTTGAGTAGCTACCCCTGTCAACAAAACCCAGTACATCATCTTTGGCCACTTCCTGGCTAAAACGAATACATCTTGAGCACAAGATACATCTTTCGTCGTCCAAAGTAACTCTCGGACCGAGGCGAGTGCGCTTAGGCTTAACATTTTTGCGTTCTACATAGCGGCTGTACCCTCTACCGTAGTCGGTAGCAAATTCTTGCAGTCTACACTCACCCGCCTGATCACAGATCGGACAGTCTAAAGGATGATTAACAAGAAGGAACTCCATAATTCCTTCCCTACAATCTGTGACTTTTTCTGAAATTGTCTTAACATGCATCCCTGGAGAAACAGTTGTTGCACAACCTATAACGGGCTTGGGTACCCATCCAATCTTTTGTGTACCATCATCGTTTAAGACAGGTTCTCCTGTACCACGATCTCGCATCGGTGTACCCATTTCTATCAGGCACATTCGGCAATTCCCTGCCACACTAAGCTGCGGATGGTAACAATAGTGAGGAATTTCCTTTTTAAAAAGGGCTGCTGCGTCAACTAGATTTATACCTGCAGGAACCTCGACTTCTTCACCGTCAAGAACGATGGAAACTGTTTCACCCTTATTTGTGGAAATCATTGCTATTAAATAAGTTGCATTGAGTCTTTCTTTCGCTTTTGCGACTTCGCTTTTGCGAGAAAATCTTTTCGGAATTTTGTGACAAAGCTTTGCGTTGGCCATGCGGCAGCTTCTCCAAATGCACAGATAGTCCTGCCTTCGATTTGATTGGCTACACTAAGCAAAAGATCTGCATCTTCTTCACGAGCATCCCCTGAACACATTCTTGAAGTAATTTTCTTCATCCAAAGGGAACCTTCACGACACGGAGTGCATTGACCGCAGGATTCGTGGGCATAGAATGCATTTACATTTGCCATTGCTTCCACAATATCAACGGTGTCATCCATGATTACAATGCCTCCGGAACCAGACATCGTTCCTGCTGCCATTGGTCCATCAAAATCTAGCGGGATGTCTTCTATCCCCCAATCAAAGTCAGTACCATCTTTCAAAGTACCTTGAAATCTTTCGTCGGCTCGTAAAACTTTAGCTGAGGATCCACCTGGAATAACCGCCTGTAAAGAACGACCAGGGAGCAATCCGCCACATACATCATGAATCATCTCTCCCAAAGTTAAGGCACCACATTCGAACTCAAAGTAGCCTGGATTCTTAACTTGTCCGGAGACGCACCAAATACGAGTTCCTGTATTATTTGGTTTTCCTATCTTAGAAAAATTCTCTCCACCCATTTCCATGATGTGCTTAACATTGCATAGAGTCTCAACATTATTGACGATGGTCGGGCATTGATAAAGACCAAGCACCGCGGGGAAGTAAGGAGGCTTGATTCTTGGATTTGGTCGTTTACCCTCGAGGGATTCAATAAGTCCGGTTTCTTCACCGCAGATATAAGCTCCTGCACCACGATGTACAACGAGATCGCAAGAGTAACCACTGCCCAAAATGTTATCACCACAGAATCCTTTTTCTTTAGCTTCCAGAATTGCTCTTTCAAGAATTTTTGCCCCTTCAAAAAATTCTGCACGAATGTAAATAAATGCTTGTTTTGCTTGGATTGCAAAAGCAGAGATCATCATACCTTCAATCAATTGGTGCGGATCTTTATGGATAATTTGACGATCTTTAAAAGTACCAGGTTCTGACTCGTCAGCGTTGCAAATTAAATAAATCGGTTTTCCTGACTTTCGATCTAGAAACTTCCATTTCATTCCGGTGGGAAATCCAGCTCCCCCCCGACCGCGTACTCCCGACTTCAAAACTTCTTCACCAATTTCTTCAGGTTTTTTGGTAAGAGATTTTTTGAGCATCTCGTATCCACCTGACTTTAAATAACAGGAAATTTTATTCGAATAATCTGGTAAATCCGCATTTTTCAGAATGATCCTTCGCTCCTTGGGAGTTTTTTTACTGATCATAATATCTTAGGCTTTGGATGGTTTAACTGAATCAACAGCTTTTTCATAACTAATAAATTTTTTTGAGTCATCCAGTTTATTCTTAAGAATTAAATCGGCCATTTTATCAGCGTCTTTTTCATCGATATTTTCGAAAGTCTGATCGCCAACCATTACCACTGGTCCTTCACCACAATCAGCAAGACATTCCATGAACTCGATGGAATACTTTCCATCTTCTGAAACATGCCCTTCTTTAACTCCAAGCTTCTCTTCAAATTTTTTACAGGTTGCATAACTTCCACGAAGAGCACAGGGCAAGGTTCTACAGACTCGTACATGTTTTTCTCCCCATGCAGTTTCCCTGAGCATTGGGTAAAATGTTATGAGTTCGCGAATGTTAATCGGTTGTATTTCTAACTTTTCAGCTATCCACTCACTTGCTTCTAGATCGACCGCACCTAGTTCTTCCTGAACTAAATGGATAACCATCAGTGCTGCACTTCTCTTTTCTGGATAACGAGGAATCAACTCGTCAATTTTACTCAATGTTTCTTCTGATAAATTCATCACAGTATAATTAGCGATCACATTCACCCATTACAAAATCCAGGCTGCCCAATATGACAGTTATATCACTTAGCATGTGACCAGGAACCATTTTCTCGAGAATACTAAGATTGCAAAAACTTGGAGCTCGAATTTTCAGGCGATAAGGAACTCCTCCTCCTTTAGACACAATATAAAAACCAAGTGCCCCTTTAGGATTTTCCGCTTCAAAGTAAACTTCGCCAGCAGGAATTTGAGGCCCCTCCGTTACAATCATGAAATTCTGAATCAATTCTTCCATGCTTGTAAGAATCTTTTCCTTGGGTGGGGCAAATATTTTTTTGGCGTCTTCGGAATACCAAAGTCCTGGAGGAAAATCATCAATGACTTGCTTGATAATCCGTAAGCTTTGCCTGACCTCTTCAATGCGTACAAGATATCGATCATAACAATCACCCCGTGTACCGATCGGAACATCGAATTCATATTTCTCATACCCAGAATATGGTTTATCCTTGCGAAGATCTAAATCTATACCGGATGCCCGTAAGTTTGGACCTGTAAATCCATAGGCAAGAGCATCTTCTTTAGATACCTCTCCAATACCTTCGGTGCGGTCGAGGAAAATTCGATTTCTGGTAAGCAATTTCTCTACCTCATCAATTGCCTTGGGTAAATTCTCACAAAAATGAGTGACTCGATCCAACCATCCATCAGGAACATCGCGTGCAACCCCTCCAATTCGGGTATAAGAAGTTGTAAATCTTGCACCTGTTAGTTCCTCAAAAAGAGTGTAAAGTTTTTCTCTTTCAGTGAAAGTGTACATAAACGGTGTCCAAGCACCTGCATCCATACCAAAGACTCCCATTCCAAGAAGATGGCTTGAAATTCTGGCAAGTTCACAAACCAAAACCCGAATGGATAGGCATCTCTCAGGAAGTTCTATGCCAGTTAATTTTTCAACTGCTATGGCGTAGGCAACATTGTTGGCAAGCGGGGCAAGGTAATCTAGCCTGTCCGTGTAAGGAACAAACTGATTGTAAGTCATATTTTCGGCGATCTTCTCGTCACCCCGATGAAGATATCCAAGAACAGGTTCACATCGAGTGATAACATCTCCATCCAAATCCATCATTAAACGTAAAACACCATGGGTCGTGGGATGAGAAGGACCAACATTGAGAGCCATTTTTTCGCTGTCTGCATTCGCAGATGCTTCTGCACCACGAGCACCGATGTCACCGACATTAATTTCTACAGTTTTAGTACTCATGACGGTTTTTCGGACTCCTCGGTCCAACTCTCATCTTTAGCACGGGGCTCTGATTCACTCATCGTTCCATCCGAGGAAGCAACAAATGGCCCACCCATCATTGGGGCCGGATCAACGCTTGCATTTGTTACTTCAGCCACATCAGCAGCAGGCAAAGGAGTTTCAATGCCTGCGAGTGGAAAATCTTTTCGTAATGGATAATAGGGATATTCATCCCACATCAAAATTCTTTTAAGGTTTGGATGATCAGAAAAATGTATCCCGAACATATCAAAAGCTTCTCTTTCATGCCAGTTGGCTGCTGGAAAAATACTGGAAACGCTTGGAAATTTAGGGGATTCGTTATCTTCACAAATAGAATGGATGCGAAGATAATCACGATGAATACGAGAATATAAGTGAGACACCACTGAAAAACGGAACTCTGCAGTCTCACCGTGATCAATAGCCGTAAGATCCACGAGCAAATCAAAAGTTTCTTCATCACGAAGATGCAAAAAGAGCTTGTTAACTTCAGACTCTCCGCAGTCTAAGGTAAGGCAATCATCATGATGACGCTTCGTCACATGAGTAAAGTGTTTTAACAGAGATTCAGTAAAATCTAGGTCAATCATGAAAAAACTTAGCTGGCCACTGCGGCTTCTTTAACTCCACTCAAATTTTTAACGGATGACTCTCGACCAATTTTATCCTGAAGTTTCATCATCGCATCTAATAAAGCTTCGGGTCTTGGAGGACAACCACTGACATAAACATCTACAGGAACAATCGTGTCTACGCCTTGCATCACTGCATATGAACGATACATACCCCCCGTAGAAGCACATGCTCCCATAGCAACGACCCATTTAGGATCTCCCATTTGGTCATAAATTCTACGAACAACTTCCGCCATTTTGTAAGTTACCGTGCCCGCCACAATCATGCAATCAGACTGACGGGGGGAAAATCTCATGACTTCCATTCCAAAACGCGAAATATCATACCTGGAAGCAGCCGAAGCCATTAATTCAATAGCACAACAAGCTAGTCCCATAGGCATTGGCCAAACTGAATGTTTTCGAATCCAATTAATAACCGCGTCCGCTTTCGTCACGATTACATCCCCTTCAACCTTACCATTATACGCTACTTCATTTGCAGTCATATCATTCTTTTTAACCTTTAAGCTCGATCAGGCAAACACCAAAAGCTGAAGACTATAAAAAAGTGAAAAATCTACCTCTATGTCCCAAAGATTCGGACTTTTGAACGTTGACGAATAAGCTGAGACAAGACATTAAAGTTCTCTGCAAGGAGAGGTGACAGAGTGGCCGATCGTGCAGCATTGGAAATGCTGTGTACCGC
>ERZ807291.7290-NODE-7290-length-12892-cov-4.704838_pt1 | contig 12892 bp, 11 predicted proteins | sample MGYA00521257_ERZ807291 | MGnify/ENA primary metagenome ERZ807291 (study PRJEB31413, sample SAMN03169783) | marine metagenome | biome: Marine; feature: Water; material: Subsurface seawater | place: North Sea | collected 2011-04-28 | depth 1 m m ...
CGCGTTGCTTGTCGCATTTCGACGCTCGCGCAAATTGTGCTATCTTTTAGCGGCAAGCATCATTGCATTCGCTGTCCTGGCCCGAACGTTTGCCCCCGACATCGAGCCCTTCAGCTACGCAAACAAGGAAATGGACGGGGCGCAGGAACTTTCCTTCCAGAAACCCTCTCTGTACGACCAGGAATACATCGACCCCGACGACGGCAAACCAAAGGTCAAGAGATTTATCAACGAGACCATCAAAATATGGGACCAATCCACCATCGACGCCTATTTGAAGTTGCAGAACAAACTGAACCCAGATGTGATCTTTGATATGGATATCATACAACAACAGGTCTCCGAGGAGGACGCCAAAGAATTCGTCGAAAACAGGAAATGGACGTGGAGCGACCGAACCAAGGAAATATACGCCGACGTGATGTCGCGAAACAATTTCCTGAAGCGATCGCCCACCAAAAGCATGATGGGCGACCAGACGATCTACAACGAAGACGCAATGCTCCGCATCCTCGGACTGAACGAAGACGAGGGGAAGTTCCTGATGTTTGGACGCCGCACGAGGAACGAAGGGGTGATCAGCGACTACAACGGGCGCGGAACCTACGGAATATCCAGCGGACTTGTTCATCCGGACATCTACTCCGCGTCCATCAAGTGCAACAAGGGACGGCTCCAACGGCAACACTTTACGGGCTACAACAAGGGGCTCTCCGGACACGCCATGTTTGAAACAACCGACATTGACCCCAAGGATCTGCCTGAATTGTACAAGGGGTTTCAGTACATCAACGAGCCCTGCAACCCCTGCGTCGGACTGGAGTTTCCCTACAACAACACGTGCGCCTTCTCCATTAAGCCCGACAAAAAGGTGTCGCCCGCCTGGGAGAAAATATGGGGATTGCCGCCCACACCCATCCGCAAAATGCCCAAGGAGTTTCCGTTCTGGATCAACTAGCGGATCACGCACATATATGCTAGCAGTTTGCGGTCAAAACAGAAACAAATCAGTCTGTCGGCTAGCATCTTGTTACGCGCTCAATGCCTCTTGCGATGTCTGTGTTCTGGTCTGTTCTGTTGTATTTATTGTCTTATGTATTGTCTTATATTGTCTTATATTGTCTTATATTGTCTTATATTGTCTTATATTGTCTTATATTGTCTTATTTATTGTCTTATTTATTGTCTTATACGATATTCAATAATGCACGGCCCGCGGCGTCGTTCTTCGAAGCGGGAGCCGTGTCCGCGACGTAGCGTTCCCCCCGCTTCAGCACCGGGGGCTTGATGTCGCGAATCAGCTCGATCAGCGATCTGGGGGAAATGTCTTCCAATCTGTGGAGCCCGAAATCGGTCTCCGTGCCAATGTCGTGGTTGGACAGGTACAACCCATCTCCATGCACGATGGGAAGATCGCCCACAGGCATCATCCCCAGGTCATACACAGGAGGAAATATGTGCTGCAAAGGATTCGAATTTCCCGCAGCCACATTCGTCTCCACGTCATCGCTCGCGGCGGCGTTTACTTCAATCGATAGGGACCGCCGACGCACGTTGACCCCCGCACCCACAGACTCGTGTATGATCACGCTTATCTTGCGAAGATCCTCGCTACACACATACCAGTCTTCTGACCGGGGCTCTTTTTTCGGTTCTTTTTTCTCATCGATGTCGTTGCATAGCTTCACCATTTTTATCCACTGCCAGGAGGCCTTGTCCAGAATGTATCCCTTTTCTACCTCCACCTCCAGTTCAGACACTACGGCATCGCACTGAACGGACAGCTTGCCGACATTGCCAATACATTTGCCAATGCATTTGCCGGTGGTGCACACGTTGCGACGAAGACACATACCTTTGATCGCAGCCGGAACCAGGTTGTTCCTTGTCAACGACATCGCGCATTGTTTCACGATATCTAGTTTAATGTTCATTGTCATATAGATGATTGTATATTTTTATATGACAACGAATATCATTTTTTTCAGAAAATGCCGCTGCGCGCTCATCCGTCCCACTCGGCATGTAACTCAATACAAACAACGCTTGCGGGTCTTCTGCATTCGATCAGTTTATTGTTTACTACGTCGAACATATTTCCTCTTATTGCTAGCAACACAAATTGTGGTCGTCCGCCTTCTCTTGCGCCCACCTTGAAATGCCGCGGACTCTTCGTTGAGCGCGGGCACGGGTGTCTGCGCCCGCAGGACGTCGTCCTCATCGTCGGCCATATAATTCTCAATGTACTCGTATGCGTGCATCTCGCTTCCAAAGGACGCCTTGTAGCGCCCCCGGTCAAGAGGAATCGACACGTCCACATACCCAGTCTCGTGCTTGGTTATTTCCAGATACATCCGAGGACTGGCGCGGTTGGCGCAAAGAAGGCGGGTTGGCGACGGCTCGGTGATGTCCCATAACCCAGAGGCTAGATATCGTACATATCCTGTGAGGATCATATTGTGCTACTAACTATCATGGCTCACACGCTTTAAACTATTTTATCTTTATTCATCACAAGAAAATGGACCGCTTTCGCCCGAACACGGAGCGCCTTCTTTGCCCTTGTCACACGTACGAAGGTCGTGAACGAGCCGTTGAATGTCCTCCATCACGTAGTTGTATTTGTCGTCCAATGCCACGCATTGGGACGACAGCTCGGTTTGCAAACTTTGGTCGCGCACGTCGCCGCGTATTGGTGTTTTCCTCGCGTCAGTCACAATGTCATGGGACAGGCCTCGCTGGCGCGACATCGTGATAGGAGTGCCACGACATACCATTCTCCGCAAACAACCATACATCGAGAGCAGTAGATATACTACAACTCGACTAAATTAACGCGGTCCAGACACATTTTTCCACAAATGTCATCTACAGCACACCCATTCCATTTATTGGCAATAGGGCGTAATCGACTTAAAGATTACCAACAAATACTACTATACTATGTCTTCCGCACACACCCCCTCTGTTGAAACTACTCATCCTCCCGCTACACCTTCCGCCGAGTCGCCCGACTCCGCCAAGAGTCATCACAGACTCACCGACGTTGACGTCGATAACGAGATCACCGCTCTCAATCTGATTGTCCAGTTTCTCGGACTCGCCCAGAAGCGCGGCGCCTTCACCATTGACGAGGCCGCCAAGATCTGGGAGTGCGTCAAGAAGTTTCAGAAGCCCGTCGATGCGGCGGCGCCTCCTCCTTCCACTTCCACTTCCCCTTCCATCTAACCGAGACAACGTCTGGCTAGATGGACTACAATGATACGTATGTATCTATGTATGTATGTATCTATGTATGTATGTATGCAATTCACTAGATGTCGCCATCTGCTCTACTACCATCTAGTGAATGTTGGATCTTTTCCTTCGCGTTCTCTTTGCCGCACCTCGTTTCCTACGACGTGTCTTGCGAACGCGCTTTGCGGTCCGCCGCCCCCCTCTCGGCGCACGTGTACGTGTACGTCGAATGCCGCGTCTTCTAGATTTTGCCCCGCCGAAATAACTTGTGATGGTGCTCCTTATGTTGGCGTCGGCACGCATCGGCAGTTTGTTCTCCTTGTCAATCGCACGCATCGATTTATGCGCCAACAACAGCTTGCGAATCTCCTCGTACACGTCGTCTTTCGCTTCTCCCGCGTTCGTGTCCATCAGGTTGAACACGTTCTTCGGAACGCTCCTCTTCGTGGCAGTTTTCAGTGCCCGCGCGATTGCCCGATCACTTATCTCGTTCCTCTGCAACATCTGTCTTACACCTTTCACGTTCCCGTTAACTACAGCATCTGCAAATTTCATCGGGTAAGGTATGTATCTATATGTATACTTATCACAGATAAAAACAAATCAACCATTCTTCTGCTTCCTCCATTATGACTTAAATATAATGCGGCACTATACTATACTATACAATGCTGGTCCCTGATAAGTGTATCAGGCGAAACATCCTTGATTTAAAGGAAAACTACCCCGACGACTTTGGTCGCTTCATAGTGGCTCTGCGAAACCTACAACTTTCTGACGATTGGCCCAGAATATGCGGGATCCACGGAAACACATTCAAACCCGACGACGCCGGAGTGAAGTGTCCCACGGATCCAGATATAGTAGAAAAAATCGGAAACACCACAGACGAACCCTTCTACTGCGCACACAGCGAGACAAAGTTCATCGCATGGCACACCCCCTACATATACCAATTTGAACTACTGCTGAACAAACACGACACCTCGGGAGACAAGACCCATATCGCGCTACCTTACCTCTGGCTAGTATCCGCAGTCGACGGCTACTCCAACGACTACTCGTTTGTCAACGACCCGCATATAACCATCACACACGATGGCACTCAGCGTACCATGGAAAATCCACTCTGTGCAGACAATGTATACTACTATAGCGAAAAAGGCGAGAAAAAAATTGTCACGCGCAACGGCTTCTTGCAACCGACAGACGAATCCGAAGTGCTCAAACTTGACACAACAAACAAGGAGCTGAACAACGTATTGTATTCGCTCCGATACAAGACGTTCAGTTCCAACAATCTGTTTGACAAGGTACTCCACAAACTAATCGACTTTAATCCCCTGGAAATACCCCACAACAACCTGCACGACATTATCGGCGGCAAGGGAGGGGTCATGTCAGAGGTTTCCATCTCAGCGTACGATCCGCTGTTCTGGCTCCACCACTGCAACATGGACCGATTCTTCTACAACTGGATGTACACCAACACGAATGGGTTCAAGAAGGAGCTTGCGGCACCGAGAATACCCACAGAGACCCTCGAGGGAACGCTCGCGCCCTTCTCTCCAAACGGCGACCCATATAGCAGCAACGCCCAAGACTACCCCTACGGGTTCGAAAACGATACCATGACATTCCTGAAGATAAAGGACATGCTCAACTTCAACAACTACCCATACACATACGAGAAAATAGAGATCGGTCCTTACCAGCGCCCCGAGGTAACCATCGAAATCACCGGTATGCCCATACCAATGGAGACCACCCACATTGAAGCGTTTCTGGTCCCAAAAGGCACCACGCTGACCGATGAAAACAAGAAGGATCATATCGCCGGATCGGTCACCTGGTTTGGCATAAATCGGTACTTGAAACACTGCAAGCGATGTCAGCGCGCTAGAACCAACCTGAAGATTGACATCGACGAGTTCATGAAGAAAAGAGGCATATTGCCGAGCGGGTTGGAGGACTACGAATGGAAGATTGAAGGAAAGGGGAGACTACACCCCGACGACGCGGGCGACTACAAAACATATCCGCAAGAGGACCTCGTTTGCGACGGCGCAATCCATCTACATATTCATTCACCCGATCTGCTAGACGAATGCTGTCTCCCCTTCTTGAAACGACGCTAAGCGCCGATGTCGATGCACAAGTGGATCACGCCGTCCTCCTCCACGTGAAACTCACCAAACCGCGTGATGTTGTACCCGCAGTTATGGAGCCCGCTTTGCTCCATCGGTTCAGTCAGCGCCAGCTGTATGTTCTGCTCGCTCGCCTTCATATCGCGCACGTGGTCGCGGTGCTCAAGCATCCAGTTGGTGTTGAACGCCGCGCTTTTGTGGTACGCTACGCGCTTCTCCCGCACGCGGCGCATCAGCGCCCAGTCGTCGCCGCCCCACCCCCACAAATTGTTGGGGAATCCGTTGACGCGGCGATACGATTCCACATCAAAACTGCAGCAACCGCCCAACATGTTGCTCGCGAAGCTCTCCTCCAAGTGCGGTGTTCGCCGAATGTCCATAAACCCCACCTCCGGACGCGCCAAGTCGCGCGGAAAGGGTTCGCCCATATTGATGATCGTGTCGCCGTTGTTGTGCATATAAATCCGGGGCTCCAGCACCTCGTAGTACTTCTCCGCCTCTAGAAACGCGGCGTTCATCAAGACCCCCTTGTTGAAGGGCCGGTCGTTGTCCTGCTCCACCACCACAATCTTGACGTCCTTGTCGTGCTTCTTGAAATAGGCCTGCCAGTTGGCTATCGTGCTCTTCATCTCCGCCCGCCGAAACTCCTGCGGGTGTCTGGCGCGGTATGGCATCAGGCAGATGTACGTGTTCTCCACGTCCTCCGGAAACACGTCGTCGTTGATTCCCACGTACGTATCTGGCGGAGCCTGCAACACGTTCTCGATCTTCTGCGCCAACGCATCCATTCCATACGTCTTCTCGTACTCAAAGTCCGGGTTGAACACCGGCTGGTTCAACATGGCGATGTATTTTGTGTCGTCGTCGTCCAGCTCCTTGATCCGGGCCAGGAGACGGAGATAACTCGCCTCCGACTCGTCTTCCAGCATCAAAAAAGCGTCCTTGTTGAACACGTGCGTCACGTAATTCGTGCCGAAATAAATGGGAATGGTGCGACCCAGAAACGCATTCACCAGTCTCTCGGTGACATAGGTTCCCTCGATCGTGTTCTCGAAACAGATCATAAACTTGTATTCAGAAATCATCCCGATAAACTCTTCCGACGAATGGGAATACGGAAGCACCCGGCCAATGCTGTTGCGGTGCCGCCCCACCGAGTCCACGCGCCGGTAGCCATCCACCACGTCCAGGATCTTGTCGCGGTAGGGCACGTTCCCGTTGGACACCGCGTAACAACAAAACTTCTCCGCAAGGTAGTGCTTGTAATACCGACAATGCGGCTGGAGCCGCTCCATACGCGTGCCAATGTAGCAGTAATACACGAACAACGGCAAGTCGATCACATTGCTCCGCACCGCGCCGTGTGAACACAGCACCACGTCGTAGTCCTCGTAGTACGACTTGTTGGGGAAACACAAATCCGTGCGGGCGACGCTTTCGCCGGAAAAGTGGATCTTGTACCTCCAGTCGTCGCGGTAACTAACCAACGACGGGGCAAACACCGACTCAAACAGCACATTGGCGTCCTGGATGGCATCCACAAACACAAAATTCTTGAGGATGGTCTTCTCGAACAACTCGGCAAAGAACCCCACGCTCAGTTCGCCACTCGTACTCGTCGTGCGGTCCGCGAACCCGCCCCAGAACCCGTTGCAGAAGATCCGAAACTCCACGTCCATCGGATCCACGTAGTTGCCGTCTTCGCCAATGTACTCCCACTCTTCCGTCTCCTCGTTGTATCTATACTCACAATTTTCCTCCGTGTCGTCTTCTTGTCCACTCATTGCTTGCTTACTTACTTTACGCACCCATTAAAAATTATCACGCGATAATTTTTAATGTACCACTCCAACGCTAAATGTCGCAATACGCCCGCTTGGCAGCCTCGTATTCCAGACTACCGACTACAACCAGCTACGTCTTTTGCAGAAACAACTGACCAACGCCGGTCCCCAGGTTCTTGATGCGGTTCTTGTATCCGGTCAAGAAAGCATCGATGGACATTTTGGTTTCACCTTCACACATGGAATCCAAATAGTCGTCGATGACCATGTACCCACCAACCTTGAGTTTGCGAAAGGCAATGACACAATCTTCCATCACATATTCGGGCTCGTGGTTCCCATCTACGTAGATCAGGTCAAAGTAGTCGTTTTTCAAGGTAGGGATGACGTCGTGAGAGAACCCGCGATACACGTTGATGCGGTGAGCCTCTCCACATACGGACAGGTTCCGACGGAAAGACTCGTAAACGGACCCGGTCTTATCGGAAGAGGAATCATTCTTGTATTCAGCGTAATCACACCAGGGATCAATGCAGTGCAGTTCCGACATGGGATGGGCAGCGTAGTTCCTAGAGACAGAAATAAGATTGGCGCCATAAAATGCACCTATTTCTAGATATTTGATAGGTCTGTCGGCCATATACGGAATATGGTTGAACCAATCATTGCACAGGCGATAGATCGTTCCGTCGAATGGGTTGCCCTCCACCTGGAGCTGTTGAAACGTTTGTTGTTCCTGCATTATTTATAAGGTGATAGATTTAATATTCACCGGAATGACGCGCCCCAATACGTCGGTTTTCGTAACGTCTTGGCGCAGAGTGTAAATAATAACACACTTCCCCGTCTGCTTGGTGCTGGCCTTGCAGATGCACGCACAACGCTTGATTACCTTCTTGGGGATCTTGTTCATCTTCTCCTTCTTTTCATTCACCAATATCACATGGGCGGACGACTGACCATCCACGTGGAACCAAATGTCGTGCGGGGCGCATTCATCCAGCAACTGGTCGTTTCCCTTGGCGCTCCGACCACACAGAATCGTGTAGGTATCCGCGTTGTACTCCATTGTGTGCGTCTCCATCGTCGGGGATCCCGTTGTCGTAGTCTGTCTGTCTGTCTGTCTGCATATTTCAGCCACCGACAAGCATCTTCATTTTTTTTGAACAGACTGGCGCGCCGGGATGCGGGAACAAGACCCAGTGGATCGGGCGAATCAAATGCCGTGCACGTTCCGCGCCAACCCTTCCTTGGCGCCGCCCTGGTAGTGAATGGTCAGCAACCGAACCTCCTCCCCCGCCTTGGTCACGGCATAGTACTTGTCGTCTCGTCTGACAACCTGCTTGGTGTCGGCCCACCGACTCGTGTCCATGTTGTAGTTGGTCACGTACGTGTCGTTTCCCGCAAACCCATACGGATCATTCACGTTGTGGTCAAACGTGCATTTCTCTCCGTCAACCATATACAGGTCGTTCAGATCAGATACCTGTTCTCCCCCCTCCCCCTTTTGCGAGTCGTACAGATACCACAGCGTCATATCACACACGCCGCCCGCAAGGACCTTCTGGTGATGCTTCCACTTGCTCTCGATCAAGGAATATTTGGTCCTCGACACGTAAATGTCAAAGCACAGCTTGATGAACCGGTCGCACATATCCGGCGTCAGCAGCGCGTTGTGGATGCACGCGGTCATGTGGTACGGGTCCGCCTCCTGCTTGGACTTCTGCATCGAGTACCCTACGCGCAAGTCCGGAAGAGATCGAAGCGTCTCGCTAATGTCGCACAACGTCACGCAGTCGCTGTCCACGTAAAACACCCGCGCCAACTTGCGCTGCCGCATCAGCTCCCGCAAGTAGAACATCCGCAGAAAACACTGCAGCTCAAAGTTCTCCGGCTGGAAGCTGTAGTTGACAAACGCCTCCTCAAACGCAGTCATATGCGCGTTGCGCAACTTGTCAATATGCACGTGCTCAATCGCGTGCTTGTCCTGGCGTCTTCTCACAAACATATCCAGGTCCTTGTTGGCGTCATCCCCGATGACAATCACGTCGTTGCGGCGAGCGTTCAGCTTCACGCTGTTTGTGAAGTACTCCTGGGTGCCGCCAGTGTGATGGATCACCACCGGCACACTCTCGTACGACCACCGCGAATGGCGTTTCACAAACGGCTCGTGACCGCCGTGCTTGGCGTGTCTTTCAAACACCGCCGTTGCGCCGCGGTCCTCTATACTGGCCGCCAGCATCCACTCCGGATCGCCGAGCAACTCCTCGATCACCTTGTTGCACTTGGGCGAATGAATGTCCGTGACGATCAACACGTTGGCCTTGTGTCGCAGCGTCTGGAAATCAAAGTACGTGGAAAACTCGCCTCCGTCCAGAAACACCACGTCGAAAAAATGCGGCAACACGTCTCCCCGGTCCCAAAACAACCCGCTCTGGTCGATGTTGTGGTTGTCCACCGAAAACCACTCCTTTCGCGCGCTCTCCGTATGGATCGCCGGAAAAAGAGCAGCTACCTCTTCACACGAGGGCTTGGCGAGAACATCGTTCACAATATACACGCTCTCGTTCTCCTCGTACCGCCTTTTGACACTCTCTTGTTTCTCGCGATTGCATTCAAGACTATAAAACACATAGTCGTGGTCTGCGTGACGTCTAGACAAGGCATCCACAAACACGCGGGTGCTACCCCATCCGTTCCAAGTACCCACCTCTAAAAATGCCCCGTACCCCGGCGCAGAACAATAGCCCGCGATCATCTTGCCCAGTCCGCTCTCGGGGTCCACTTGTCCCGTTTTCTTGTCGTGATACTCATTAAACCCTCGGCGGTCCTGGTCGGACCACTTACTCTTACTCTTACTCTTACTCATACTCATTGCGTATATGTATGGTAGTAATCTATTTTTTCACGTATTCAAACACATTACTCAGGCTTCTCTTCGGTGGTTCAGGATGTTTCGACACACGAACTATGCTCTTGGCAGGGGGTCTGTTGCGCACCCAGACTCAATTTGTATCGGTACAGACACTTCTTGACCGCCGTCTTGATGGTGTCCATCTCCGGAAACAGCTCCTCCAGCTTCGCCGTGTCCAGGTAATTGTTCGAGCGGTCCGCCGCCAACACCTTGCGCTGCTCCTCGGGGCTGAAGTTGTTCCAGGAAAAATCGGGGTCCACCAGCTCCTGGTACATCTCCAGGATCTCGTTGTGGCTTATTAGCCCCGGGTTGGTGAAGTTCAGCGTCCCCGTCTGCTTGTCGCGCATCAGCCTCAGGGCATACGGCAACAACTCGTCCAAGACGGACATGGAGTTCGGCACCGAACACACTCTCTCGTACGTCGCGATCTTGGTGATGAAGTTGCGCGGATTGCGCTCCCCCGTGATCGGCATCCGGATGCGCAGATTCAACACGTTGGAGGAAAACAGAGACATCAGCTTGTCCGTGTACCCCTTGACAATCGAGTACGACGACCCGAAGAAATTGGGAGCAGAGTGCTCGGTGAACCCATTCTCCTCTTGCCCAAACGGGTGCGCCTCGTCGAACTTGAAGATGCACCCCGTCCCTAAATAGGTATAATGGACGCCTTGCTCCTTGCACGCCATCGCCAGCAGAAGCGGCGAGTACAGGTTGTCGCGCACGTTGTCCACCAACTTCCCCTCCTGCTCCAGGTAGTCAATCGTCGTGTACTGCGTCTCGTTTATCTTCCCGTGGGTCCGACCAATAAACGACACCACGTGGGTGGGCTTCGTTTTCCGTATCTCGCGCACCAAGTCGTCGTGGTTGTCCGCCCGCGACTCGCCGACCACATACTTCACCTTCTCTCGCTCCAGAATGCCGATGAATTGACCTCCGATCCACCCCCCGGCACCATACACAAGCACGTTCATCTCTTCCATTACACAAGCAAGAGAATTTATTCCCCGCGTTCATCCGCAGGTCCCTAGTTCCTAGTTCCTAGTTCCTAAAAAAAATGAAGTACTTTTCCCTCCTACCACAGATGCACCAACCAATGCTTTTCAACACACACACGCGCGTTTACAATTACAATTGCAAGTGCAAGTGCAAACCACCATGACCAATACCAATACCAATATCAATGCCGACGACTCGCTCCCGCAGTTCGCGAAAATGATCGACCGCGTGGGCGGCGATCACAAGAACTACCAGTACGAGGGCGTGCGCTGGTGCAGGCAAAACGAACAAGACGGCCGCGGCGGAGGGCTCGTCGCAGACGAGATGGGGCTGGGAAAAACACTCACCATGATCGGGCTCCTTATCGAGAACTTCAAGAGACGAACCCTCATCGTCGTGCCCGTCGCGCTCATCGACCAGTGGCGCGACCAGATCCACAGATTCACCGGCCACTCGCCCGTCGTCTTCCACGGAAAGGGACGAAAGGTAGACCCTGCCGTACTCCTCTCCGCACCCGTGGTGCTCACCACCTACGGAATGACGGCCTTCAACAACAAACGCCCCCGGATCACCCCCCTCCATGACATTCAGTGGGACCGCGTCATCTTCGACGAAGCCCACCACCTACGCAACCCTAAAACCACCAAGTACGGCGGGGCGGCCACGCTACGCACACCCATCCGATGGCTCGTCACCGGCACCCCGCTCCAGAACAAAAAGAAAGACCTCGTCACACTCGCCACCTTGGTGGGCGTCACGTGCGAAGAGCTCGTCAGCACCGACAGCCAGCGTGGGCACGGCGGAAGAATGCTCCGGCGCACAAAAGACGACGTCGGACTAGGACTTCCTCCCGTCATCGCACATACCCACAACGTCCTGTGGACCAGCAAGAAGGAGCGCGCGCTTGCCGAGGAGATGCACTCGGTGCTCCAGTTCAGCAACGTCCCCCCGTCCAAGCTCGGTGACATCTCCAACAATATGTGTCCACGTATCATTGTCGCACTCACGCGCGCAAAACAGATGTGCACCATGCCAGCCGCCATGGCGAAGTGCATCAACGAGCTCGTCACCGCAGGAGCCATTCCCGCCAACCACCCCAGCGTCGCAGGCGCAACGCGCCACAGCAAACTCAACGCCGTCGTTGATCAGATCACAGACAACCGCAACAACCAGACCAAAAAGCTCGTGTTCTGCACCTACCACCAGGAAATGGTCTTCCTCACACAGGAGCTCCGAGGCCTCGGTATGAACGTAGAGATGCGCGGAGGAAAGGGGAGGAAGCGCAGCAGAAACGACGACGGAACCGAACCCGAATCCGGAACCGAACCACGCAGCTGGAAAAACACGCCGCCCCCGATGATGCTGGCGAGCGCCGGCCAAAACGCGGACATTCTCATTCTGCAGGTCCAGACCTGCTGCGAGGGACTCAATCTGCAGGCGTACTCCGAGGTGTATTTCGTGACCCCCCACTGGAACCCGTTTGTCGAAGAACAAGCCGTCGCCAGGTGCCACCGCATCGGACAAAAGGCGGACGTGCATGTTTATCGATTCTTCATGGACGGCGGCGCCTTCCAGTCCAAGGAGGGAGACTCGGCAATGCCAATGTCCTTTGACACTCACGTCAAACACATTCAGCAGGAAAAGCTGTCCCTCTCGCGCGCCCTCATCGCCTAAGCACAACCGAACACATTGTATTGTATTGTATTGTCGTCCAAGTATCGCCCGCTCTCCTCTTTTACTAACACCTAACACCTAACACCTAACACCTAAAACCTCGTCCAGTTGTCTATAGGCGAGTTTTTTCCCGCCGCCCT
>ERZ807291.7292-NODE-7292-length-12886-cov-17.727691_pt1 | contig 12886 bp, 12 predicted proteins | sample MGYA00521257_ERZ807291 | MGnify/ENA primary metagenome ERZ807291 (study PRJEB31413, sample SAMN03169783) | marine metagenome | biome: Marine; feature: Water; material: Subsurface seawater | place: North Sea | collected 2011-04-28 | depth 1 m m ...
CTCTCGAGCGGTCATCTTGCCCAGCTGAGACATATGCACCTCGTCGGGGCCATCGGCAATCCGCGAGAACCTTGCCAAGGTAAATACCTCAGGAATCAGGGTGTCCTGACACACACCCATGCCGCCGTATACCTGCATGGCCCGATCAGCGACCTGCTGCGCCATGTTGGGCGCCACAATTTTAACCATAGAGATATAGGGCCTCGCCGCTTGCATGCCCTGAGTATCCATGACGTGGGCAGCCTGCAAAGTGAGCAGTCGGGCCTGCTCAATGTCACAACGACAGCGGGCAATCTCGTGTTGCACGCTGGTTTTTTTGATCAGTTTTTCTCCAAAAGCCACGCGCTCGTCTGCCCGCGCGCACATCAGTTCTAGGCAACGCTGAGCCAGCCCCACTAACCCCATGGCGTACTGAAATCGGCCAGGACCAAGACGGCCCTGGGCAATTTCAAAACCGCAGCCCTCACCTTTAATCATATTGCTTACCGGCACCCGAACGTTATCGAACAGAAGCTCGGCTTCGCCGCCGGGGGAGTGCAGATTGTCGAATACTCGTAATTCCCGAACCAGCTTTACGCCGGGGGTATCCCTGGGCACTAAAATTGTGGAGTGCTGTCGGTGTCGGTCGTTTTCTGGGTTAGATTTACCCATCACCAACATAATTTTACAGCGCGGATTTATCGCATTGGTGGTCCACCACTTGCGGCCATTCAACACGTATTCATCGCCATCGCGTTTAATTTCCAACTCCATGTTAGTGGCATCAGAAGACGCCACCTGGGGTTCAGTCATGGCGTAGGCACTGCGAATTTCGCCTGCCAGCAAAGGGTTAAGCCACTGTTCCTGCTGCTCCAACGTGCCGTATTTTGCCAGCACTTCCATATTGCCCCGATCGGGCGCGTTGCAATTAAAAACTGCCTGAGCCCAGATCACCTTGCTCATGGTTTCAAACAGTGGCGCAATCTCTACGTTAGTTAGGCCAGGACTCCAAGGCTGGTATTCATGGGGCAGGAACAGATTCCACAACCCTTCGTCCTTCGCCTTTACCCTCAGTTCGTCAAACCAAGGAGGCGTTTGCCAAAGATTGTCCTGATTTAAAGTCCAGGTATTCCAGTCATGCTCACGAGGGTAAATGTGAGCCTCCATGAACGCTTGCAGTTGCGCGTTGATGGCTGACACTTTTTCGTTGACTTCAAAACCCATACTCACAAACCTCAGTTTTTGTAGCTATCGGCCAAACGGTTTACCGCTTGATAAAACTCTCCGATGGTGTCCTGCACGATGTCGGCAGCGCTTTTGACTTCATCAATGCGCCCTGCCACCTGACCCGACAGCGGAATCGCCGCCTCCATATCACCCCCGAAGTAGAGATCGGGTATCTTCGCCATGTGCTCCATGATATTGAATGCACCCATAGGCTCTAGCATTGTAGTCCGTTCGGTACGCAACGCCCGCAAAGCGGGACGAGACTGTTGATTGAGAAACACCGTATCGGTTGCCTTAGCGGACACCACCGCCTGCTTCCAGTTGTTGTGCACGGGTGAGTCGGAGCAGCTGAGCATTCGGGTACCCATTTGCACGCCCTCAGCACCCATGGCGAAGGCACCGGCCATAGACAAGCCGTCACACATACCCCCAGCGGCAATAATCGGAAGATCTGTGCGTAAACGAATAAGCGGCAACAACACCATGCTCGATACCGGACTAGGGTTTTTAAAGCCGCCCCCCTCGCCGCCTTCCACCACCAAACCGTCTACACCACAATCGATAGCCTTTAGTGCCATCTCAAGCGTGGGTACCACATGAAATACTTTGATCCCCGCCTCTTGAAAAGCCTGTGTACAAACATTGGGGCTGCCCGAAGAAGTCGTTACAAACTTAATATTCTGCTTAATCACAAAGTCGACAATATCGGTACCCTTTACGTAGGACAAAGCGACATTCATGCCAAAAGGCTTGTCGGTGAGGTCGCGCATTTTTGCGACCTCATTGCGAATATTGTCGAACTCACCCGAGGCAGTTTCGATGACACCCATGCCGCCGGCATTGCTGACTGCGGAGGCGAGTTGAGCCCGGGCAATCCAACCCATGGGGGCCTGAATGATGGGGTAATCAGTGCCGGTCATTGCGGTGACACGGTTTTTAATCGGTTGTGCTTTGGTCATGTTGTACCTCAAATAGGGATAGGGCTTAGGTGGGTGAAAGCATTGTTTCCACGCCTGTGCCTTGCAATAGGGCATCGACTGATGCGCGATCTGCATCACTCAAGGCGCGGTAGCGCTCGTTAGTCCACCTAAGACACTTAGCTTGATAAGGGAACGTCTGCTGAGTCCAGCGAGCGCCATCAATTTCAGACTCCCAAGTCTTGTCACCGGCTTGCACAGCCTGGGCGTTGGCCAGCTGTGCCGGCGCATAGACTCGCCCTATTTCCTGCATCAAGCCGCGCAAGCTTTCAGGTTGATCGCCCAACTTAATCCAGTCCTGTGCCTTCGGCTCCTGTCCGCTCTGGTCATCCATATGATCAATCCAAGCTACCGCCCGCGGGGAAACTTCATGGGCGATGGCTCTAGGCGTCGGGTCAAAACCCACCAACTGGGTGAGCTGACCATAAAGGCCGAAGTCTCCGGCGCCAGGACGATTCCCAAGCATAAATTTCTGATTGGCCAAATGATTTTCCATAGCGGCTAAAAATCGTCGATAACTGGCATCAATCACCGGTGCTGTTGTGTCATTGGACCCGACCACGTAAAGCCGGCTAATCTGACGCTCGGCCACCCACTGTTTGAGCTGCTCATGGGCCTCTTTTGGCAGACTTACGTCAAAACTATATGGCAACAGCGTGCCTGCGTTATCGGCATCCAGTTTCGCATGCCAGCGATAGTGAAACATATACTTAGTGCACCACTCGTCAGCAAAGTCCTCGATCAAGTAATCGATAAACGCAAGTGCTGGGTCGTCAGGCAGTACCGAACGGTTGGGAACCATTTCCTCTAGGCGGCGGATAATGGGTGTAGAGTCGGTTACGGCTTGAAGCCCGCCCTCCTCCTCAAACAAAAACGTAGGCAGGAGGCCAGGCTTAGGTTTCTCAACGCCCAGAGCGTCGCACACTTGCTCGGGCTGTCCCCAAGTAATTGCGTAAGGCAGGCGCCGATAGCGCAAGAGCGCGAGCATTTTTTGGGTGTAGGGGGAGCCTGTGCCCCCGACTAAACGAATTGGTTGCTGTTGCGCCATAGTCACCCTCACATGGTCCTCACTGATATTGTCATTTTATTCTACGCGTCATCCCGGAGCATATATTGACATAAATACTGCCACTATGTAACTTAGCCGTGTACTATTTTGTCAGCCACGCTCACACGCCACCGCAAAAGAGGGGAGTGCGTCATGTACAGCGGCGACTATAAACTGATCGGCAGCGAAATGAGCTTTTTTACGCGCAAGCTAGAAGCCCAGCTGCGATTCCAGAAAATACCCTGGCATTATTTGTTTAAAACCGAAGAGCGCAGGACCGCCTTAGAAACAAAAGCCGGCACCCATTTTGTCCCTCTGCTGATGACCCCTGACAAGTGGCTGATTCACGACACCATTTCAATAGGCCCAATGCTCAACGAGCGCTTCAAAGAGCGCGAGGTTATCCCTGAAACACCACTTCAGCGCGCCTGCTGCTTCATTTTAGAAGACGCTTTTAATCACTGGTTAGGCCGAGTTTGCGTGCATTCTCGCTGGTGCTATCCCAGTAACGTGGCATGGGTCGGCCCTCATTTCGGGGCAAACATGACGCTTGATAGGTCCATTGATGTGCCATTTTCTGAGGCAGAGCTGGAGCAACTCGGTCCAATAGGGCCAACGATGTACGAGAGCTTTGGCAGAGGGGTTTGCGAAGTCAATGGTGTGGGGCCTGATCAGGCTGTCGCCGTAAAAAGCGATTTCAAGAAAATGTTGCACGCTTTAGCCCAGCACTTTTCCAGCAACCCGTTCCTACTGGGTGACCGGCCTTGTCTTGCCGATTTTGCATTGGCGGGAGCCAGTAAAGCGCACTTTATCTGTGATCCAGAACCGAGAAGCTGGCTGGGAGAACACCGTGACATGTTGTTGAAATATACAGAACGCTTTTTTGAGAACTGGCAGAGTGATATCCCGCTCTGGCCCGCCGATGACAAGGTACCGGACAGCTTGCCTGTCGTGCTGGACTACCTCCAAGGCAGCTACTATCAGTCGGCACCGGCCAATATTGCAGCTGGTCTTGCCGGGGAGAAATATTACACGTTCGATTACGGCTTTGGTGCAACAAGGGCGCGCACTCAAAAACGTTTAAATGTGGCGAGACTTCATGTGCAGGACGAACTGCAGCGCCTAGGAGCAAGCGAAAACGCCGCGATTAAGGTGCTGTTTGCCAATCGCGGGATCCTGGAACACTATCTAGGCTGAAGCCGAAGACACCTCAAAAACGTTCGTCAGCGGCCTAACGATAGCTCGGCAATAGCAAAGGTAATGATCATGTCCATGCGATTAAAAATTTGGTTAGTTCCGGCTCTGCTCTACGTCCTGTTTTTTGCCTGGTATACCGACTTTGGCGGCCCTTTGAGCGACGATGAGGTTGATCACTATGTAGCCGCCATGGAGAATAATGGCAGACCCGCCGAGTTGGTCGCCTTTATGAAAGCGTTCGCCAAACAAGACACCGGACGTCAGTTCCTGATGGTGAACAATATTGACATGAACGAAAATCCACCCAATGTCGAGGGCGCCGAACCCGGCGAAAGTGCCGCCGATCTCATGGGGCGCTATATGGCGCATATGATACCGGCGCTCCTGGCCCGAGCCTGCCACCCTGTATTAATGGGCTCTGCCGTCTATCCATCCATGGATCTTGTGGGTATCGAGGGGGCAGAGAACTGGGACCAGGCCGCGTTATTTCGCTATAAGAGTCGCCGTGCGCTCCTTGAAATTGTGACCAACCCAGCCTTCAACGGAAAACATCAGTTCAAAACTGCGGCCCTCGAAAAAACGATCGCCTTTCCTATAGAAACCAGCCTGTACCTTAGCGATCCCAGACTACTTCTTGCGCTTGTTTTGCTGGCACTAACCGCGCTGATCGAGAACATCCTAATGTCTAAACGGCGGGCAACAGGTCGCCCTTAAGCAACAGCGAGGCTGAGCCAAAGGGCTCCCCCCTCAAACCTGAGAATCATTTACGATAGAAGCGCGCTGTGGGACATGTCCATAGCAATAGCCAGCTCTCGGTGCTCTGCATTTTTTTCAACGCCAGTGTAAAAACCTGAGCACCCACAACAAGGAACGAACAATGATCGAAGCTTTATTTTCCATGCAGGACAAAATTTGCGTTGTCACCGGCGGTAGCCGTGGCCTAGGCGCTGCTATGACTCAAGGATTTCTTGAGGCGGGAGCGAAGCGCGTCTACATTACTGCAAGGAAGGCTCAAGCCTGCATCGACGCTGCAGAAGAACTGAGTCAATACGGTGAATGTATTGCCCTCCCCTGTGACCTCTCCACCGCTGAAGGTCTGCAAACGCTGGTTACCGAACTCATGTCTCGGGAACAGCATCTCGATGTATTGGTGAACAATGCTGGCGCCGGTTGGGGCGCAAATTTTGGCCAGTTTCCGGAGAAGGGCTGGGATAAGGTGATGGATATTAATGTCAAAAGCCCATTCTTCTTAGTGCAGGCTTTGGCTCCCCTGTTGAAAAAGAATGCCAGCGCTGAGCACACCGCTAGCATCATCAACATAGGTTCGATCGCTGGCATAGTAGGAAGCGCCCTCGACAACTTTAGTTATGCCACTTCAAAGACCGCCATTCATCAGCTCACGCGCATACTCTCGACAGAACTGGCCAGCGACCATATCCGTGTTAACGCCATTGCCCCTGGCCGCTTTTATTCAAAAATGACCGAGTTTTTGAGTAACGACCAGGAAGCCTTCGAGGAGGAGTTGCAAACCATACCCATGCGGCGCTGGGGCGAAGCTAGGGATATCGCCGGGGTTGCCATTATGCTGGCTTCACCAGCGGGTGCCTTTATTACCGGCCAGATCATTCCGGTTGACGGCGGAACCTCGGTCATAAATTAATCCAGTGAACTCCGTGGGCATCTGTCCGGTTACAAAACACAGCGCTCACTAGAGTGCTGGATCCCGAGCGCAATATTGAGAATCCTGCTGAAAGAGAGCGGGCTTTTCGGCTTAATGCCGCTGTTGGAGGTCTCCGCATAGTTGCCAACTTGTGGATCATCAAAGACCACTACCGCCAACGAATACCGACCGCAGGGCAGCCTTCGCACAATCGGTCAATTCGACAAAGCCCGGCGATTTCAGCGACAACAACAACGACAACCAACACGACTAACGAATAAAAACCGCTTGCTATTTATACTGTACATATATACAGTTACGGCATTCCTAAACCCACACATGAGGTGATCTGTGGCCGTAGTAGCAATGTGGAAATGTGATCGGGACGATGCAATGTTCGATAGCAAAAAAGATGCTGATGCCCACGACAAAATGCTGGAGCTCGCAGACGGCTTTCGCACACTTTTTGAGGCTCAGGTCGAAGGCATCAGTGAACAAGATGCCGAGAATATCGGGCTGCTGCTCTCTATGAATAAACACGTCCTGATTGCCGCCTGCAAAGGCAATCCGGATTTGCTGGGCGGTATTGGTCGCGAGAGCGAAGAAGAAACGGCATCTAACATCACGCCGCTAACAGCCAAAGCATAGCGGCGAAACACTAGACCTGGCCCCCTGATGGCAGGGCTTCCCGGATACAGTGCTCCACACCCAAAGTATCGAGCTCAGACCGGGTCAACTCCCGCCAAGCACCTTGTTGCAACTTTGGGTCCAGGGATAAGGTGCCAATCGACAATCGGTGCAGGTTCAGCACCCGATTATTGAAATAGCCGAACATGCGTTTGATTTGGTGATATCGGCCTTCGACCAGATCCACCTCAACTTCAAAATCAGAAAGCCTTCGTATTTTAGCGGGGCGAGTGGTGATGTTTTCAAAGGCAAAATACAAACCGGCCGCAAACGCCTCGATGTAATCCGATCTAAAGGGTTGTTCCAGCTGCACCCTGTAGGTTTTAACAACTCCCCTTTGGGGGCTGGAAACACCCCGTGACCAGCGCCCATCATTGGTAAGCAACAGTAACCCAGTGGAATTAAAATCCAAGCGACCGACAATATGCAGAGCCTTTGCATAGGGCGCGGACACCAGGTCGAGGACCGTGGGATGCTGCTCATCACATGTAGCACTGACCATGCCCGGCGGCTTGTGCAGCATAATATATCGGGGCTGCTCAGCCTGTAGCACCTTCCGGTCTAACACCACGTGTGTAAACGGTCCCACTACCTGGCTCATAGCTTCCGCCGCCAATCCGTCCAACAAGATTCGGCCCTGTGCCAGCAGCTGGTGCACGTGGCTGCGTTTAATGCCCTCCCGGCAGACGATGAAGCGATCGAGTCTTGAACGTTGCGATTTCATTAGCTCAACACCTACCTCGTCAGGGCTGCCCTAGAGCCTGCATCAGACTATTCGCAACGACACCAGCTTGCCCGAAAGTCAGGTTGTGATTCGCATCTTCGATCGTAATAAGTCTGAGTTGGGGTAAATCTTTGGCCATTTGCTCTGCGCCCTCATAAGGAACAACCTTATCAGCAGTCCCCCAAATGGCGGTGACCGGGATATCGGTTTTACCCAGGATTTGATAACGATCAGACAGATCGCCCATAGGGAAGTTGCGCAGCGTAGACAGCATCGCTTCGGTGTAGCCTTCATAAATGGCCTGCGCCTCAAATTTAGGGAGCATATCTTTCGGAGCCCTACCTGCGCGCACTTCCGCCTCAATACCTGCGTACGCATAGTGCTTGCCCACAAGGGTGGAGAGCCATTCACCCAATACCGGCGCGGCCATTATCGATAAAGAACCGGCATCAGGCATGTAGCCCGCAGGGGCTATCAACACCAGCTGCTTAATCTGTTCGGGATGGGAAGCGCTGTAATCGACCACATTGGCACCGCCCATGGAATAGCCCACCAAGGTCAGAGGGGTTGCAAGTTTCAAGCCTGCAATTAATGACGCTAACTCACTTTGGTACAGCGCAGAATCGTAGGCCACCGCAGGACGATCGGAAAAACCACGACCAAAATGATCGTAGGTAATCACCTGATAGCCCGCATCTAGCAAATAGGGGGTGACTTGCTCCCATACAAACTTAGGGGTACTGAAGCCATGAACCAAAATAAGGGTGGGCGCCTCACGATTGCCCTCACGCGTGTATGACAAAACACCCTGTTCCGTCTGCAAATATAAGCCACCTAATTTTTCACGCGCCTCACTGTCCAGCTCCTCCAATCCGGCGCGCGCAACGACGTAAGCCGCCGCTGCAATGATCAGTAAAATAACAACAGTCCATGCAAGATATTTTGAGAACCGAGCCATTACAGAGCTCCACTGAGATGCAGACTAAAAGCGTAGCACAGAGTACTCACGCAAAGCTCAGACGACGAAGGCATAAGTGACTCTCCAAGCCTGTGGCTCTTCCAACGACTCATAGAAAGGCATAGGGCTCCCCGCCCAGCCACCTCTGGTACCGAGCCGTCTGCCCGAACGCAACCCGCAAGCGATTACTTTTGTCAAAAAGGAAAGCAAATGCGTCACGGGGCCAATCGGCAGAAACGGCACCGACTGATCGTCGGCATTGGAACCCGTTAACCCACGCCTTTCACCCCTGGCTGTACCGACTTTATGGCAGCGTTACGGGCCCCTGAAAGCTGCGCATGCCGGAGCCAAAATAGAAAAACGCAACCGTTGGCGAAGGCAATGTGACTACCCAGGGCGCTTGCAACTCAACCGTTCTCAAACGAGCCTCATCGGGCAATGGCAGGTCTTCGTCATGCTCTGAATTCCCGACCACTTCGACAAAGTCGCCCTCAGGCAAGCTCATGATCGTCAAGCTGCGACCCGCCTCATAACCCACCACATGAGACTTACTAACCCTAATCTGCATCATACCGCCGGGGTGAACTATTGGTTTGCCCGGTATCGCCACATGTATAAATTGCCTCCCGGCGATGCTGCGTTCTTGTACCGGTTCTCCCTCACCATTGGGTGAATGCCTAAACAGCGCAGCGTCCATAGAAGCGTCGCCCACCCCAACGCCGCGCAAAGAATCGTCCAATTCTTTTAATAGCAAGTCGTAATCCTGCTGGTTAGCCGGCTCGACACCCATCCATACGCGTCCGGTGGCAACCTCGACAACTTCCATATACGAGTTACGACCGTAAGGGACGGCGATGCCACCCTCCGATAATTGCTCCTGCATTAAATTTTTCAACGATGTCATTGCTATCTCTCAGATGAACTGCAAATCGGAAATAGATTGCTAGTTGGGGGTATAGACGTACTCGTCACCCTCAACAAATTTCTCCGCCAGCGTCTTATCAACCATCACGGCCATTTGCGAGATCGATTCATACAAAGGCCCTCGGGAGCTGGCTTGGTGCGCCGCGAGCAGTGCGCTCAACTCATTGAGCTTGTCGCTGCGGCTAGCGGCAAGATTGATGTGCTCTGTGGGATCGTCCGCTAGGTTGTACAACCATTGTTGCCGGCCATCAGTGGGACGATCGTTAACCTGTAACTTCCAGTCACCGTGACGCACCACCTGGTAGTGCCCGTTTTGCCAAAACAAGGTTTCACGATTCCAGTCGTCTGCGCCCTCGCCTGTGGCCAGCGGCAACAAATCTACCCCGTCAATGACGACCCCTTCAGGCTGCGAGGCACCCGCTGCGGCAGCCAGAGTAGGCATCACATCGATGTGGGCAACGGGCACATTCACAGAAATACCGGGGGCTATTTTGGCGGGCCACCTCACGAACATCGGCACCCGTAGACCACCCTCAAACATGGTGATTTTAAAGCCGCGGAACGGGCTGTTCACTTCAGGGATACCAATATAACCTGCACCGCCATTGTCACTCGTAAAGACCACTAGCGTGTTGTCGGCGATGCCCTCTTCCTCCAGCGTATCGAGAATGCGGCCCACACTGCGGTCAACCGCGCGAATCATGCCCGCATATACGCGCTTGCGATGGGGCTCAATACCTTCGAGGGCGTCAAAGTCCTCCCGAGTGGCTTGCAAAGGCGTGTGAGGCCCCCAGTGGGCAAGGTAAAGAAAGAAGGGGCGGTTCTTGTTGGCCTTAATCACCTTAATCGATTCGTCGGTCCAATAATCTGTCAGATAGCCACCGGGCTTAAATTTGTCGGCCTCGCCAGAGTTATAAGTCGCCGAAAACCCCATGCCCGCCCAAAGAAATTTATCGATGGGGTCAAAGGAAACCTTCGCGTTCACCACACTAGGGTCGTTTTCGGGCAAGTACAAACCGCTCTGCATCAGCAGGCTGTCCTCAAAGCCCTGCTCGTGGGGGGCCATACCGTTTTCGCGACCGAGGTGCCATTTGCCTATATGGGCCGTGTAATAGCCCTGCGCTTTAAGGGTTTCTGCGATGGTCACCTCTGAAGCCGGCAGCCCCTTGCGCTCATAGGGCGGCTGGCTTTCCTCGAGGGCCTGATCGTAAAGAGAAGGAGGCAGACCACTATCCATGCTTTTGCTAACGGCAGAGACCAGCTTGATCATACCGGCGGGTGTGGGGGTAAACTCGAAGCCGGTGCGGGTGGGATAGCGACCGGTCATCATCATCGCTCGCGATGGCGCACAGGTACTGGCGCCAGAATAAGACTGCGTAAAAACAGCCCCTTCCGCGGCCAAACGGTCAATGCTGGGGGTTTGCATGCCGCCCACGCCGCCGCCGAAAGTGGAAATATCGTTGTAGCCCAGATCATCCGCCACGATAAGGACAATATTAGGCGGTCGCTCATCCACCGTGGCCGCCGGCGCTGCAGGCCCCTTTTGCCAGGGAACTTCCCGGTTGGGGGCGACATCGGCATATCTCTGGCTCGTCGTGTATTTTACCAGTGCGATCAGAATGTCTGCTCGCTTGGACCAAGCGACACCACCACCCACTGCGGCTATAACCAATAAAGAAATTAGAAATTTTTTCATCGGGACACACCCTCCAACCAGTGACCCTTAAAGCCAGACGTTTCGATATTGAGTTGACCTGCCAACCCAGCAGTGCGGTGCACGCCAATTTCCCGCATAGCCTCTGACTGCATTACCTCTAGCATGACCTGACGTGAGGGCCATACCGCCAGCACTACCACGTCCCACAATTCCTCTACCTCACCCAAGGCCAGGCGTTCCACATCACCCTCGAAACCAATGCCACCGCCAATACCCTGCAGTAATTTCTTAACGCCGGCTTCATACAGCTCGTAAGCCTCCCGTCCGCTGAGATCGGTTTCGCGGCCGTCCTCATAGTCAGCTTTTTCCTTAAACTTAATGAGGTTGACCATGCAGATTGGACCCTCGGCGCCGGGTTCAAGAAAGCCCTTCATCTGCTGTTCATTGGGGTAGACTTTGTTGACGACTTGCATTGCTATTTCCCTCTCAAAAATTCATCTGCGCTAAGTCAAAGCCAGCTGCAACAACGCGGTGCCCAGCGCCAAAAAAAGCCCAACCGTTAAGCGTGGCGAGGCGTACAGCGCCGCTCGCATTTGCACTGGGAAAGCAAAGGTCTGCTGCATCGCCGCGATCTTGTACTTGTGGATTAGCGCAAAGTCAGGATCTGCAAATGACAACACAATCACATCCCGGCGTGACCGGTAGCGCACAAGTCCAGCCATATGCCACCCGGGATTCTCCGGCGTATTCCAGGCATCCAGATAACCACCCACGCCCTGCCCGACAATGACAGGATGCCCTGCCCTGCGTAATATCTTGCCCATGAACGGCCGGGTATATTCTGTCAGCAGCGCAGACGCCTTAATGTCCTGTCCTGTATCTGGGTGTTTTACGGGTGATGGGTTAAATTTAACAAGGTTCACCATAATGAACTCCTTGCCATCATCTTCCTCCATAAACCTGCGAAACGTGGCAACTTCCCCCGTACTCAAACCGTGCTCGACACTGTCCTGAAAGACCGCTGAGAAGTGGGCCACTTCATCTGGAGTCAGCGGTTTTTTCAGTCCGTCATACCAAAGGCGAAATGCCAGATAAGCCACCAGCGCTACAACCCAAAGTGCAATCATCATGAAGGGGTCGCCTCGCGCCACCTCTTGGTATTGCCTGCACGTATGGGTGCCCGTCTGGCCCGTAACTTTGTTGCAAAAACCATCAACGTTCTCTCTTTAATTACTTTTCGCTGCTGAAAAACGCCATCCTCTTACCCCTGGGGCTTGGCACTTTGTGCTCCTCAGGCAAGGTGCAGAGTCTGTCCATATGGGTAGTACTGCCGTCGGCATACTCCCACACCAGCTGTTCACCCGTGGGCCCTTGGTGGAGGTAGCGCTTAACCACTACCGGCCCCCAACCAAAGGCATGGAAGTCCAATATACCGTCGTTCCAGATCATGCTGGCTGTGGAGCGCATGCAGTAATCTTTATCGCCAAGGCTGAACAGCACCGACCCCTCGGTATCGTTTGTATTGAGACCGGCGGTACTGTTGGGGCCGTAGTCGTGGATAACTCCACTCGTAGTCACTACGACACGGCTACCGCACTGCTCCACTCTTTCCACATGGCCCACATGGCCACCCCGCACCCCAATCCAGAGACCTCGGATATCGTCGGCACCCTCAGGTAGTGGCTCGGTACACTGCGCTAAAATGGGCAGGGGGAAATGGGTGTAGCCACAATTAGGGGTATTGCCTTTGGCTATGTCGGCCGCCAGTAGCCCGCTGCCATCAAGCTCTGGTAGCTCACAATAATTCAGCACGCTGCCGTCCCCTGCCAGAGTAGCCGGATCTATAGT
>ERZ807291.7298-NODE-7298-length-12878-cov-5.793418_pt1 | contig 12878 bp, 9 predicted proteins | sample MGYA00521257_ERZ807291 | MGnify/ENA primary metagenome ERZ807291 (study PRJEB31413, sample SAMN03169783) | marine metagenome | biome: Marine; feature: Water; material: Subsurface seawater | place: North Sea | collected 2011-04-28 | depth 1 m m ...
TCGGTTTTCAGTGTCCTGTGATCAATCCGAATTGATCGATATTGTGAACTGGTCGCATGTACTCAGCCCCATCGTAAACACACTCTCTGCCAACACCCCCATTTGGGGTGGTGAAGATGGCCACTACCCTTCTACACGATGGCAACACCAAGCCAAACTCTCAGAAGAAGTGGTTGGAGATGGTCGATGGCAGTTGGTGGACCACCCCTATTCTGGAATCGATGAATGGATGTTTCATCTGCTTCATCAACCCCATCTTCTACTTCGTGATGACGAAGGATGGTTGAACCCAGGAGAGGGACTGTTTGGTCAATTTTTGGAACAACAGATGGTGTCTGGACGACTTCCCATGGAGTTATGGGACTCCGTACTAGACCACATGGATACTCTGTGGACTCAAAGTCGCCCCGTACTCCACAGCGACACCGCTCTCCCACCAGCACTACAAAAACACACAGGCGTTCAACTGGCAGAAACCGAACAACAAGGAATACCGGAAACACTTGCAATGTCGGCACTGTTATTGGGGTGTTTGGAAGAACGAGAAGCCCTCTATCAATGGTGGGAAGATTTGGTACCTGACCCCCCTGCCAAAAGAGAGTTTGGACTTTGGCCACATCAAATATTAGAGAAGAATCTCAAGTATCGAAAAGACATCAGAGAACCCTTTTCCAAATATTGGGCGCGATTCATGAAACAAGGTGTCACCTATCCCGAGCCATTTTTCGGCTGTTTTGATGGACTGCTCGGACATGCAACAACTGGACTTCAAAAGAGAGGGCTCGGTGAGGAGGTGTATCTTCTCCCACTGATTGAACGCATCACTCAGCAACACGAACCCCATAAAGAATTGAGACGGGCTTATATTCTGGGTGGAATTGAAGACTTCATGAAACACATTGTCATTTCATAAAGCAGTGTATCATCATCAAACACTTGTAATATTTGTGCTTTTACCAGAACCGTTGTTATCATTGGTTTTGTTTGACGAATTGTGACCATCTTTGGTCACTTCATTGACAAACTCCCCACAACCACTCTCTATACCCTGCATATCATCGACTATTTACAGTTGGTATGAATCTTGCTTGGAAGCGTACGACACCATTCGTCATACAACATACTTTGGAGTTTAGATGCTTACTTTACCAACCGATCCTGCCTTTTTAGACAGTACCATTCATTTTGTACAGGCCTTTGTCCCTTCTTTGATAATTCATCGTGTCCACATTCAAGACCGCACCGAGTCAACACTGATGTTGCAGCTTGAAATGACAGACGGATCTCTTCTATGTCTGCATGCACGATACTGGACCGATCGCATTCACCTCATCTTGGAATATGGATGGCAACGTATAGAACTCTGGATGTTTGCAAACTTTGCATCTCACTTGGAAGATCATCCTGTGAATACTGTGGACTCTGCATCACAAACCTTCCAACCACAAGACATCTTTGAAGAGTCTCTTCGCAATACCGTTCTGGATGACATCCATCATGAAATGGAAGACCTTTCAGAGTACAACAGCCTCAACAAGACTGCTGTGAATCGGATCTTTTCGGAGAACATCGACAAAGAGTTGCTTGAATTCAGGGGAGAGTCCGGACTCTGTGACAGCACGTTTGGTGACCTGTTGGGTGATTTGAATTTGTCTGGGGTGCAAGGAACGAAGACTTTGACCAGCACTCCGACAAATGTGGGTGAAAAAAGACTGTTTATGTTCGATCGAGATATCGGCAAAGATCTCACTGTTGAACAGCACCCGCTTCCAAAAACCCATCCGGCTTTCCAACAAGCGATTGTTCGGCCAAGCACTGTGAATGGCCAATTTGAACAATCGTTTTGATTCCCAACTGCTTTGTTCCAACACTTCATTCGACAGTTTTGACAATTTCAAGGCTGTCGCTTGGTGTCTTGATTCATCAAGTCGATGCAAATGTGAAAGCTGCTGTAGTTCTTTTGGGGCCTCATCAAATTTGGCTATCGAATTCTCCATGCCTTTGAACGATACCGTTTTGATGGTACGAATCAAAAAAAACAGTGTCGGAAAATTCTTACCCAACAATCGATTCGCCATCACCCCCGTCAAATGTCGTGTGATCTTATTGAATTGTTGATGTCGAAATCCACTTGGGGACATTGAAGACATCGACGACAGGAAAGACTTTTCCCGTTTCCTATTTGGTAAGTAACGATCGTACACCGCCTGAATACCCATCTGAAAAGCATCCACATGATCCACTTCTTCAAAAGACTCTCGTGTTTCGAGTTCAACCACGGAAGGTAATACCTCTTTATATTGTCGAACAGCATGGTTGTTCAGCACAATAATTTGCCTTTCTCCGGCTGCCACAACCTCATAATTGTATGCCCACTCCAAATGATTCCATGCCAATTGCTGTTCTTCCGAAAAAGATTGATAGACAGGGTGAGAATAGGAATCTCCGATGTCAAAGTCCCAAGGAACCCACGGTTTTCTCCATAAATCATTCGCATCTGAACTGGCCGAATGAAAGGCACGTTGTGCCACTGAGTGTAAGGTTCCGTGTTTGGCATACTGATCTTTAGAATGACGAACATTCATCTTTGCATACCGATCCAACTCTGCCAGCGCTTTTTGTACTGATGAAGAAGGCATGGTAATATTATACCGGCGCTTCATGAGAATTACTCGACAGCAATTCCATCTTGACCAGTGACAACGCTGCAGATGACAATCGTTTTAACTCTGCTGTACTCTTGAGTTTCATGATTGATTTGGCAATAAACTTGGGACGGAAATAAAACTTCCGATGACACAACTTCAACAATTCAAGCAATTCTTCACGGGTAAGATGTTCTTCCCAGCATACAGGAACCTTGACGCCACACAACGGATCTCGCATCAATCGATCCCAGCAATCGGCAGCATACAACCCCAACTGTGCACCACGATCAAACGTAGGTGTTTTTGGATACGGTGTATAAATAGCAAATGCAGCATAGTCTGGTTGAAGTTTCATCACACCATCAAGACTGCGAACAATGTCCTCTTTGGATCGTTCATGCGGCCCCCCAATCATAATGTAGGCGACTGAACGTAAATCTTCTTCTCTACACCACTGGAATACGCGGAAAATATCGTCTGTATCACAATGTTTATCGTGTTCTTCAAGACCTTCATTGTCCATTGATTCCACACCAAAGTGCATTTTTGTACAACCGGTCTCTTTACAACGACGAATCTGCTCTCGTGTTGTACCGTTGATCGTGGTTTTGTATCCCCAACTGAACTTCAATCCTCGACGTTCGATGGCATCACAAAACTTCATCGCCCATTGAGAATTTGGAGTGAACAAATCATCACAAAAGAACACTTCTGTAATTCCAATGCTGATACAATCTTCCACTTCGTCTAGGATATTGTCAATGTCACGCATGCGATATTGCTTTGTGTACGTAAAGCAAAACGGACAACTGTGTGGACAACCACGCGAGGTGATTGCAGTCGTTACGAGTGGTTGTTGAGAGCCTGGCACCCAATAATCTTGGTACTTTGTACGTCGACGATCAGGCCATGTTTGCCAAGTCAAATCTCGCGTTTCTTTACGGGCGCCATTCTTCACCACTTGTCCCTTTTCTTTGAACCAAATTCCAGGCACGGTTTCCAAAGAGTGGCCTTTGTCCAATGCAGTGATCAAATCGATGAAGACATCGTCCCCATCCCCCGTACAAATAATATCCACATGAGGCAAATCAATCGCATAGTCTGGAAACATAATTGGATGCGGACCACCCAAAATAATCAAGGCATTCGGATTGCGCTTTTTAATAGAATTGATGGCCATTTGTACATCTGGTAAAGAGTGCGTGTAGCAACTAATACCCACAATTTCCAAATCGTAGTCTACCAACCCCTTCGCAAAGTCCTCGTGGTTCAGATCCCCCACAACCGCATCGTAAATATCACAACGGTAATTGGTATTCTTTTCCAATGCACCTTGAATGTACATCAAGCCCAACGGTGGAAAACAATATACACCATAGGTCATGCTTTCAGAGACTCCAGCCCAAACACGTAGTTTCTCTGGGGGATTGATCAATGTCACACTCATTGTACTTACCTTGCTTCACATTACAGAGACACCATCCAACCTCGATGGTCTTCTTCAGTGTATCCGATTCCAATCAGGTTGTTGAGACCCTAGGCACAATACGCATCATTTTGCGTTTCAAAGAGGCTCTGCCTTGTTCGTTTTTCAATATTTGTATCAAACTGGGCAAGCGCTTTCGAGAAGCATAAAAACGAGCGTACCCAACGCGCTGCCACATTCTAAGTTCCCATCGCGACAACGTGTGCTCAAAGGGTTGTTTTGCATAATAATCGTAATCCAAATAATCTTCACTCAAGGTGTACCCTTCCGCTTTCATTTGATCGTATACTGCCGTTCCTGGCAATGGAACAAACAGCGAAAATGACGCCTCTGTTGCTGGCAAGGAAGCAGATAGCAATATGGTTTGCAGCATTTCCCACCGAGTCTCAGATGGGGCTCCCAACATGAGAAACAGCAACGTTTGAACACCCTGTTTGTGGAGTGCACGAACTGTTGTCGAAACTTCAGAATCCGAAACCTCCTTATTATAAATCCCTTCTCGAACACGTTCTGTCGCCGACTCCAAGCCAATGCCGACTTTTCGAAGTCCCACGACGTGCATCCGTTCGATGAGGTATTCAGGAATGAGATTGGCGCGCGTCGTACATCCCCAAACGAGATTCAAATCGCTTTGTTCTAAAACATCACAAAACTGCTCGACATATTTTCGATTGGTCGTGAACGTGTCATCGGTAAGCCAAAATGCCTCGATTTTGTATTGTTTTTTCAGTGCAGTCAGTTCCTCTATCAAAGACTCAGGAGAACGTTGACGTAATTTTCTACCAAACATCGTATGAAGCGTATCTGCACAAAACCGACAAGTAAATGGACATCCTCTGGAACCCGATAGATTGACTCCTCTCAGTCCAGGACGAACAGAATCCAGCTGCCCCCACGCATCAAAATACGAATCCATGTCAATCAAATCCCATGCAGGAAATGGTAAGGCATTCAAGTCAGAGACTGGATCTCGCTCGTTTGAAACATACACTTCTCCAGTTCGTCGGTTTCGTACATGGGCACCCTGTACAGGTTGTACAATCCCCCTTTGCCAATTCCTCAACAAATTGACCAACGGACGTTCTCCTTCTCCGATCACACAAGCATCGATCGATTGATGGGCCATCATCTCCGTTGGAAACACACTTGGATGTGCAGAGCCCACAACAACTTTGGCCCCCAGCACTGAAGCCATCTCGGCAATTTCCAGTCCTTCCCCCAACATCAACGTCGACATTCCCAAACCAACAACATCTGGACGAGATTCTTCCAATTGGTGTTGAACCCAGTTCAAGTCTGGATTGAACGTGGTGTCAATAATGGACACCCTCCATCCCAATTCTTTGCGGACTACAGATGCTAGCAATGCAACACCAATCGGATAGTCTCCGGATGGATACCGAAAGCGTGGATAGACAAGAATCAACAAGGGTGACTGTTTCGGATGACTGTTGGGCATACTGTTAATATAGCCGATACAGAAGAATCGTCATTCGAAGTTTGACGACCTTCAATTATCCACATCATCCACATCATCCACCTTCACATAGGAACGACCAAATACCATCGCTTCTTCTATCAATTCTTTTGACGAAAAAAGCATCATAGCCCCTCCGATCACAGCGATTAAAGACTGATGAAAACGGATCACTGAAGCCACTAAAATCGCTACAGCCAACGGTATTCCACCCGTCATATGTAGTATTCCACTGAACAGAGCATCAAATCCAAATGTACTGCCTGGAAACATAAACATCACCAAAGAAAAGATAATGGAACTGGAATAGGTAAAAAATATGGCTGTCCAACCAACATCATACCCAAGGGCTTGAACGGTATACCAAATTCCCATTGCAACCATAGAGTGCCCCAACACACACCAAAAAAATGCGGACGAGTAAGCCCAAAACCCACGTTTCGTCGTATCCAAAAAACTTCCCAACAGTCTATCGGCCATATCAAACAACCGCTGGAAAAATCCACGATGAAAAATGGAGAATCTTCTCATATATTTGAGTATACGTCTTGGTTGAGCAGGAAAGAGGACGACAAGACTAACCCCAGCACCCAACACACCAAGTAACAAAGAGACCACCCACAACTTTTCAATGTACTCTGGAGCTACATCAAACGGAGCCAACCAAAAAACAACACAGGCGATTAAAAAAGCACTCAACAACCCCAAGACTCTAGATACCAACAACGCAGACAAGGCATTTCCCAAATCAACCTTGTACCGTTTGTGTAACACCCAGCTGGATACAAATTCTCCTACGGGCCCGGGTACCGCTGTATTCAACAAGTGCCCGACCATCAGTAATGCTGTCATAAACAATGGATTTGAATTTCTCTTTTCTTCTGGAGCCAGCAACGATCTCCACCGCATGGCAACGGTTGGCAATCCCAAAGACAACAATAGAAGTGCGATCGCAAACTTAGAAGGATCCATCTGAGCAATCAATTCATCAACAGAATCCCCCCAAAAGACCCAGACTCCAATTCCGATGGCAAGAGACAATACCAACAGACTCCAAAGAGACTTTCGCAATATAGACTCAGTTGTAGGTGGTGTTTTCACAAAGTGCCTTAAGGGTTTCAAGAACAGATATGGTAAGAGGCTTTCTCATAGAGTATACTAACCCATATGACATTCCTTGTACTGACATTGCTACCACAAGCATTCGCCTACAACCCAACTTGGAGCGAACTCAAAGATGAGAATGGTTGGACAGTCCAAGAAACCATCAAAACAGATGTGGGAGATGTTGTTGTCTCTAAAAAAGTCATCGATGCATTTCCATGTTTTCGAGGGGTCACACAATACCCCAAAACACTTCCAGTACCACTCATGATTGAGATTGCCGCGGATGCTGAAAGTGCCATAGAATGGTCCAGCGCAGATGTTAGTGATGCCAAAAATCTACGTCAAACAAATGAGTATGTAGACTATTGGCAATATCTCGAGGTTCCTGTGTTCAGTGATCGCATGTGGTTCTTACGCGGCTATTTTGAACAAGAAGGCTCCGCACTTCTTTTTAGATGGGACAACCTTGATAACGGTGGACCACACAAAGACTTTTATGATCAAAAAGTCAAACAATACCCCAATGCAGAAATGACCCCCATTAATTTAGGGGCTTGGCGCATCGAAAATAAAGATGGCGGTACTGCTGTAGACTATCGACTCTGTTCGCATCCAGGCGGTAGTGTCCCTCCAATGCTTCAAAGCATCGCAACTGAATCCACACTTCCAAACAACCTTCGTGACATCATCTTGGAAACAGAGCGTCGGATGGAACTAACAAAATGACAAAAACCATTTTGATTGCCGACGATGAGGTACTCCTACGAACATTGCTCGAACGAGTATTAAGACGACATGGCTATACCGTTATTGCAGTGTCAAATGGAACACGTGCGCTGGAAGTTTTACAAACTGAAACCGTACATACGGTTTTATTGGATGTCAATATGCCTGGCTTGTCTGGTTTGGAAGTCCTAGATGCCATCCAACACAAGTGGCCACACGTTCAAACCATTTTAAGCTCTGGGGATATCGACAGTGTCTACAACCACGATCCAACAAAACGACCTGATATTTACCTTGGAAAACCATTTCGGATGAAAAAATTAATTGCGCTATTGCAATAAGTATTGACAAAGCTTTTTTTTTGATTATACTATAACTATAGTTAATACTGGTTAACTATGGTTAGATTGAAAGGTGTCGTTTACATTTAATAATTAAAAGGGGGCATATGCCTGTTACAAGAACTATCGCAATACAAATCACGAAACTGTTCACCTCTGGTGTTCGTTTGCCTTTTAAGATTTTATGGCAGAACAATACGTACACAGTTTTGATGATAAAAGACATCAACGACGAAACCGTACACTGCAACCCCGGTAATCTAAGAGCCTTCATCACAGTCGTATTAGAACACCGCATAGATGATCAAGCTAAAATCGCATTTGTACTGGTTCCACCAACGTTGAACAATTCGAATCACCGTTTCAACACTCTACGTGATCAAGCTGTTCTGTTGACCTCCACCCCATCAAAATACAACAATACATTCATCACTTTGCTGTCTTTCAGCAAAGAGCGCTTGCACATCAACAATCTTCAAGTCGGACTCGACAAGATTGCTAAAGAGATTCAATATCTACAGACATATGGAACCCCCTCAAATCCTGCTTATTACAACAACATCTCTGATTGGACCAAGTTATTTGCTTTGTTGCATACTCAAACGAACACGACTGTTGCTCCAACACCGAAGGCACAACTTTCAAATAATGTCATCATTCCACATCAAACACGTTTTTCTCGTGTGTTATGGCTAGGGGCTGAGTTTAATTCCAACCAAGGTGATGTACGATCGATGGATGAGATCTCCCATGTCGCGCTGCGTAATGGCTTGCGATCACAAGATACCTATTTCCAAATCCTCAAAGCACAAGTAAATAGTCTAGGTATTTCTATGACACACGACTCCCTATACTTTGATGATGTCTCCATCGTTCCGTCTGGTGGTCGTCATAGTGACGAAGATATCTACCGAAAAAATGTAACTCTATCCAAATGGTACCACATCCGTTTGCTTCATCAGTACCAACCTTCTTTGATCATAATTGGTGGTGGACTGGCAATGAGAGAGTACGTTAGGCAAGTGCTATCTGACAGCGTCATTCAGCCGATTGTACTTCGACTACGCAATCCATCTCCACAAGCTCATTTTGGAACGATCTACGGTGAAGATGGCTGGTTGGAACAGTATCAGCAGAAAGAGATCGGGACCTTACTAGCCCAAACCATGACTCAATATTCAAATCAAAAGCATTTTGAATTGATCGTTAATGAAGATGGTTGGAGAATCAAACCCTTTTAAAACCAATATTGTTTCGACTTTAAAGGCATTCAATGAGTGTCTTTTTATTTTTGATTTATACAGAAAACAACAAAGGCGAACCCCATTAAGAGTTCGCCCAGTGTATAGTCGCTGACTGACCAAAAAAGTAAAAGTGAAACGACTTACTTTGCAGCGCCTTCTTCTTGAGCCTCTACAGCCTCATCAGACATTCCGGAAGGCAATTTAAAACCACGTTCGATTTCACGCTTACGACGGTGGATTTTACCAGAGGTCAAATCCTTTCCGTATTCACGATCTTCTACTTTGTATCCAGTCAAGTGAGAAGTGTCGCTGGCTGGAAGTAGATCAACACCATCAAGCAATTGTTCTGCCAACTTACGCGCTGCAGCATCACAGTTTTTACTGTCTGACAATTCTCGGAAGGTTGACTCTACTTTCAACGATGTTGCTCGAAGGAAGTACAACACAGTCTGAAGATCGTCTTCTTTACCATTTGCATCAATCGCAGTCTGTACGCGAGATGCAGAGAGTGCCATCGTAGACAGATCCACTGTGATACCAACTACACGAGACATGAACAGTTGCTTTGTTTCCAATTTTGGACCCAAAAGCACCATATTCTTGAAAGTTTGGAATGCCAATTTTTTACTGAAGGCATCAATCTTGCGCAAATATGGACGAAGCTTAGGGTGAAACTGCGAAAAGGATTTGGTAAAACTGGGAAAAAACAGTCCGATGGTCCAAGGGGCATAAATACCGGCACATTTGAGTACAGTCTTCAACTTTTCGCCAGCGGGTGTCTTACTGCTGAACAATGGTGCTGCATTGCTCAAGTGAAAATCCAGACATTCGCGAGCAACAAAGAGGTTCATAACATCTGTCGTACCTTCAACAATTCTATTGATGCGACTGTCTCTCAAAGCACGCTCATATGGGAAAGGATTCTCACCACGGGCTTCCAAACTGCTGCCCTTTTCATACCCACGACCACCACGAAGTTGCAAAGCCGTATCCATTACGGTCCACAATTCTTCAGTGTTCCACATCTTCGCCGAGGCGGCTTCCAAACGGATGTCTTTACCTTGCCCAGACAATGCGGCACAGTAGTCTGACAATGCTGACATTGCATATGCGCTAGAAGCAATCTTTGACAATTTATCTGCACCAGGTTCGTGCTTTCCAATTGTTCGACCCCACTGAGATCGAGTCTTGGCCCATTGTGCACTGAACTTCAACACTTCTTTTGAACCGTCTGCAGAGATCGCTGGAATACTCAAACGTCCATCATTCAACGTAGACAATGCCAGTTTCAAACCGTTTCCTCGACCACCAATCAGGTTTTCCGCTGGAACTTTGACGTCTGTGAAGCGAATCAAACCATTTTCAATCGCTTTAATTCCCATGAACTCACAGCGATGTAACAAATCAACACCCGGTGTGTCCATTTCAAGAATGAATGCTGAGATCTCATTGAACTCACGACCAGACTTGGATGTCTTCTTACCAGATACTGCCATGACGACAATTACATCCGCCACTATCGAATTTGTACACCACAACTTTTCACCATTGAGCAACCACGACCCGTCTTCTTGTATGTCAGCAGTGGTTTTCATTGTGGCTGGGTCTGATCCTGCACTCTCTTCGGTCAAGCCGAATGCAGATACCCAACCCTCAGCAAACTTTGGCAACCATTTTTCTTTCTGTTCTTTGGTTCCCGCCAATTTAATTGGCTGAGGGACACCAATTGATTGATGAGCGCTCAACGTCGCAGCAACAGCACCACAATATCTAGCAACCACAGACAAAATACGCATGTAGTTCTGTTGTGTCATTCCCAGACCACCATACTCTGTTGGAATCTTGATGGCCAGCAAGTTCAATTCTTTCATTCCACGCCAAACGTGCGCAGGAATTGTTTCTGTACGATCTATTTCTTCACCATCGATGTCATTTTTGCACCACTCCTCAACTTTGGCACAATACTCATCACCAATCTTAGCATCCTGTGGATCTTGTTCTGGGAATGGATAGCACAACGACACATCAAAATTACCCAAAAACATCTCTCTCATCAAAGACTTCGAAGTCCATTCTGATTGACGACTTTCTTCTGCAACTTGTAATGACGCATCTTCTGCGGCACTTCTATTCTTATTTTCGATTGGCATACATCCCTCTCTTTTATGGTGTACAGTGTTGTTTTCAAAAAACTGAATGAACGTTCATTCATTTATACTTACTCTATAGCAAATAAATACATATGTTCACAGAAAAAGATCATTAAGAATGTAAAAATGGCTATATTCTGCATTGAAACCACCCAAATACTCAAGGACTACAACGATGTCAGATGAGAAAAAGATCACCACCAAAAATGAAACTGAATCCCCTTCTGTAGGGGTGGGACTCATTATTTTAGGCTTTATCTGCTTGGCAGTCGGAATTGGAACTGGCGTTCTCATTTCAATACGCTAAAAAACAGATGTTCTTTCTTTTAGGAACCTCTTTCTTTGACTCATAGAGTTACATGTCTAATGATTGTGTGGAAATCTCCTCTCTAATTTGTTAGAATGAAACGATGAGTCTACAGAAGACCAGTCTTTGAGGGAAATTCTATATTTCCCACAACAAAATATGGAGTCATAATGTTTGTATTGAGTGCCTTGCTAATCGGATGTGGTGAAGAACCCACTGAACGAATCGAAGAAACACAGTTCGATAATCTTCCACCGTATTCTGCAGTGATCGATTTGGAACCTGCTACTCCCTATACAAATGATGATTTGGAAGCCCTAATCGTGGCTGAATCTACAGATCCAAACGATGATGCTGTCACAGTAGAGTATTATTGGTACAAAGATGACGAGTTACAAGCGGATTTAACAGAAGCCAACATCTCTGCAGACTTAACAGAAGTCGGCCAGACTTGGACTGTTGAAGTCATCGCAACTGATGGTACACTCCAAAGTGCTGCCTCTACACGGTCTGTCACCATTCGAAACTCACCCCCATCCGTCACTGCTTCTCTTCAATGGGTTGATGGTGATGGAAATGTATCTGCAGATTTGGATGCTCCTGGAGCAGATTCAACTCTTGGAGACTTTGCAGGGTACCACCTTCAAGTTGTGGCTGAAGGTTCCGACATCGACGTGACTGATGAGGTAACATTTGCATATGCATGGACTCTTAACGGCGAGGATGCTGGTATAGACGAAGACACCCTAGAAGAAAGTGCAATGGACCGCGGACAAGAGTGGACCGTATCCGTCACAGCCACAGACGGTTTGGTAGATTCGGACCCTGTTGAACTGAATTTCTCTTTCTACAATGCCATGCCGATGATCGATGCGGTTTCCATGATGCCCACAATGCCTTATCTTGGTGACTCCGTAGAATGTATGGCCACAGCAACAGATGAAGATGACACTGAACTCACCTATGCATATACATGGACCATTACCAGTGGCGTAGACGAAGAAGGCAACCCCCTAACCACTGAATCTATGGACAATCCATTGGATACCAGCGTCCTTCTTGAAGGCGACAGTATTCAATGCTCCGCAACTGTAAGTGATGGTCGTGATGAATCCGAAGCCATGATGTCAGAAAGTGCAACATTAACAACCAACACAGCACCAAGTCTTGGCGAAGTGTCCATCACCAGTCCTACTGTTGTCGATTCTACGGTCACTTGTTTTGCTACATATTCAGACAATGAGAGTGCAACCGAAGACTTAATGGCGAGTTTCGAATGGACTGATGCCACGGGGATTTCGTTGGGAGACACAGACACTTTAGACTTGAGTGGCACCACATTGGTTGTGGGCGATTCGCTGACATGTACCGTCACCGTAGACGATGGAAACA
>ERZ807291.7299-NODE-7299-length-12878-cov-5.063246_pt1 | contig 12878 bp, 15 predicted proteins | sample MGYA00521257_ERZ807291 | MGnify/ENA primary metagenome ERZ807291 (study PRJEB31413, sample SAMN03169783) | marine metagenome | biome: Marine; feature: Water; material: Subsurface seawater | place: North Sea | collected 2011-04-28 | depth 1 m m ...
TTATTTAGTTAGAGTAAGACCAGAAACGAATGATTCATTTTTTACATGGAATGATTTTGAAGCAAAAATTAATAGTGAATTAGTTAATAATTTTAGTAATTTAGTTAATAGAATTTTAGTATTAACATATAAATATTTTAAGGTGATTCCTGAGATTAAGGATATTAATTTATATGAAGAATTAAATAGTAAATATAACAATTTTTTAGATTCGTATAAATCTAATATGAATAAAATAAGATTAAGAGAAGGTTTGATAAATTTTATTAAGTTCAGTAGTGAGTGTAATGTGTTTATTAATATTTATGAACCATGGTCTTTAATAAAATCAGATAGAGGGAAGACAGAACAGGTTTTAGGAGTTTTATGTAACATTTTAATTAAATTATCAGTATTGGGATTACCATTTATTCCAGATAGTTGTAATAAAATTCAAAATATTTTAAATATTAAATGTAGTGAATATGAATTTGATATAAATCAATTTGTTGGGAGTACATTAAATAAACCCGAAATTTTATTTAAGAGAATATCTCAAGATAAGTTAGATGAATTGAAATCCAAATTTAATTAAAGTGTTTTATATACTTAGAAAAAATTGAATTATATACTTTATAATTATATAATTATATATTTTAATTTATCTTAAAGTTAAAAAAAATGAATAACGAACTAAAAAAAGAAAACAATATCAAAGATATTACATGTATATGCAGTATGTTTTGTGGTACAATCGCACTAATTGCTGGTTTAATTAGTTTCCTTGTATTTGGGATTCTATTTTTGGTACAAGATTGGGATACTTATAGATCATGTAGTGATTCTGCAATGGGTCCCTATGTAATTGTTGCTCTGATCCTTACTTGGGGTAATGGAAAAGCTGCAAAAAATGAAAAAAAGGAAACTAGTGAATTAGTTGTAGGACTAATCTTTTATTTCCTTATGAATGTGGGATTTGCAATTTGGGGAGGATTTGAGTTGTGGGAGAAGTCATGCCCTGATTTGAAGAATACTAATCTCTGGAATTTTTCTCTGGCTGTTTTTATTATTCAGATAACTTCTGCAGTTATTATTCTACTTATTCCATGTATTATAGGATATATTGTATCAAGAGAAAAAGAACCGGATACTAATTTATCTGATACTAGACGCCAATTATACAATAATACTAATAAAGTTTAAAAACAGTTGTACCACATGCTCCACAATTAATTTATATATTCTACAGTTTAATACATTTATCTACTATCACTTCTGTCTCTATAAGAATCAGAATTATTCTTTCTAAATTTCTCTTGATCAAATTTTTAATTTGTAGTGGATCAAGTGGATCAAATGATTACACCGAATATTTTGTTGAATATTTGATGATAAAAGAATAATTAAAATGATTATTATTAATAATATAATGAATAACATTTATTATAATCAAAAATCAAGTTTAGGTAACAATTTTTATATGAAGACAAAGATAAAAATAAAATTTGAAGATATCGAGAAAATTGTTTTTATATACTTAGAAAATATTGAATTATATACTTTCTGATTATATAATTATATCATTCAATTAATTTATATTCGTTGCAAAAAAAATGAATAATGAACTAAAAAGGGAAAACAATATCAAAGATATTACATGCATGTGTAGTATGATTTGTGGCACAATCGCACTAATTGCTGGTTTAATTAGTTTCATTGTATTTGGGATTCTATTTTTAGTACAAGATTGGGATACTTATAGATCATGTAGTGGTTCTGCAATGGGCCCCTATGTAATTGTTGCTTTAATCCTTACTTGGGGTAATGGAAAAGCTGCAAAAATTGAAAAAAAGGAAACTGGTGAATTAGTTGTAGGACTAATCTTTTATTTCCTTATGAATGTGGGATTTGCAATTTGGGGAGGATTTGAGTTGTGGGAGAAGTCATGCCCTGATTTGAAGAATACTAATCTCTGGAATTTTTCTCTGGCTGTTTTTATTATTCAGATAACTTCTGCAGTTATTATTCTACTTATTCCATGTATTATAGGATATATTGTATCAAGAGAAAAAGAACCGGATACTAATTTATCTGATACTAGACGCCAATTATACAATAATACTAATAAAGTTTAAAAACAGTTGTACCACATGCTCCACAATTAATTTATATATTCTACAGTTTAATACATTTATCTACTATCACTTCTGTCTCTATAAGAATCAGAATTATTCTTTCTAAATTTCTCTTGATCAAATTTTTAATTTGTAGTGGATCAAGTGGATCAAATGATTACACCGAATATTTTGTTGAATATTTGATGATAAAAGAATAATTAAAATGACAACATCTTGGAATTATTATAGGTTGAATTAAATAAACCAGAAAAGGTGTAAAAAGAATGAGCATATATGAATTAAAAAGTAAATTTAATTCATATATATATATGAATTTTATAAATAGATGTAATTTAAGTTTAGAATATATTGATTTAATTTCGACGTTTTTTCCATTTTTTTTTCTTCCTTTCATGTGGTTCTCTATTATTATTTGACGTGAAATTTTTCTTTTTATTCTTTTTATTCTTTTTCTTCTTTTTTCTATTATGACGGTTCATATCATATGAATTTTCAAAATAATATAATTCTTCAATGTAATATAAATCAGATAGTGGTATAATATTATCAATTTCAATAGAAATACTGTAAATATCGGCATCATTATCAATATCAAAATCAAAATCGACTTCAATATTATAATTACCTTCTACTTTATTATCTATTATTTCTCTACAATATGGACATAAGTTTTTAATTAATTTATCAAAACATGTTATACATAACTCATGACCACAATCAAGACGCATCATGTTATTTTTGTCAATGGTATCATCCATACATATTCTACAGTCCATTATAATATAAGATATATTTATAAAATATATGGTTAAATTTAGTTTTACACCTAAAGATAGTGTACATACTACTTAAGGAAATCGTTAATACCATACTTAAAGATCTAAAGGTTTTTTTAAATATGAATAATACAAATGTTAGTAAATCGATTTATAATATTAAAAAAGATAAAAAGCAATCTTTTTCAAAAGCTATAAAGCTAATTGAACCTGTGAAACCGAAACCAAAACCAAAAGTAACATTTGAAAATAATGATATTGAGCATTTAACTTTGGACGGCTTAAAAATAGGTAATTAAGACAATTATGGTTTAATTATCGGATGAACTTCAAAATAATTAAATTCAAAATCTAACTTCAAACGACTAAAAATAATATAACTAGATAATAGATATAACGAATAACTACTCAAAATATGCCATAACCAGTGCAGTGATATATATAAATATTCACAATAAAATAGATCTAAAATCCATACAAACACGCTTAAAAAAAATAGAAAAGCTCCGTAAATAAATAATTCTTTTAATTTTCTATTTTTATTATTATAAAAGTCCGCAAATAAATATCTTGATCTATAAAATCCATATCCAAATAACATAAAACGATTATAAAAAGAGAATTTTACGAATAAAAAAAATCCAATACATATTTTAAGTAATAACAAATTATCATGTTTTATATCAAGTAATAATAGTAGTGCTAATATGGAGAATTCATCTAATAACTGTCCCATTAACGATAATGTACCATGAAAATATATTGTAAATATTCCAATTGATAAACATGTAAGATAAATACTATAATTCTTAAATTCTATCTTAGACATAATTTTAATTTTATTATATCCAAAGTCTTGACCATGTATCATTCTTAAGTTTTTTAATAATAAAAAACTAAAATATATATAACTAAAACCAGTTACTGTGTTAAAAAATTCACATATATAATTAGAATATTTATAGATTGTTTCACACCATTTAACCGAACTTGTTTCGTATCTTAATATATTCATTATTATTAATATCTAATAATTCTATATATCTATTTGAAAATATATATTTAAAGAGAATATTTGTTTTTTTTATTTATATAATAATACAAATAAAAACCAAAGTATGGAATAGAAAAGTAATAATTTCTAGAAATTATACTTTTATGAGCAATTATATAGATATTCATTAAATAATAGATGTATAATATTATTTATTTCATTTCTGATACTAGTAATATTATCTGGAATAAACGAAATTGATTCTATTAAATGATTATTTAATGCATTTCTTTTACTTTCACTTGTAATTAGATCTTCGCTATTCAAAGTAAAAGATCTGAATTTATTTATATCGCATATACTTTGAATATTTATATAATCATATGCGATATCATCTAATAACAACATAAAATTGTCGGATTTATATTTGGATCCAAAAAATGTATTATTAGTAAAGATATTTTGAATATTATTGATAGATATTTTTATAGAACTTTCGTTGTCTAAAGAATTAATATTAGGTGTATCAATTAGTGTAAACCGCTCATATGATTTATATTTTATATTAAGTAATTGTAAAATAAAATAAGATAAAAAGAATACTAGAACACCGATTGCTAAATTTCCATTTATATATTTAAGGTATTCCTTTGATTGAAAATAAGTATAAATATTGTCTTCTAATATGATATAAATCAATGAACTTAATGTTAAACTTAGTAGCGAATTCGAATTCATATATAGTATTATATAAAAAAACTGAAAATGAAATGTATTTAAAATAATAATTATATATATATAAATGACTGAATTATCTACTCCTTATACCGATACAGAATTGTATTCACGAATATTACTTCGTCCTCAACAAATTAATAATGATATTTATATAAATCTAAAAAATAATTTGAAGAAAAAGGTCGAGAAGAAATGTAATAAATATGGATTTATTACAAAAGTCTATAAAATTGTGGATTACTCTGATGGTGAGATTATTCCAGAAAATTTTGATTCTTCCCATGTATTTAATATCAAATTTTCATGTAGATTATGTATTCCAGTTATTAATACGAAGATTATCTGTAAAATAGATCTTTTAAATAAGGCACTAATTAAAGCAAGTAATGGACCAATTGTTTGTATTATTGGAAATAATTATATTAATGGAGATAGTTTTACAACTGATAATAAAGGGGATATAGTTGTATCACAAACAAATAAGATCTTACAAATAAATGATCATATATTAATTACTATACGTGGTACAAATTTTTTTCCAGGTGATGAAAGAATTGTAATTTTAGGAACATTAGAAGATATCGTATCAGATAAACAAGTTAAAGAATACTATAATGAAAATATGGATGTTGAGCAAATAATTGATGATACTTCTGAAAATGATAAATTTAATAATTCGGAATTGGAATCTGAATCTAATTCCGATTCGGATGAATTATTAAATAATAATTACGTTAATTTATAAATTATCATATATACTTAAATATATAAAATTATTATATTTAAGTAAATGACAGATTTTTATAAAAATTATAATAAAAAAAAAATATTTTGTTGCAATTGTGGGAAGTATGGACACAAGTATTCAAAATGCAATGACCCAATCACGAGTATTGGGATAATAGCGATCAAGATCGACGATAGTGCGATCTTTAATAATTTTATTAAATATTTTGATAAAGATCATTATTTTAATTTGGTAAAAAGTAATACAATTAATAATAATATATTGTTAAAAACAAACGAATATATAGATAAATTTAAATTTCTAATGATTCGTAGGAAAAAAACTTTAGGATATATAGAATATATTCGTGGTAGATATGATGAAGATAATATTTATACATATACATTATTATTCGAACAGATGACACTAGAAGAGATGGAAGATATTAAAAATAAACCATTCTGCGATTTATGGCAAAATTTATGGCAAAAAAATGCAGATAATAAATTTTATAAAACTGAATTTGATAAATCTAAAAACAAACATGAGGCATTAAAAGAAAATATAGATTTTAATAATTATCTTGATAATATTAAAATAAATTATAACCAGCCAGAATGGGGATTTCCTAAAGGTAGAAGAGCATATTTAGAAAAAAATTTAGCATGTGCGTGCAGAGAATTTGAAGAGGAAACATCGTTAAAAAAAGCTGATTATTCTATTATAAATAATATTCCATATATTCAGGAAGTATTTCATGGTACAGATAGTATATTATACAAACATGTATATTATTTTGCATTATGTAAACCAAATGTAAATGTATGTTTAGATAATAAAAATTTGAATCAAATGGAAGAAATTGGAGATATTGGGTGGTTTAATTATAGTGAATGTAGATCTCTAATACGAACATATCACTCAGAGAGACAAAAAATATTAAATGAAACATTTTTATTTTTATCATCTATTATAGAAAATAAATTTAATATAAATTTATCAATAATGTCAGATAAATTATTAGATAATTATATTACAAATAATATTAAAAAAAATTATAATAGTTCAGACGATGACGACGGCGACGCCGATGACGACGATGACTATAACGATGGTAGACCATATAGCGAAAATAATTATATAGACATTAAACATAATAAAAGCGACGATTGTCTTTTTGTTATTGATGATATATAATTAGAATTAAACTGATTATAGCGATAGATAGCATTAGCCTTTTATAATCGCGCAAATATTTAAAATATATATTACTTGATACAGGTAAAATATTTTTATACCAGAAATAGATCATGTTTTTATTAATTATTGATTTTGATGGCGTATCTGGTAACCAATTTGAATCATGATAGTGGATTGCAAATGATATTGGTTTTGGTTTACATTGTAAATCATACCCATAACATGGTTCTAAAAAATAATATTTCGCCAACGATATATCATTATATGGTGTATCTTTATATGTATTCATTAACATTAAAGGTCCAGTCCTATTAAATACATTTGCCGAATGTAAAAAATCAGGATATTCGTCTTTTGTTTTTGATATATTTTTGATAATATCCATCCAGAACGGATGTTTCTTATTAGAAAGTATAATACCATTATTTAAATATTCTGTTTCTTTATCGATATTTAATGCTAAATTTAAAAATGTTCTTTCTAATTTATTAAAGTGTGGTACTCTTGTTAAAATAATATTAGTATTTTTATAATATTTTATTAGGGGATTTATACTTTTTAATGATATTGAATCAATATCACAATATATGCCACCAAAATGATATAAAATTACATATTTTATAAAATCTATTTTTAAAATCATTAAATTAAATCTTTTATATATAGGTAATAATTCAGGATAATTAGTATATAAAAATATATCAATCATCTCCGAATTCCATAATATATATTTCCAATCTTTATTATTGCTAATCCATGTAATCGCATTATTTTTATATTTTTCAGGAATTTTCGCATTTTTTATTTTTTTTATAATATATCTTGAATTATTATTTAAATAATAATTACTATTCAAATAATTTAATTTAAAGGTAGTATCCTGAAACCAAATTTGATGAATTATTTTATCTTTAATCATTAATATTAAAAAGAAATTATATTTTATTAATTATATATATGAGCATTGAAAATATTCCAATGTCAACATTAATTTCAGATTTAAATGATATAAATATAGTCAATAATGAAGAAATTTATGAAGATAATTTATCAAAAGATGATCTAAATGATATTATTAATAATCAATCTATTTTAGATAATAATTTTATAAATTATCTAATAACAAATTGTAATTTAGAAAAGCAACATGATAATCCATCTGTTCATGTTTTAATGTTTTATTATTTAAAAAATATGTACAATGAGGTATTACCGCAAGACTGTAGAAATAAGTATTTAATAACTTTAGTTAGAATAATTCATATTATAGGAATTATTTTTATGATGGTTGGGTGTATCTTACCAAAATCTTTATTAACCTATCATATTATATTTTGTTTAAAAGCATTAATTCTATGGGATATATTTGATGATAAATGTTACATGAGTCTTGTGATTCAAAAAATAGCTGGTCACGATAGTTATCATGAATTTATTCCAGCAAATATGTCAGTGTGTAAAATATGTGTATTGTTTGTAATGTTTATATCTATTTTTGGTATAGCTTTTCCTACTTTATCATTATTTAATGTTCTTACAACAATTCTTGATTATTTAAAAATTTATAAATAATTATATTTTATAAATAATTATATTTTATAAAATATAAAATATAATATATATGAATGATATTAATATTACATTGTTTAAATTATTAAAAAATCACGAATGGGATAAATTCAAACAATTCATTGAAAATACTCCAGATATTGATTTAAATATTCGTGATAATTCACAAAATTATCTTATTCAATATGCAATTATGTATAATAAACACGATATAGTTAATTATTTAGTCGATAAAGGATGTAAAATAGATATATATGATATAGATGGGCAAAATATATTATATAATCCCATCAAATATAATTATACAAATGTTATTAATTATATATTAGATTATGAAAAGAAAAATATAGGAATTTCTATTAGAGATATGAAAGATAATGATGGGTTTAATCCTATTCATTATGCAGTTCTTTTTAAAAATATAGACGCGTTAGACCTATTCATTAAATATAAATATTCATTTGATGATACAGATTCTGAAAATAATATACCACTCCATTTAGCAGTTAAAACTAAAAATATAGATATATTTAAAAAAGTAATTGAACAAACACAAGATATTAATTTTCAAACGAAGCAAGGGGAATCTGCATTACATATAGCATGTAATTTTGATCAAAAAGATATGATTAAAATGTTAATAGATAAAAAAGCAAACATAAATATACAAGATTGTAATACACAAATTATTCCATTAATGTATACGATTTTATCAAATGATTATGAAATATTTGATATTTTATTAGAAGGAACTGATTTAGAACTACAAGATATTAATGGTAATAATTCTTTACATTATTGTATTATTGAAAAAAATTATGAATTTATTGATAAAATAGTTAATAAAAATTTAGATTTAGATATAACAAACATATATGGAAAAACTATTTTACATATCATCTTAGAAAATTTTAGTTCTTCTGTCGATATAATGCATAAATTTAATTTAAATAAAATCGTGCAAAATACAAATTTAAATATACAGGATAATAATGGTACATCGTGTTTTTTATTGATCTGTAAAACAGGAATATGGAAAAAAATAATACCAATCCTTGAAAATAAAAGAATTAATATTGAAATTAAAAATAAAGATAATGAAACTATTTTAGAATTCATAAATAGTGAGAATATTGATATATTTTACGATATGGTCGCAAAATCATATATAAATACAATAAGACAAGATAAATTTAATTTATTATCATTTAATAATGAAATATTAACTGTATGTAAAAAAGAACTTAATTTTAAAAAATATGATCAAATTAAAGATATTATAAATATACCAACTTTAGAAAATATGTTAAAAAAAACAGACAAAGATATATGTTTTGATGTAATTAAATTATTAATTATTGAAAAAAAACTATTTTATCCAAGAACATTAAAAAATTATTGTATTGATTTAACAGAATTTTCTGAAAATATTAATTTTATTACATATACAGGAACTCCATTAGATATTTTATTTGGATTAATTTATTTACAATCGTTATATGATAATATTCTAACCACATTATCAAGTGATTTTATTGAAAATTCTGCATTAGAACAATATTATTTAAAAGAAAAAAGTAGGACATTGAAAAAACAAGATTTTATTAATTTTGAAATTATATGGGATGGACAAAATATATTTTATCCCACTATTCTTGATAAATTAATAAACAAATTTAAAAATAATAAAAAATTTCAATATCTTGTAATACCAATTGGCATTGAATTAGAAAATAGCTCACATTCAAATATTTTATTATATGATAAAATAAAAAATGAAATCGAACGATTTGAACCGAATGGAGGATCATACCCATATAAATTTAATTATAATCCTGAAATATTAAATGGTCACATTGAAAGTAAATTTTTTGAAATATTTCCAAATTGTATCTATAAAACCCCAGTAGACTATTTACCTAAAATTGGATTTCAATTATTAGAATCATATGATCACTATAAAACAAAAAAAATTGGCGATCCTGGTGGGTTTTGTGCAGTTTGGTGTGTTTGGTATATTAATATGAGAATTAAATATAATGTATTAAGTCGAGAACATTTAATAATTAAATTAATTCAAAAAATAAAAGAAGAAAATATACCTTTTAAAACATTAATTAGAAATTATGCTAAAAGAATTATTGATATTAGAGATGAAATACTAGTAGAATCTAATATTGATATTAATGAATGGCTTAATGCTGATTATGAACAAGCCATATATGATAATTTTATTATTAATATTCAAAAAAAAATTGTTAATATAATCAATGTTTCAGAATAAAATACTCTAATTATTACTAAATAATATATTTAATAATATATATATTAAATATATGAAAATAGCATTCTTATTTTTAATAATTGACGATGTTTATTTTCCAGACATATGGGAATATTATTTTAAAAATAATTATGATAATATATCTATTTATTGTCATCCAAAAAATCCAGATAAAGTAAAAACACATTGGTTAAAAAATAATATTATTAAGAATTTAACTAAAACAAAATGGGGACATTTTACTGATGCTATTATTAATTTACTAAAATCTGCTTTATTAGATGACCAAAATCAAAAATTTATTATAGTGTCAGAAAGCTGTTTACCTATCAAATCATTTAAAATATTATATAATATGCTTAAAAATGATAATATTAATACGTCATATATTAAATTAAGAACATTTGAAGATTATAATATTAAATCTATTAATGTTAGTTTTGATTATAAATTAATTAAACATTCTGGATGGTTTTGTTTATCGAGACACCATGTTAAAAAATTATTAGTTAATAAAACAATTCATCTATTTAATAAAATTATAGCAGGAGATGAATATTTACTATCTATATTATATCCAAGTAATAATATTAAGAATTTTGAAATTACATATTCTAATTGGGAAGCAAATAAAAAACAAATTAATATTATTACTAAAAAATTAAAAGAACTATATATATTAAAAGAAACTAAAAATACAGAAATATATAACACAGACATTCTAAACTTGAGAATTAAAAAAAGTATCTTGGGAAAACATCCAAAAACTTACAATAAAATTAATAATCACGAATTAAATGAAATTAAAAATTCATCATCCTTTTTTTATAGAAAATTCTCACAAGATAGTAATATTATTACAAAATATAAAGATATATTAAGATATTAGCTTTATTATTAATTCTTTTACCGTTTTTAATTTCTTCAATAATACATCGTATCTACCATCATAAATTAATATTAATTTATCCTTAAAGACGATGCATATATAATCTATCATCTTTTCGATGTCTTGGTCGGTAAACTTGAACCAATTAAATTTTCTTTTTTTTAATAAAATTATTTCTTTGCTTAAAACAATTTTATTTAAATCTTTCTCAAATGCTATTAAAAATATAGTTATTTTTTTTTTGAATTGTTCTCTTAATATTATTTCTGCTGCATTTTTACTTGATAATAAATTATAGGATGGTTTACTTTTTATTTCCTTTAAAAGATCTGTTTCAGTATTTATTTTTTTGTGTAAAAAATCTATTTCATGTTGTCTTCTATTTAATTCTTTTATATATTGTTCTCGCTGACTTTTAATAACTAAGAAATCAAATAAATTCATTCTTTTATTAAATTTCTCAATATCATCTTTATTTATTTCCATATTAGGATCTACCTCGCGCTCTAATATATTTTCCAATGTATTTATATCTAGATTTATGTGTAATGATTTTATATAATAAATTAATTCTGATAGTTTCGTTATATTGCCATATATTTTTTCATATTGGCATTTATATATCTCACTCCCTTTTTCTGGAATAATTGGAATAAATGTATTTAATCCATATAATTTGTTAATCTTTTCCTTAAATCCATCTATTTCCATTTCTATTATATTAACCTTGCTTGTAATATGGATATCTGGATATTCTGCTGATATCGGAAACGGAAATGCATCATAACAAAATAATGCTTCTATTAAATCATTAATAATCTTTTTTAATATATTATCATCCATTATATTATATTATAAAATATTATTTTAATATTATGAAATTATAATTTTCATAATATTATTTTACTAAATTATTTCAGTTTTTAATTTTGTTGTAAATTTTTGTAATACTCTAAATATTTGTGTTTCTCTATCTTTATTACATATTACCTTCATCCAGTTATTTTTAGAAATATCTGGATAGTAATTATTTATTATTTTTCCTAATGTTAATTCACAACCATCATATATATATTTCTTACTAGTATCTTCATAATTTTTATATAAATCGTCTACTATTTTTATAAATAATGGATACTCCTCCATTACTTTATAATTAATTGCAATCTCTTGTCCACTATCTTGATAATTTGCCTCTAATATACAATTTTTAATACAAATATTTACAACATCTAATATTTCATCATTAACTATTTTTAAAGAACTTTCTATAGATATTATATAATCAAAACTACTGATATCATTGTTTTTTTCCACATAATTTATTCTATCAGTACATGAAAACATACCACCAGAATTAATTGGTTGTGGTGGTACTAATGTATCATCCACAATCATTTTTTCTAATTCTAATTCAGTATCTTTAAAATGAATTCTAAACCATTTTTTAATAGCATTTTCCTTGATTTTACTGTTACTTGCTAATAAGATTTTGACCATTATAATATTATATAATTTTTTATTAAAAAGATTGTTTAAAAAAAAATTATTTTTTTACCAATATATCTATAAGTTTAAATATTT
>ERZ807291.7301-NODE-7301-length-12869-cov-24.060403_pt1 | contig 12869 bp, 10 predicted proteins | sample MGYA00521257_ERZ807291 | MGnify/ENA primary metagenome ERZ807291 (study PRJEB31413, sample SAMN03169783) | marine metagenome | biome: Marine; feature: Water; material: Subsurface seawater | place: North Sea | collected 2011-04-28 | depth 1 m m ...
GAAATCCAAATGTTTTATATGCTGCAAGTCATCAAAGAAGAAGACATGTTTACACTTATGTTGGAGGTGGCCCAGGATCTGGTTTGCATAAATCAGTTGATGGTGGTATAACATGGAAAGAAATAAATAAAGGTCTACCAAGTGTTGAAATTGGAAGAATTGGGATGGATATTTCTGATGCAAATCCAGAAATAATTTATGCTATTGTAGAGGCTGCTGAAAGAAAGGGTGGTTTTTACAAATCAACCAACAGGGGGGAGAGTTGGATAAAACAAAGCAGCAAGGTTACAAGTGGTAATTATTATCAAGAGATATTTGCCGACCCCGTTAATCAAGACGTTGTTTACACGATGGATACATGGATGGCAGTTACTCATGATGGAGGTAAAACCTTTAAAAATGTTGGAGAAGATTTCAAACATGTTGATAATCATGCTATGTGGATTAATCCTAACAATAATTCTCATTGGTTAGTAGGTTGCGATGGTGGTATTTATGAAACGTTTGATAATGCAAAAAACTGGGACTTTAAAGAAAACCTACCAGTGACTCAATTTTATAAAGTAGCAGTAGATAATGCTGAACCATTTTATAATATTTATGGTGGAACTCAAGATAATTTTAGTATGGGTGGTCCTTCAAGAGTCAAAACTGCTCACGGGATAACTAATCAAGATTGGTTTATTACTCATGGAGGAGACGGGTTTGAATCTCAAGTTGATCCGGATAACCCAAATATTGTTTATGCACAGTCACAATATGGGTGGTTAGTTAGATATGATAAATTAAGTGGAGAGGAAGTGGGAATTAAGCCAATTGCAAGAAAAGGTGAATTAGATTATAAATGGAATTGGGATGCTCCATTAGCTGTAAGCAAACACAAAAGTGGGAGATTATATTTTGCCGCAAACAAAGTCTTTAGATCTGATGATTATGGAAACAGCTGGGAGGTTATAAGTGATGATCTTTCTAGAAAAATTAATAGAAACGAACTTAAAGTTTATGATAGGGTCTTAAGTATGGATGCAGTAGCCAAAAATGGATCAACATCTCCTTATGGAACAATTGTATCATTGTCAGAATCTCCTTTAGACCCTAATTTTATTGCAGTTGGAACCGATGATGGTCTAATTCAAATTACAAAAAATGGTGGTCAAAATTGGACTGAAATTGATAATATTAAAGGTGTCCCAAACTTCTCCTATACTAATAGTATTTATTTATCTAAACATGACATAAATGTAATGTATGTCGCATTTAATCACCATAAATTTGGAGATTTTAAACCTTATATTTATAAATCCTTAGATCAAGGTAAAACCTGGAAATCAATTTCAAACAACCTTCCTCAAAGAGGTAGTGTATATTCAATTGAAGAGGATCATATTAATAAAGATCTGATATTTTGTGGAACTGAATTTGGAGTATTCTTTTCACCTAATTCTGGACAGAGATGGAAAGAACTAGGTAATGGATTACCTACTATTGCAGTTAGAGATATAGCAATACAAGAAAGAGAAAATGATTTAGTGCTTGGAACTTTCGGAAGAGGTTTTTACGTGTTAGATGATTATTCCTCATTAAGATCAATTGAAGATTATTACTCTACTACGAATTCTAATATCTTTAATGTAAGAGACCCTTTGATGTGGGAAAAAAGTATGCCTTTAGGACTTCCAGGAAAAGCTTTTCAGGGTGACAACTTTTACTCAGCTACAAATTTAGGTCCGGTAGCAATGATTACATATTACCATAATGATAATTTTAGTTCATTGAAATCTAAAAGACAAAAAGGTGAAAAAGAATTAATTAAAAACAATAAAGATGTAAGTTATCCTTCTTATGAAGATTTGTATATTGAATCGAATGAATATAAAAACAAGTTAATTTTTACAATCAAAGACTCTGATGGATTAGTTATTAAAAAAGTTTTTAAATCCCCAAAATTGGGTATTCAACGTTTTCAATGGGATCTTCGTTATGAAGAAAAAGTACCTGTTAGTTTCGCTAAATCTAGTTTTTATAATCCTTTTGCTGGTGTTTCTGAGGGGACTTTAGTTAATCCTGGAAAATATTCTATTGAGATGGATTTATTCAATGGCTCGACATTTAAGAAATTATCTAATCCAGTTTTTTTTAATGTCTTATCACTAAATAACACTTCCATGCCTGCTTTAGATAGAGCTGAGAAGGTATTATTTCAAAGAAAAGTTTCAAGTCTAGAAGGCGATATGCTCTCTGCTGCAAAAATGTTAGGAGAAGCTTCTAATAAAATTAAATATTTTAAACAAGCAATTAAGCTAGTTGAAGCTCCTTATGATGAACTATCTAAACTAATTTTTAATACAGATTCTAAAATAAAATCTATCAATACAAGTTTATACGGAAATTCGTTGAAAAGTAAGCTTGATATTCAGCAAGTTCCAACAGCTTATGGGAGATTAAGTTCTATATTATACGAACAAAAATATTCTACTTCGTCTCCTACTGTAACTCATCTTAAAAGCTTTGAAATTGCTAAAGATGAGTTTACTCCAATATTTAACAAAATAAAAAATCTAATAGAAGTTGATATAAAAGAAATTGAAAATAAATTAAAAATAATAAAAGCTCCTTACACACCAGGAAGACTGAAACCTAAATATTAAAAAAAAATCTCATCAATTTTGATGAGATTTTTGTGACCTGGCTGGGGCTCGAACCCAGGACCCTCTCCTTAAAAGGGAGATGCTCTACCAACTGAGCTACCAGGTCTTATTTATTTCAATAAGGCTGCAAATATAAAATGTTTAATTTATATTACAATGATTTTTTCGATAATATTAATTATTAATTCTATTACATATTTTTACATATAATAATAAACTCAAAAATTGATATGAATATAGTTTTATTAGGTTATATGGGCTGTGGTAAAACAACAATTGGAAAAATTATATCCAAAATAACTGGTAAAAGATTTATAGACTTAGATTCATACATTGAATCAACAACAAATCAAACTATTTCTAATATGTTTTCTTCAAAGGGAGAAGTTTATTTTAGAAAAATTGAATCAGATTGCTTAAAAGTGATTATGGGTAACTATGATAACGTTATTTTATCATTAGGTGGTGGTACTCCTTGTTATTCAAATAATTTAAATTTAATTAAAGATTCTAAATCCTTTTATTTAAAATATTCAACTACTATTTTATCAAATAGATTAATCAACATTAAGTCATCTAGACCTATTCTATCAAATATTAACAATATAGATTCAATGAACGATTATATAGCTAAGCATTTATTTGAAAGGAACTATTATTACAATCAAGTTTCTGATATTATTCAATGCGATTTAAAAAGTAAAGATGAGATCGCTAATGAAATATTAAGTTTATTATATTAAAAATGCCTCTGCATTATAATTTGTAAATCTAACTTTAACATGATTTACTGTAGTTGTGGATAGAGAAATCCCTTTAAAATCAGCTTTTACGGGATATTTTTTATGATTTCTGTTAATTAGCACCGCTGTTTTAAATTGCTTAACCTCTGTATTTAAAAAATGCTTTACAGCGTATATTAAAGTACCTCCAGAATTCAATACATCATCAACCAATACCAGAGATTTATTTAAGTAATAATTTTTATCTACAGAAGTTGTTACTTTATCTAACAGATTTTCTTTATTTATTTTAACACTGCAGGTTGTAATTTTTATATTAGAAATATTTGCTATCCTTTCTTTAAGTTTGGTAGCTATTATATATCCATTTTTTTCAATCCCTGCTATAATAATTTCTTTTTCACCAATATTACACTCCATAATTTGATGTGCAATTCTTGAGATTTTTTGATTTATTTGGTCTTCGTTAAGAATTATTTTTTTTTTCATAGGGGGCTGTTATTTTTAATAAATTTATTTATTTAAAGAAGACAATTTTTTTCTTAAAATATGGTTAAACTTAATATAAAAAAAGTTATTTAATCGTATCTTGCGCTAGTAAAATTAAATAATTATAATGAAAAATAAGATTTATTTTTTTATATCCCTAGTTTTAACATTTCTATTGTTTTCTTGTCCTCCTGATGACGACGGCCTTGTTTCTATCCCTGAAGTTGATAGAACTATTCAACAAGTTGTCGATGATTCTATATTAAATAATTATTTAGAAACTCATTTTTATAATGCTGGTGAGCTTTCACAAATGTCTAGTTTTACTATCAACGATATTGTTATTACTCCTCTAGATGAAGATGGTGTTTTACCAGATCCTGATATAAATACATTATTAATCGACGATGTTATTACAGGCTCAACTGTATATGAAGATACAGAGTATGATTATTATTATTTAAATTTAAATCAAGGTGGAGGAGAAGATTCTCCAAATTTTTCAGATAAGGTTAGAGTTAATTATGAGGGTAATTTATTGGATGGAGAGGTGTTTGATAATACATTCTCTCCAGTTGTTTTCGATTTAACAGCAGTTGTTGCTGGTTGGGGAAGAATTTTACCTGAATTTAATACAGCTGAAGATTATTATGTTAATTCTGATGGTACAGTCAGCTACACAAACCCTGGGATTGGTGTTATGTTTATTCCTTCTGGTTTAGCTTACTACTCAAGTGCTGCTGGTTCAATACCGGTATATTCTTGTTTATCCTTTAAATTTTCTTGTTTCCAGATGGAAAGTAATGACCATGATTCAGACAACGTTCCTTCTTACATAGAGGACTTAAATGGAAATTTAGATTTAACTGATGATGATACTGATGGGGATACTTTTTACGATTTTGTTGACAGTGATGATGATAATGATGGAACTTTAACCATTGATGAAGATTTGGAGCCAGATACAGACCTTTCAGTTGATCGAGATGGAGATGGAGATCCAACTAATGATATTGGAGATGGCGACCCAACTAATGATGATACAGATGGTGATGGAATTCCAAATTATTTAGATGAGGACGATTCAGCTTCAAGAAATGATTAATTAGTGCACAAATATATTTATTACTTATTATTTTTATTTGCGTTTAATATTTACGGACAATGTAACGGTTCAAAAGATCTTTGTAACAAAAGATATAATGAAGTAGCCTATCTTACTACCCATAATGCTTTTAATTCAAAACAAGACGGGTATCTTTTTCCAAACCAGAAATCTAACATAGCCGTACAGCTTAATAATGGTGTACGTGGACTAATGATTGATGTGTATGATGATAATGGAACCACAGTTGTTTATCACGCTTATAAATTTTTAGGTTCAAAACCATTATCTATTTATTTTAATGATATCAAATATTTTTTAGATAATAATCCAAATGAAATAATCACTATTATATTAGAATCTTATACTTCTTCAAACGCAATAGAAAATGAAATTATCAAAGTTGGGTTATTAAAATATTTACATACCCAAGAAATTAATTCTTTGTGGCCAAAATTACAAACCATGATTGATTCTAATAAGAGGTTAGTAATACTCTCAGATAAAAATGACGCAAACGAAGACCAAAGTTGGTATCACTATATTTGGAATTTTGCTGTTGAAAACAAGTACGGTGAGATCAATTGCGAATTTAATAGAGGTAGTCCTACAAATAGTCTTTTTATTTTCAATCATTTTATTACTTCATTAACAGGAAATAAAAATAATGCCAAAAATGTAAATTCATTCAAATTCCTTAGGAATCATATTTTAAATTGTAAAAACTTAAAAAATAAGTTTCCTAACTTTATTACAGTTGATTTCTGTGACATAGGGGAGAGCTTAGATGTAGTTAATAAATTAAACTTAGAGCGGAAATGAAAAGGAATTAAAGAAAAAAAATAAACTTATTTTCTTTTTAAAACCTTATTTACTTTTTCTATAATTGAATTTGAATTTAATCCATACTTTTCCATTAGTTGAGTTGGTGTACCAGATTCTCCGAAAGTATCATTTGTAGCAACAAACTCTTGAGGGGTTGGGTGTTCCAATGCTAAAACTCTTGAAACAGACTCTCCTAAACCACCCAAATAGTTGTGTTCCTCTGCGGTAACAATACAACCTGTTTTTTTTACTGATTCCAAAATAGCATTTTTATCTAATGGTTTTATAGTATGAATATTTATTACTTCAGCAGAGATTCCTTTTTCAAATAATTTTTCTGATGCTTGTAATGCCTCCCAAACTAAGTGACCAGTTGCTACAATAGTAACATCACTACCTTCTGTTAGATTAATAGCTTTCCCAATTTCAAAAGTTTGATTTTCATCAGTAAAAATTGGTACAGAAGGCCTTCCAAATCTTAAATAAACAGGACCATCGTATTTTGCTATAGCAATTGTTGCTGCTTTGGTTTGATTAAAATCACATGTATTAATAACTACCATCCCTGGTAACATTTTCATAAGTCCAATATCCTCTAAAATTTGGTGTGTAGCACCATCTTCACCCAAAGTTAAACCTGCGTGGGATGCACATATTTTCACATTTTTATTTGAATAGGCAATAGATTGTCTAATTTGATCATATACTCTACCTGTTGAAAAATTTGCAAAAGTCCCAGTAAATGGAATCTTACCACCAATTGTAAGTCCAGCTGCAATTCCCATCATATTAGCTTCAGCTATTCCAACTTGGAAAAATCTTTCAGGATTTTCTTTAATAAATTCATTCATTTTTAACGAACCAATTAAATCTGCACATAGTGCTACAACATTGGGGTTGGTTCTACCTAATTCCGCTAAACCTGCTCCAAATCCGCTTCTAGTATCTTTTTTCTGTGTATATGTATATTTTTTCATATCTATTTTGCAGTTTTATTAATAGTCACCTAAGGTTTCTGGGTTTTGTGCTAATGCACTTTCAAGTTGCTCATCATTTGGAGCTTTTCCATGCCATGCATGAGTATGCATCATAAAATCTACACCATTACCCATCATTGTTTTTAACAAAACGCAAACAGGTTTCTTGTTTTTTGTTAAACTTTTAGCCTTTTGCATTCCACTTGTAATATCTTGAATATTATTTCCGTTTTCTATCTCAACTACTAACCAGCCAAAAGATTCAAATTTATTTTTTATACTTCCCATTGGTAGAACATCATCTGTGGCTCCATCAATTTGTTTTCCATTTAGATCAACAGTTGCAATAATATTATCAATGTTTTTTGCAGATGCATACATTATAGCTTCCCAGTTTTGCCCTTCTTGTAATTCTCCATCACCATGAAGACTGTAAATTAAATTATTATCATTATTTAGTTTTTTAGCTTCTGCAGCACCTATAGCAACAGAGAGACCCTGACCAAGTGAGCCAGATGCAATTCTAACTCCAGGAAGCCCTTCGTGAGTTGTTGGGTGACCTTGTAGTCTTGAATTTAATAATCTAAAGGTATTTAGTTCATCTACATCAAAATATCCTACTCTCGCAAGTACACTGTAAAATACAGGAGAAATATGTCCATTAGAGAGAAAAAATAAATCTTCATTAAACCCATTCATCTCAAAAGTTAATTTCCTATCCATTAATATTTTGTATAAAACCACTAAAAATTCAGTACATCCTAAAGATCCGCCAGGGTGACCTGAATTTACTTTATGCACCATTCTTAAGATGTCTCTTCTAACCTGTATTGTTAATTTTTGAAGTTCTTCCATTTTTTATTTTATGTATGTGTAAAATTAATTTAATATATAAGTTATAAGTCATTGAGACTTGCTCTTTTATCAACAATGTATTTGATTTACTAACATTTAAGTTTTATGGATGAATATTGGATTTATGTTATTTATATTTGCTTAAACTAATTTTATGAAATTTGACCTGATTAAAACAGACCCTAAATCATCTGCTCGGGCTGGGGTAATTAATACAGATCACGGAATTATCGAGACTCCAATTTTTATGCCAGTTGGAACTATTGGTAGTGTTAAAGGAGTACATCAAAGAGAGCTTAAAAATGACGTTAATGTTGATATAATTTTAGCCAACACTTATCACCTTTATTTGCGACCTAACATAGATATTATTAATAAAGCAGGAGGTATTCATAAGTTTATTAATTGGGACAGAAGTATATTAACTGACTCAGGTGGTTATCAGGTATACTCTTTAGCAGCAAATAGAAAAATAAATGAAAAAGGAGTTAAATTTAAGAGTCATATCGATGGTAGTATTCATGAATTTACTGCTGAAAATGTTATGGATATTCAGCGAAAAATAGGTGCAGATATTATTATGGCTTTTGATGAATGCCCTCCTTATCCTTGTACTTTTGAATATGCAAAAAAATCAATGCATATGACACATAGATGGCTTGATAGGTGTATTGAAAAATTAAAATCTACGCCTTTTATATATGATTATGAGCAAGCTTTTTTTCCTATAATTCAAGGCAGTGTATATAAAGACTTACGAAAAATATCTGCAGAATATATTGCAGAAACTAACTGTTTTGGAAATGCAATTGGAGGTCTGTCAGTAGGAGAACCCTCAGAAGAAATGTATGAAATGTCAGATTTAGTTTGTCAAATTTTACCAAAGTCAAAGCCAAGATATTTAATGGGTGTCGGCACCCCAATTAATCTTTTAGAAAATATTAGTTTAGGGGTCGATATGTTTGATTGCGTAATGCCCACTAGAAATGCAAGAAATGGAATGTTATTTACATCTGAAGGAACTATAAATATTAAAAATAGTAAATGGAAGAATGATTTTAGTTGTTTAGATACTATGGCACATACTTATGTTGATACAGAATACTCAAAAGCTTATTTAAAGCATTTATTTTCTGTAAATGAGCTATTAGCTAAACAGATTTCTACTATCCATAATCTTGGGTTTTATAATTGGCTAGTTAAAGAGTCAAGGAGAAGAATTATTGAGGGAAATTTTGTAGATTGGAAAAACAACATGGTTAAAAAATTAAGTAACAGGTTATAATTAATGAAAATTTTAGATTGGTACATATTAAAAAAGTACTTAAGTACTTTTATTACTATTCAATTATTATTTATACCTATTGCTATCGTAGTCAATCTTGCTGATAATATTGATAAGATTTTAGCTAACGAAGTTCCATTTAATCTTGTAGCTGAATACTATTTTAATTTTACAATTTATTTTTCTAGTTCATTATTACCACTTTTTTTATTTCTTTCAGTTATTTGGTTTACTTCAAAATTAGCTTCTGATACTGAGGTAATAGCTTTTTTAAGTTCTGGTATATCTTTTTTTAGGTTTTTACGATCATACCTTTTGGGTGCTTTAATTATTGCTATAATTGCCTTTTTGTTTGGATTATTTATTGTTCCAAATGCTAGTAAAGATTTTAATGAGTTTTCATATAAATATTTAAAAGGCTCTAAAAAGAGTTATGATAGCCAAAATATATATAGACAAATTAGTCCAAATGATTATATCTATTTAAGTCAATTTAATCCAAAAAGTAATGTTGGTTCAAACTTCACCTTAGAACATTTTGAATCTAATACTTTAAAATATAAAATTGAATCTAGTAATATTCGATACCTTCCCTCTGATAGCATGTTTAGACTCTCTAACTATACAAAAAGAATAATTGGTAAAGAAAATGATATAATAATTAAGAAAAGAAAACTTGACACATCATTTGCTTTTAAGTTAAAGGATTTACTTCCAATTAAATATATAGCAGAAACTTTGAGTTATCCAGAGCTAGTTTCTTTTATTGAACAAGAAAAACTTAGAGGATCCTCTAATATTGGTAGATATCAACTTGTTAAGTATAAAAAGTGGAGTATACCTTTTTCTGTATTTATTTTAACAATTATAGCTTTTTCTGTATCTTCTGTAAAGCGAAGAGGAGGGACGGGGGTTAATTTAGCTTTTGGAATAGTTGTAGCTATGATATTTGTTTTTTTTGATAAGGTATTTGGAGTAATGGCACAGCAATCTGATTTCTCTCCAATTTTAGCAGTTTGGTTACCAAATATTTTATTTGGTGTTCTTGCAATTTATTTATTATACAATGCAAAAAAATAATATCAAACATTATCTACATCTGCATTTTTTAGTTTTTATAGCTGGATTTACTGCTATACTAGGCGAGGTAATTTCTTTAAGTTCTATCGCATTAGTTTGGCATAGAATGCTTATCGCTTTTGTTCTTACTTTTTTATTTTTAATATATCGTAAATATAATTTAAGAGTTACTTTAAGAGATTTTATTAAATTCTCTTTAGCTGGAATAATAATTGCCCTTCATTGGATAACTTTTTTTGAAGCCATTGAGCAATCAAATATTTCTATAACCCTAGCTATGTTTTCTACTGGTGCTTTTTTTGCTTCTTTATTTGAACCAATATTCTTCAAAAGAAAAATAAGACCTGTGGAAATTATATTAGGTTGTATTGTTATATGTGGAGTTTTTATAATTTTACAGGCAAATATTAATAGTTTTACAGGAGTTTTATTGGGAGTTGTATCTGCATTATTAGCATCCCTTTTTTCAGTCTTTAATGGCAAATTAGTTCAGGATAATAATCCGTTTTTAATATCTTTTTATGAATTTTTATCGGGTGTGGTTTTTATACTAGTATACTTAATTTTTTCAGATAATTTAAGTGATTTAGCTATTACTTCATTTTTCAGTTATGATTATTTTTATGTATTTATTTTAGGTTCTATTTGTACAGCTTATGCGTTTATCGCTTCAATTCATATTTTAAAATTTTTAAGTCCATATACATTAGTTTTAACTTATAATTTAGAGCCTGTTTATGGTATTTTATTGGCGATCTTTATTTTTCCTGAAACTGAAAAAATGCAATTTTCATTTTATATTGGAACAGTGATTATAATATCTACAATTATTATTAATTCCGCTCTAAAAATTAAGAACAATAAAAAAGTATCTTCTTGATATCTAATCCTCGCTAAAGTTTTTATATTTGTTTAATAAACTATTCACATGAATTATTTAGATTTTGAATTACCTATTAAAGAACTTGAAGATCAATTAAATGACTGTAAAGTCATTGGTGAAAAGAGTGATGTTGATGTTTCTGAGACCTATGAGCAAATTGAAAATAAATTAAAACAAACTAAGAAAGAAATTTATAGCAACTTAAGCCCCTGGCAAAGAGTTCAAATGTCAAGACATCCTGACAGACCTTATACACTTGACTATATAAATGCTATTTTTGGAGATTCTTTTTTAGAGCTTCATGGAGATAGAAATTTTAAAGATGATAAAGCTATGATTGGGGGTCTTGGTAAAATTTTTGATCAGTCATTTATGTTTATTGGTCAGCAAAAAGGATTTAATACAAAAACTAGACAATTTAGAAACTTTGGTATGGCTAACCCTGAAGGATATAGGAAAGCCTTGAGATTAATGAAATCTGCTGAAAAATTTAATATTCCAGTAGTAACTTTAATAGATACCCCTGGTGCATATCCTGGTTTAGAAGCAGAGGAGAGAGGTCAAGGTGAAGCTATAGCAAGAAATATTTTAGAAATGACTAGACTAAAAGTTCCTATAATAACTGTAATTATTGGTGAAGGAGCTTCGGGCGGTGCCTTAGGTATAGGAGTCGGAGATAAGGTTTTAATGTTAGAAAACACTTGGTATTCAGTTATTTCACCAGAATCATGTTCATCTATATTATGGAGAAGCTGGGAATATAAAGAGCAGGCTGCATCAGCTTTAAAGCTAACTGCTAAAGACATGAAAAAAATGAAATTAGTTGATCACGTTATCAAAGAGCCTTTGGGCGGGGCACATAGTGATAGAGAAAAAACATTTCTTAATGTTCGTGATGCTATACTTAGAGCTTACTCCGAATTTCAAGATTTATCATCAAAAGATTTAGTTATCAAGAGAATGGATAAATACTCATCTATGGGTGTTTTTAATGGTTAAAATAAATCTGACCTATATTAACAATTTTCAGCTTTTATTAACAACAATAATGTTTATTATAAGTTAAAAAGTTAAGTTTTTTATTCTATTTTTCATTTCATTATTTGTTTAACTTAGCTCCATGAAGCAAACAAAACCTTATCAAAACTTAAGAGTAGATAGAAACTCAATTATTAATTTAGAAAAAGGTAAAATACCTCCACAGGCAATTGATTTAGAAGAAGTAGTATTAGGTGCTATGATGATAGACAAAAAGGGTGTTGATGAGGTTATAGACATATTAAATTCTGAAGCCTTTTATAAAGAAAGTCATCAATATATATTTGAAGCTATTCTTTCTTTGTTTGAAAATAGTGAACCTATTGATCTTCTTACTGTATCTTCTCAATTAAAAAAGGATAATCGATTAGAGTTAGCTGGTGGAGATTTTTACTTAATCTCTCTTACGCAAAAGGTTTCTTCTTCTGCTCATATTGAATTTCATGCCAGAATCATATTACAAAAATATATCCAAAGAAGTTTAATTAAAATTTCTAATGAAATTATTGAGGAATCTTATGACGAAACGAAAGATGTTTTTGATTTGTTAGATAAAGCTGAAGCTAAACTATATGATGTAACTCAAGGAAATATAAAAAAATCTTCTGAAACTGCTCAGAGTTTAGTTATTCAAGCTAAGAAAAAAATTGAAGCAATCTCAAATAAAGATGGTCTTAGTGGTATTCCTTCAGGATTTGATAAAATTGACAAATTAACATCAGGTTGGCAAGAAAGTGATTTAATTATTATCGCAGCTAGGCCTGGTATGGGTAAAACTGCATTGACACTCTCTATGGCAAGGAATATAGCAGTTAATCAAAATATTCCTGTAGGGTTTTTCTCTTTAGAAATGTCCTCTGTTCAATTAATCACAAGACTAATTTCGTCAGAAACAGGTTTGTCATCTGAAAAGTTAAGAACTGGTAGATTAGAAAAGCATG
>ERZ807291.7304-NODE-7304-length-12864-cov-3.797564_pt1 | contig 12864 bp, 7 predicted proteins | sample MGYA00521257_ERZ807291 | MGnify/ENA primary metagenome ERZ807291 (study PRJEB31413, sample SAMN03169783) | marine metagenome | biome: Marine; feature: Water; material: Subsurface seawater | place: North Sea | collected 2011-04-28 | depth 1 m m ...
AGTCTAATGTCAAATAAAACTACTATAGTAATTATGTTACCTATCAATAAACCTTGAAGGAATGAAATTTCCAAAAATATGCAAAGGAAGTGCTATGACTTTTTCGGATTGTTGATACTTACTTAGTTGATGTTTCATGGTTTGATAGGATGTACTGTATACACTTCTTTCGCACATCTAATTTGCCGAAGTCGATTTGCAGGACTCGCTCCATTATACGAGCTCCATTTTTTTCGTGTGCACACTTAGTTTGTGCGAAATCTATTCTCAAATTCCCACAAGATCCCTAATTTTGTTATTCATGTCGCGAGAGCAGTTCTCACGTTACTGCGTTGCGCTGTATGCAACAAAAAATAGAAATGCCGCGCGCTGCGTCTAATAGAAGCAGTGACGTCCAGGGCGCTGGGCCTTCGACGCTTTACGTTGTAGGGGTTGTCTTTCTGTGGTACGGAACCTCCTGCGTTGCAACGACGAGCTCGAAAGTTTTACTGCGGAGTCATATTGTTGGAAGTGACGAACTCTTGCTACTTCAATTTTTTATGACAGTGGTGTATTTAAAACTGTTCGAAATGTTAGGAGTGTTTCGATTTAACTATCGTCTGGAAGCCTTGCCATCTATCAAGTTTGAAGTTGCACTGATGTCTGTGACATACCTTTTCGGCTTTTTTACGCTTCAGCTTGGACTGCGGTTAGTCTCAGTCTCATTTGCTGTGACTATGCGTGGATTTGAGCCGGTTACCACATGTTTTTTGAGTTCTATTTTCTTGTCAGAAAAGTTACATGTTTTGCAGTGGCTTGCCATCGCTTTAATTGTAACAGGCGCTTCCTTGTGTGCGGGGTCAGACCTCTCCTGGACGTATCATGGTCTACTAGTACTTTTTATATGTGACATGTGCTTTAGCTTACGCTCTTTGTCCGTGAAGTTAATACGGAAAAAGTGCGTTCAATTTGGCCAGCCTGAGATGACTGGGCCTACCATTTTTTTTTTAACAAGCATTATTGGGACTATAATTTTGATGACATTGAAGTGTTTTCACGTGCTCACAGGGGATGGGGGTGGTGTGACGGACCGAATATCCGACATTTCAGCCGCGGATTGGAAATATCTTTTTATGAGCAGCATTTGCTTTACGCTGTACAACACCAGCTCGTACATTTTCCTTGGCATGTTCGAGACTCATGTCCATGCTGTTTCCAATGCAATCCGTCAAATCATTGTAATCATATATTCCATCTGGTTATTTTCCTTACCCGTACATATGACGAATATTTTTGGAATTTTTCTTGTTATGACGGGGGTCGCCATCTACTCCAGTATTTCTAATCCAAAAGCTTTAAGTCATGTTCACGGTATACTTAGAGGGGAAAGCGCAAAGCAAGACTGACTTTTTTGCAATGGATATGCGTCATGTAATTTTATTTTTTAAGACCGAACGCCATGATCGAGAATATTTGTTGGGTTAATCTGTAGCTTTTCAACATATTTTGTTGACAATTCATCAGTAAAAAACAACAACACTTACTTTTATTTTAAAATAAGTACTATCATAGTAATAATGTATAATGGCTGTATTTATATGATAATAATTAATATAAAATATAAACAATGTTTGTACTCGTACATAACTACTTATAAAAAATATTTTCTGTGTAAAGTTCGTATTATACTATCATATGATACGTATATGATACAAGTATATCATATAATAAGGTATACGATAAGTGCGTGAAACACTACTATGATAGTGAAAAAAACAAATATTTGAAGAAAACCTCGTTTATACGGTGCCAGACGCTTCGCCTCTCGTCGACTGTTTCATCGTTGGCAATACAAGCATGTTGTTCGGTAGAATGGATCATTGCGTTTGGCTTTTTCTATTACTTTTTGTTACCGGTTTGTCGGTCGGTTCTTCTTCTATTCCATTTATTTCAATAACATACTAAGATAAATGTTTTTTGTGGGAGCTTCCTCTGGCATTACTCCGTTTTATTGAAAATCGAAGTAGTTTTCTTCTTAACAGATCCCTTATGCCGAAAGCGCAAATAGTCAGCCTTTGCTTTCTCTTTTTTTTCTCTTTCATACCGCCGTTTGTCTTCCGCTTCAATTTCCTTGTGGCGAGCACGGATGATAGCACGCCGCTCCCTTTCCCTGGCCAAGATTTTCCGCTGTTCGTTTTCTTGAGCCTTCTGGTACATGCGCACGAGAGTCTCTTGCTTGTTTTCGTACGCAGATTGAACGGGAGTGAGTCCACGCTTATTTTCTAAAAATGGATCCGCTCCAAACGATAATAGATGCATGCCAACCGAGTCTGCGGTTGCCAAATGCAGGGGCGTATCTCCTTGTCTATTTACGTCGTTGACACGACAACCGCGTTTCAAAAGGACTTTTGTTACGACTTCCTCACCACTCGCAGAAGCTAAGTGTAACGCAGATTCGCGGCCTAACATAGTCCTTCCATGGATATTCACCCCGTTCTCTATCAAAAATCTTACTATTGGCTCATTTCCAGAAGCTGCAGCCTCGTGAAGGGCGTTCCTTCCGTTTAGAGGGTCAACACAGTTGACCAGGATTCCTTCTTGTAACATGTATCGCAAAGCGTTTACGTCGCTTTCTCTTGCTGCAGCGACAAACTTCACGTTTTGGTGCGCCATGGTGGTTCGAGGCGGGCCAATGCCAAAGATGTTTTACGCGAGCTTCATATGCCAGCGAAACAGCGCGGGAATAGCATGCTTTCTTCACCTGACATGAGCCTGGACGCTCGACTCGACCAAACAGAAGGTTGAATTTTGAATTTCGTTTCCCAGTGGTCATGTACTGTTGTCAAATGAAGCATGCATCGCAAACGCGAATAAATTTTCCAAGGATACTGTACCATACTCATAGTCTCATCGGCTATTTATAAGTCGTATCACAAGCTGCTTGAAGGACAATTGGGGTATTATTCCAACTCCACAACACTTTTCGTGTCAAAGTGCGAAATGATCTTGGCGGAAACAGGGTCCAAGGGAGACATGATAGAGTACATACAGGAAACCAACTGCATTTATTTTTACGGAGAAACAAGATGAACTTCGCCGCAACTATCAAATCTTTAGGACTCCCTGACGAAGTAGAAGATGAATTCGAAGCTTTGTGCGCCATTTATGCTGAGGAGGAAGTGCGTGTTTCTCCTGAAAGATCTCCGCCTCGACTTGTTGTAGCTGTAAAACTAGTTCCTCATACTGGTGGGGGCACAGATCAGGCCTTAGTGAGCTGTACTCTACAAATGACGGTAGGTGAAGGGTATCCTGAAAGTGCAAGTCCAACTTTAGCCCTAGCTGAAACGAAGGGTATAGGGGACGACGACGTGAAGGTTATTGTCGAAAAGTTATCGAGAGAAGCAGCCAATTTTTTTGGAGAGCCTGTGCTACCCATGCTATGTAATTCGTGCCAGGAAATCTTGACCGGCATGAACCATGCTGTATGCTCGATTTGTCTAGAATCCGTGGGAAAAAAGGGAGCATTGCCAGGTTTCCGCACCCCTTTATGTTCTCATACTTTTCACTATGCTTGCATTTCTGAATGGTATTTGCGAAAGGCAGTAGCAGTGGCGACCGGGGATTTTTCCACGAAAGAGGAGGACTTGCAAGTTTTTGAAGATACGCTTGCATCTATTTTTGCAGAAATATCTCGCCAAACTTGCTCGCACCAGAAACTAAGCAAAAACCTTAAAAATACCGTGCGGGCGCTGAAGTACACTACCAGGGTATGCACTGAGTGGAGCAAATTGAATCGCACCAAGACCCAAGAAGAAGCGATAAAGATGGCAGCTGATATGCATAAGAAGGGCGAGCTTGAGAATGCGTTCGAGTCATTGAAAATAGAAAGCAAATTGGTGAAGCAGTCACTAGAAAAGTTGCAATGGAAATCGAAGGAGGTATCGCGACAACGCGATTCCATCATTCTCGCCAAGGAAAAAATTCAGGACTCCTCTTTTGGGAACAAATTCAACCTTCCTTGCCCCGTCTGCCGAACTGTAATCCCTTTTGAAGGCGTGGTAGAGGATATCTTGCGTGAGCATCGGGGGCATCCATTATATCGAGGGATAACAGCTTCAAACAGTGAGCATCTTGTTGGGCAAGATGATGCAAGTGTACAATCTTTAGAGCCAAAATTGCGCAATTTTTGCTTGGACGTGCAAGCACACCAAGAAAAGTTGAAAGCTCGCTTAAAGGTTCACGAGAATCAATAATAAACTTGCCGCCCTCCCCTCTATCCCTCTATTCAAATAATAAATGGAGCAGTCACTAGAGGGGATAAAAGCTCAATGTTTAGCATTGGGCTTCCTAGGGATTTATTTTGTCAAATATACCCAAAATGTACTTCTAATATTCGAAATTTTATAGGTGTAGTGTTATCACACTACTGTAATACAAAGAGAATGTCACCTAGGAAGAGTTTCGCCTAGACGCCTGACGCCTGACGCCCTAATTGATTGATTGGCCGTGGTGCCGTGGTGCATCATGAGCTCAACAATCAGCGGTACTGTCTACTGGAAGCACGCAAGATTTATGCAAGGTCTTTGTGTACGGGAGATCATCGAGATGTTGCGTTCTTTATAGTGACAAAGAACAGCGGCGTGAAAAAAAATCGCAATAAGTTTGAAATTACAAGCGCCCGTGATTTCTCGTCCGATGAACGGGTTCAAGGGCGTGCTTCGCTTGGCAGTCGGAGAGATAACGTGTCTCATATTTTTTGGTGTCTTGCTATGTTGTTATCTGTGGCTTCATGTGAGTCGTCGTCAGGATGTGCTAGCTTTAAAGAAATCAGAGTCTGAGCTTGAAAAGCCTCAAAGAATTGGTGCAATTAAAGCTTCTCTCCACTCAGTTTTGCGAGCCTTGAACATGGGAGTTGAGCTTGGATTTATTCTCTTATACTCTTGGATTTGTGAGAGAGCGCCACTGTTTACGCACGGCCAAAAATTTGGGTCTTTTAATTTATTTTGGGGTCTTTTCGGATTGTTCATGCTTTGTGCTTTAGGCACAATGAAAGAAAACAAGAATGGTGACGATTCTGTTCTAAATCGAGAACAAACGGAAGAGTGGAAAGGTTGGATGCAATACTTGTTTCTTGCGTACCATTATTTCAACTTCCATTCAGTGTACAACTACGTGCGGGTATTTATCAGTTGTTACGTCTGGCTCACCGGTTTCGGCAATTTGTCGTTCTTCTACATTAAACAGGATTACAGCCTCTTGCGATTCTTACAAATGATGTGGCGCTTAAATTTCTTGGTATTTTTTCTGTGTTTGGTGCATGGCAACACCTGGATTTTGTATTATATTTGCCCGTTGCATACCTTCTACTTCGTCATGACTTACTGCATCATGAGACTGGGACATGCGTCTAACCTCGAGTCCCAAAATTGGCTACGTTCAAAATTGATTGCTCTGTGCGTGTTCATATTCATTATCTGGGAATATCCTCTCGTTTTCTATGATTTGTGGGGCGTATTTATCTCCACAGAGAAAGTCATTGGCGCAAAAAATGGTACCTTGTACGAATGGTTCTTTCGTACAGGCCTCGATCATTATTCAGCAGTGTTTGGGATGGCATTTGCCATAAATTTTCCCACGCTGATTGCTTGGTTCAAACGTGCGGAGAGCCTTAAGCCAGGGCGTGTGATAATTGTTAAATTGATGATTTGTTTGCCTTTTGTTGTCGGAGTAACAATATGGGCGAGTACAGTTGCATCGAAGCCGAAATTTCAATACAATAGTATGCACCCATACTTTTTTTGGATTCCCTTGCTCGGGTACATCGTCTTTCGAAATATTTCAGCTTACACGAGAATTTTCCACTCTAGCTTGCTTGCAAGAATGGGAAAAGTTACTTTAGAAACGTATTTGATGCAGCACCACATTTGGCTCTCCGAGAACGCTAAGGCTGTCCTCATTTTCTTTCCTGGGTTTCCGTTGACCAACATGTTCATAACTACCGCGTTATACATATACATCTCAAATCGACTCTTTCGAATTACAATAGGCTTACGCGCGATGCTGCTACCTGATGATCTCGCAATTGCCTTGCGTAGCATTGGGATGTTATTTGGCGCACTGGCGGCATGTGCCGGGCTGGCTGTTTTTCTGAGGACTTTGGAAGGGGGACTGACCAGTGTAAACATTGTCTTTTCGATTTTTCCCCTAACTTATTTTTCCATGAAGATTATGAATAATATGACACAGGGAGAAGTTGAGTATGAATTAGTATCTAAGACGGATGGTGGTAGTGGTTTGAACCGAGCGTTACTATCCAAGAGGAAGTGGACCAAAGATTTTATGGTTTCACTTTTAATCTTTTCAGGTGGACAGTTCGCAGCGGAATATTTGAAGGAACCAGATGAGTTCATGGGCATCGGCGTAAGTGGACGAAACAACAATTGCGCAACTAAGTTAGGCCATGGAACTTGGGCACCAATGAATTCAAAGGACGATCAAACATGTCAATCGTACGAGATGTGTTTTCCAGAAGAAAATGCAAAGTTTACGTGGGTGAATTTAAATAATATAGAGAAAGCATTGTGTGTATCAAAACCCCGTGTTCAGGCTTCTCGATTCTCGAGACCGAAGGAAAATGAATATTGGGCGAAGTTGTTTTCGAACCAGGTGATCACTTTCGTCGGAGATTCATCTGGGCGTGAGTTGATGAAAGGATTTGTTTCCATGCTGGACGAAGCCACAACTGTTAAGTTTGAGCGACACAGAAATACGGAGATCGAGCTGAAATCAACGGGAATCTCTTTAGAATTGAAATGGCGCCCGTTTGCTAGTCAGGTACACGAATACTTGAAGAATGTTGGTCCATGCGACCCTCTGGGATCACAATCGGCCGTTGTCATCGCAATCGGCTTGTGGGACATACGGTGGTCTTCTAGTCACCTAGATGCTTTCAGCAATATGCTATCGTTAATTGGAATGGAGATGAAGCGTGCAAGAAGTGTGTGTCCAAAGACAACGTATGTATGGATGATGCCAACATCTTTGAACGTAGCTTTGCTGAGCGATGACAGGAAAGTGAATATGACGCAGTTGAACTACAACCGTGTAATTTCGTTGATGCATCAATCGAACATCTTGAATTCTTTTGACTTCGTTCTGGAAGCAGACAAGTTAACCAGTAACAAAGTAGCAATGCTGCTAGGGACAGATGGAGTTCATTATAAAGCACCAGTGTACCGTGTATTGGCTGAAACTCTGGGAAACCAAATAAAATTTGACAGAATTCCATCACCGAAATTGGTCTTCACGGGGATCCCTCATAATCCATTTTTTGGAACGATAATTGTTTCAGTCTTCTGTGTTATCGTTCTTTCCGCTGAAAATTTTATTGGAATTGGTCATTTAGTATTTTTTACGAATGGCCTCAGTCTGATTAGTACATCTGAAAGCTATGTCGTATTTCACAATCAGCATGGCTTGAATTAACCGCCGATATTGACTGTTTAATAATCGTTCTAAATAAAAGAATTATAATATTATTACACTACTAATAAAAAAAAAGGAGTTAATCTAGTAGGAGAGAAGAGAGAATTCGCAAAAATATTAGAGTGATAGATGAACCTGCGAAGCTGAAAAACTTTACTCTGCCACCTCCCGAACGAATTAGGAGCGATAAAGCAGCACTTATTAATTGCCAAATCGTGTTGCCACACTAATGCTTGTACCAGGAGAAACCCTCTTCCCTCAAACATTACGAAAATAAGCGCGGAGGAGTCAACGTAGAAGAAGACGAATGAGTGGCGTAGTCTTCAAGTTAGACCCTCAACACACTCTGCGAAAAAAGAAGCAAACTCTCATTGCCGATATTGAGCAAGAGCATCGCTTTGAAAAGCACGCGTATGAACGTGTGCAAAATGCTAGAGTCAGTTTTACGAAAGTGGGGACTACATTTCGTCGAGCTATCACGAGGTACCTTAGCGTGAATGAAGGAAGGCTCGACTATTTTAAGAACGTCTCTGGCGGAAAATCTATCGGCTACTACGTATTTGGACCTGGCACTCGAGTCACACTGTTGAATATGGGTGACGAAGATTTATCGCAAGAGATTATAGAATCCGGAATGCAGTGTCTTCGAATCCATGGTCTAAAAAAGTCGAATGGAAAAACTCGAGGACCGCTTTTCATTTTATTTGACAGTAAGTCGGAGGCTCACATGTGGCAAAGAGCAATGAGTTACTCCGTCAAACTTGGGAAAAAATGTGAAGAACCTACTCCTATGAACGGACACGTTCCTAGCGACATTGGGAGTGCTTTGGACGACGACACCAAAACGGACGGGTCTCCGAAAGTATTTCTTACAGGTGCTTCAGAAATGGGTTCCAGTGACGTTGTTAGTAGCCGTCAAATGCCGATAGAAAATTTAGGTTTGGCCAAGACGAATATTCAAGTGTTACAAAGCATGGAAGAAACGACGACAAACGATCCAGTCAGTAAATCCGTTCCGGTTTCGGACGAAGATGACGATGGAGAAGGAGGGAATAATAATAGCGACGGTGGAGTCAATGTTGAGGATGGAGATTATTTGCTCATTGGCGAACCAGGCGACGTTCCGATAGATGGCGCGGAAACCGCGACTCCAGTTGACCGCGACTCGCTGTTGAGAAACCAACGGGTTGTTTTCAACACTTCACGGTTTTTGCAATCTTCAACCAATCTTCCAAGAGATCTTTTTTACCGGCAAGTAAGCAAGCTTGGCATTAGGAAATTAATGAATACTTTTGCGTTCTCGAAAGAAGTAAAATTAAGCAATTATGATATTTATGTCGTCGCAGCAACCATGTTTGAAGCACTGGAAGGAATCGGATCATCTATCATCCCGCAGGAGGTTTTTGGCATGTATGAGAGCTCTTTCGAAGAAATTACGGAAACGGGCTCAGGCCGTGTCGCCAAGGACATACGTATCATAAAGGACTTATTTGACATGATGTCTTCTTCCAACGTACGCATCATCCGTGAAGTATCTGCAGCAGTAAGAATGTTTTGCATGCAGCACCACCCCTGGGAATTGGGCATCAGACCGGCCCGCAGATTTGATGATACGCGACGGAATTTAGCCCCACGTTTTGCGTCAATTTTGGTTAAAAACGAGCATAACGCGGACAAGTTGCCCTGTACTGCTGCGATCGTTCTAATGAGGGTTGTGCTGCAACATCACGACACCGTATTTGGCTATGATATTGAAGAGACAGTAAATAAAGACGATAAAGGCAATAGTGAAAGTGTTAATCGTCGTAATTCAGAACAAACTGTCGAGCCTATAGATTCTTTGAACAATGACGGCGAAAGCTCAACCAGTGCCAGGCATCGGGCGGCGCATCAAAGGAATGAAATTCGAAGTCAAATGAAGCAAATGCTACTAGAGAAAAGTGTAGAATCTGCAACTGACCCTTCTAGTTTTGACGTGGACAAAAACCGAGCTCTGAATGAGATCAATGACACGGAGAAAATAAGCGAAAATAAACCAAGAGACACGGAGTCCCCCGAAGATGGCGAGTCGTCTGATGTGTCTGATGACAGCATACCGAATGTTCCAGAGGATGAGAAAGATGAGAGGACTGTCAAATTGGAGCAGGTGATAAAAAAATATGAGACGAAAATTGCAACATACAAATTAGACGTCGACGATAAGTATATTCTTCAAGACTGGTTAGAGCGGGTGGAAAATAGCAAAGCTCTATTAAAGGGCCATTTGAAGAAAACGTATGGGAAAGCTGCACCGATTGATGAAGTTGAAGTAAAGAAACGCCGAGTAACCGAAGCATTGGCTGCAGCACAAGCTTTGAGGGACGACAAAAAACATTTAAATCTTGTTGAAGTTAGGCGCACTTTACGCGAAGTAAAACAAATTTGGATCCAAGCCCGAGCTACGGGGCTGGGTGCTATGAATGCTAGCCTTGGTGATGGGAGCACACAGCCAAATGTTTCAAAGCTTCTGAAGCGCAGTGATGCCGTTCTAGCAGATGTTCAAGGAAAAGTGAATTTAATGAGGGAACGGGCGATTAAATTGACTGATAGCCGCATTGCCCCTCGTGTTATGTCAAAGGCTGCAGAAACAGCATCATCACCAAGTGCACTAGAGACTCGGAAAGCAAAAGAATTGCCTTCACCATCACGTTTTGCGACAATGAAAAGTTGGTTAACTTGGGGAATGGGTATGAATATTCCAAACGAACCAACCAATGATTCTCTCGATGAAACATATGAAGGACCTACTTTAACAAATGATGTTTGCCGGACACTGATTGAAATTTTGAACGAAAATTTAAAATTGCGATCACAACTGAACGCGTATACCGAAGCAATTCTGTTGCCCACGCTAGAAAAAGAAGCAGAGTTTCAACGAACACAAGCCGACAAAGAGTTGACGCTCGACGACGATAAATAAAAAGAGAAAATTTTAAGCGTGAATCCAAGTAGTGAAGAAATATATCAATCAATTAATAATTCACTCAGGCTAATTAAGAATAATATACGGACGGAAATATGTGATTTTGAAAATCAAAAAGGATATTATTTGAGAAATAGAAATACGGGTGGTGGGGTATATTTTGTTTTTATAGAAATACGGGGGAATGCTCATGCTGCTGCAATTCATCTCAGGACGATTGATCAGTTTCTGAAACTTGTTTATTTACGTAAAGAATAGCCAATATACTTTTTATGTAAATAACAGTTAATAGAAACTAACTTATTTATATGATATAATATTATGTTGTTATCATAAGTTAAGAAGAATGCGATAAACCTAGTTTTTGAATTTAGATAATCACCAAGTATTCTTAGGAGCTACGAAGCTTGTCTAGGTATATAAATTTAAATATGACGATAGAAGAATACTTAGCTAGTTTTGCTGTTGATATGAGGGTATAAAGAGAAATCTTGCGTGATGAAGAATTTTACTACAGGCACTGCATAAACTTCGACAGTCAAGCCAGACCTGGATGGGTAATTCTGGCTAATCAAATCAAAACATGCGAAACCGTCACCACTTTCAAAAGATTATCATACTAAGAGAAACATCAAATGATTCGTTATTACTTATGAGAGGAATTTACTTGAAGGCACAATTGTTGTATGCATTGCTCAAGCGCTGATTACTTGAGTTCTTAGTTCCAATAGAGCTTGTACTTTCACAAATTCAATTCGACGACTTAGTCTTTAAAACCAGACTTTCTCCACCGCAACCTTAAGATTGATTGATGACATGATACCAGATACACATAAACATATCGGAACGAAGTGAAGAAGTTGGCGGTCTCAGTTAGATAAAAAGGAGTTCAATTAATCGGAATTTAGAGAGTAAGATAATCAAATGGACCTCGTTTCAGATTCATAATAGGTCAAAAAGACGGGACACTTACCATTGTTTCATTCGTGCAGGATTCTTCTTAGTCTCTTCAGCTATTTCTTCTTCGACATGTCGTTTATAGTTAGCGTCAATCCACAACTCCTTAGATAGCAGTGCTTTTCGCTCCTCTTCTGGAATTTCTAGCCACTCATCCTGGTGCTTTCGGAGTCTTGACCGGGTCCAGTAAATTTTATCAACCAAAGAATAGTTTCCGGTTGATAAACGATAAAAATAAGAGAACCACGTATATATTTCCATCGGAAGAGAATATGGAAGTTTCAAAAATTTTATGATTACAAGGTCCGTCAATTCAATTTTCTTGTACCCTCCTTGAACATTCAACTTTTTTGATTTTTCTTCCAAATATGCCTCAATAAGCTCGTTTTCAATATCTTTCAATCGTCTGGATGACAGCGGCTTCCCATTTTTCTTAATTGATTTTTTTCTCAGTTCAGCCTGAATCTCACCTTTTGCGAACATACGAACATCTTCTTTGGTCTTCCAATATTTTACAAATTGGTTGTATTTGTAAGTTTGTCCATAAAATTGAACTGTTGACAAAACAAACAAAAAAGCTAAGACAACACCCCAGGCATCGATTCTGACAAGCCGGCTTTCCCCAAAGCGGGGCCGGAAGCTTGAGGGCAGTGATTCAATTATAGCATCATATTCCTTCCTTTTCACTTCATCTTTTAGAACTTCATACGCTTCTGCAAGTCCTAAGAACCGCTTCTCTGCAGCTTCCACGGACACGTCAGCGTTATTTATGTGGTCTTTAAACTTGTCTGGATGAAATTGCAAAGATAATGTCCGAAACGCTTTCTTGATTTCACGTTTCGTGACATTCTTACGAACCCCTAATGCTCCATAATAATCATTCATTTGCCAAGACAGCTTCTCCTGCCATGAAGCATCAGCTTCGACAAGGATACAGCTGTTCAACAAAAGGGGCAGTAACAGAAGGAAAATGCACCGTATCATTCTGACCAGGAAGTGTTAGTCAACTAACCAACGCCGTTAAAACAATAGAGTTGCGTGCATACCTGCACTAAGAAATGATAAAGGAGATCCATTTATCATCCTAACATCGCCTTCCCAAATGAAGAATGGTAGAGGATGGACTTGCGCCTGCTGAATTCAAGTCCGCTCGTCTCGAGTTTCGACAGATATCCACAACTGAGCTACTGCTGCGCTGTATTACACAGACAACCTTAAGTAGCACTTTTTCTATACTCAGCGATATTTTTTGGTGGTGTATAAACCTCTCGCCTTCTACGGCAGATACCCTAAACCGTACTTATAATATGTGAACAGGACCTATCAGAAGATCCTAAGCCGCGGCGCCAGGCACGGGTATACGGGTATATACCGTTAAGTGCTATCTTACAGATACTTTGGTAATTCCACTGTAACAAGTTTGTTACATCCAATAGCACTCATATTGACAAGATTGGAAAGTATATTATCACACGGGGGGG
>ERZ807291.7315-NODE-7315-length-12845-cov-8.974668_pt1 | contig 12845 bp, 13 predicted proteins | sample MGYA00521257_ERZ807291 | MGnify/ENA primary metagenome ERZ807291 (study PRJEB31413, sample SAMN03169783) | marine metagenome | biome: Marine; feature: Water; material: Subsurface seawater | place: North Sea | collected 2011-04-28 | depth 1 m m ...
ATTGTTTACTTGGAGTACCTGTAACGGATTCAACTACTTTTCCAGTTTTTAATATAGTTGATTCTTCTTCTTCTAATAAATTTAAGTTTAATTTACCTATTTTTGGATTCTTACTAACTGCAGAACAATAGTTTTTAAGTTCATCTTGATTACATAATCGAACCGGGGTATCATTAAACATTTTTTTCAAGTCTTTTTTTATTTTATCGAGATCAGATTTTTTAAGAACACATGACAGATCTGTAAATAATTTATCAATTAACCATATATGTCTTAGTTGTGAAACTTTAGATTCATATGATACTTTATAATTATTCATACTATCCCATATTCTGTTATTATTTAATAAATCATATACTGCATTTACAAAATCATCTTTCCTTGATTCAATATTATTAACTTTAATATATTCGGATAGACTTTTATTATCTTTATTATATCCATTATTTCTAAATGATGTTTTATCAAATAATGATTTCAATAAGGAAAGTTCTTTACCTTTAAAATCAATATTCTTGTTAAAAAAATAATTATATTGAGGTCTATCTAAATCACATATCATATTTTCTTGAGTTTTATTTGAACATATATAAATTAATAGACTTATTGCTAAAATTAAACCATATTTTTTAGCAAAATCTTTAATTAATAATTCTATTTTATCCATTATATTCTATATGAGATATTAATTAAATATCTCATTTTTTAAATATAACTTAATCTTTTTAAAATCTATTTTTTTCTCACAAATTTTTCCTTGTTTAATATATTTAATATATAATTGGTCTTTATGATCTATATCAATATTTTCATTTTTAAAAATTATATATATTGGAACATTGTTTTCATATATGCTAAAAATTTCTTTTAGATCAATATTATTATTATTTTTTTCCAAATGTATTGATAATAATAATGGTATTATTTTATTGCTACTTGAATTAGAATAACTTATAATATCATCTCTTTTATAAATATATTTTAAATTTAACATTGACATTATATAATATGTAAATAAATAAGGTATTATGTTCAATAATCCTATTATATATATATTATTATTAAATTCATTTTTACTTACAAATCCTATAATTTTAGTTCTAAAATTTATTGTATATAAATTTCTTACATCAATTAGTGAAAAATTTAAGTAATTAACACATAAACTATTAAATTTTAAAAAACATTCTAACACCATTTATTATATAATTATAAAAAAGTATTTAAGTATGTTTTATATTTATATAATAAATGGAAACAAACTTTGAAAATAAATGGAATATTTGGTATCATAATATTAAAGACGATTGGACTATTAATGGATATAAAAAACTTTATAGTATAAATAATATTCGTGATTATTGGAAACTTTATAATAATTGGGATGAATTAGGTTCAATTAATAATAAACATTTTTTTATAATGAAAAATAATATTGCACCAATTTGGGAAGATCCTGCAAATAAAAATGGTGGATGTTGGTCTTTTAAAGTGTCCGATAATTTAGCACAAGAATTATGGGATGATTTATCATTACAATTAGTAACCGAAACATTAAGTAGTATCAAAGGTGATATTATTGGATTATCTGCATGTCTTAAAAAAAATAATTTTTCTGTTATTAAAATTTGGAATAAAAATAGCGGAAATAATAGTCTTACACTATTATGTAAAGATATCTTAAACAAATGGGGTTTAGATATCATTTACATTGCTCATATGCCAGACATTAATGTTTAAATTTCTGGTTCACTTGGTGATAACACCAATTTAATTTCACCCAACGCAGCAACTTGATAACGCACTACTAAAGCATAATCATTTTTCAAAAATAACTTGACTTCATTACACAGATTTGTACATTTAGTAAAAATAGTTAAATATTTAAGTTCAAAATTACCTTGCACTATTTCGTTTTTATCCGTATTTACATCTATTTGTAAACCACCTATAGTCTCACCTACCTGGAAATCAACTGACCCAATATCACTTTTACCTGATAAGAAAACCATGTTTGATGTACATTTAATATCCATCTTACTTGCCATGACAGAAGCCATATCTTTACAATATTTGTGGAAATCTTGAGAAGGCATTGTAATACAATATGGAAATTGTACTGGTTCAATCTCGTATTTTTCATCATCCAAGTCCATCAGATTTAATTTGAAAATCTTTTTTTCGTTACGTTCAGTACTCTCTAATATAACAATTAATTTATTCATATCTTCTTCCTCTATTATCCATGACATTGTATCAAAATGTGTCATGCATTTTAGACATTTTAATAAATTTGGTAATTTTACACCAATCATTAATTTACTCTTGTGATAATTATACTTGTATTCTTCAAAACCATCTAGTTTACAATAAACTAATACTGTTATTGTTTTATTTACCTCCTTGATTACAATACCTCCTCTTTTACTTCCTTTATTTTTCTTAGCTGAATTTCCCCCATTATTGTCAGAAGATTCACTATCATCTTCATATTCAGACTCATCTGAATCATACTCTTTATCATCATCTTGTTCTGGATAAAATGTAATATTTACATCCGTTAACAATGAATTTAATGTATCCACTAAGATTTTTATGGCTGAGGACTGGGTTGTCTTTAGTTCTATAATCTTTACCATATATTAACTAAATTGTTGAAATTTCTTTAAAGAGAAATCGTTTAAATTTGAAGTTTAGTAATATATTTGAATATATCCGTTCAAACGTATAATAGAATTAAAATATTTAGTTTTAAAATATTTTAAATATTTAGTTTTAAAATATTTAGTTTTAAAATATTTAGTTTTAAAAATATTATATAAAAAATCTATAACAATATATAAATGGTTAACACATATATAATGGTAAATCCTTATATTGAAGGAAGTTTTGAAAAATCTATTAAAGCTAAAAATTCTATAGAAGCTGGTAAATTACTATACACTAGTTTATCAGAACATTTTAATAATAATGTTCCTAAATTTTTATTTACAATTCAAAAAGGAGGTTCTGGAAAAGGTAAATATTACAGTTTTAAAGTAAAAGAAGATAAAGCAAACCAAGAAATTAATTTTTCTATTGAACCTTATACAGTAAAAGATACCGAAAATATTTATAAAAATGTACAAGAAAATATAACTAATTTTAAAAATAAGATAGCTATTAAAGAACAAGAAGGTGGAGCCGGTAAGGCTAAGAAGACTAAAGGCAAATCCGCTAAAAAGACAGAAGTTGTCAAGAAAACAAAAGCTACTAAAAAGAGAAAAGATAGTTCAGATGATTCTGATTCTGACATTGAAGATAATTTTGAATTCAATGGAGATGATGATTTTGATTTAGACGATTCCCCAAAATATAACAAAAAGTCAGTTCAAAGATATATACCTAACGGAAATTATCCTATATCTCATTGGTACTATGACCCATATCTATATAGACTTAATTCAGTCTATGTTCCTACATTTTACTCTTATGTAACTCCATATGTAGAAATTTTAATTAGATAAATAAATTAATAATCCATGCAAATTAAAATAATGAATATGAATATAATTTTTTATAAGAATTAACTAATTCATCCATTACATTATAGTATAGTGTATTAACACTTTCTTTATCTTCAAAAGTTAATAAAAAGGAAGTTTCCAAATTTAACAAATATTTATTAAACCCTTCAAAGTTTAATGTAATATTATCGTTTTCAATATTAAAAATACAACTAGTGGCATATATTGTTTTAAATAATTCAATATATTCTTTCATTTTTTTATCACTTTTAAAATTAATAATATTATTCAAATCATCGATATTGATAAGAAACTTAGATTTATTATTATGAGATTCTGTTATAAATCTAGCTAAATCTGCCGATCCAGTTATCTCTTCTAAACAATGCATTACATATGTATCTGCATTTTCCATTAACATATCTTGACACCATGAATTATATACTCTGTCAAATTCATCTTCTCTAATATTATCACTTGATGATAAAGATAACATATTTTTAAAGTTACCACTATTTTCAGTTATATTAATAATAAACGGATATCCTGTTTTTTTCTGAAATTTCAATGTCATCATAAATGGTTTATCATTATAACTAGTAACAATTCCTCTAAACATTTCATTCCAAAAATGTTTTATAATAATTTTTGACTGTATATCATTTTTCTTTGTAATAAATATTTTGAAATCATTAAGAAGTGTAAAAATACATTTATAAGTTTCACTCTCTTCGATTTTAATATCAGTTAATAGAGAGTTGCAATAATAAAAATTTATTGGACAAATACAATTATTCTTAAAATTAATTCTTTTTGCACATAGAGATAGATAATCATTAAATTTTGATAATATGAAATAAACTTCCGAATCATTTTCATATCCATTTACAATATAACCTTTATTTAGTAATTCCATTCTAGGAATATCATTGATAGTACACCCAAATAATTGTTCCATAATATTACTATATGGTATTACATTACCCACATTCGGTATTAACTTGATATTACTAGTTATAATCTTTGATGAATAATTTCCAATAGACCCCAATGGGTTGATAGATAGATTAGTTTCACTAATTGTATTAATAGTTGTCATTATCATATAAATTAATTATATTACTTTTTATATAATCAATTTTTATTATATATAAATTAATTTAAGTTATCTTATTCAATACGTTTAAATACAAAATACTTATTTAAGAATGAAAATATTCTACTTTCTTTATCGGCCCCTTTCAGGTTATCATAAAACTTTGCTACCTTTTCATAAAACTGTTTATTTTTAGGATTTTCTTCATATTCAATTGTATTTTTAAAATATGATCTATTTATTTCATATACATTTTTAAATGTTTCAGAATCTACTAATACACACCCTGCTTTTTTCATTGTTGATACTAATAATTTATTTGAAACTAAATATTCTTCTGCATATTTGTCTTCTTCCATGAACCAACTCATATGTACATCAATAGAATGACCTGGCTTATCTTCTAATTCACCATCAAATTTCTTTATAATTTCCCAACACTTAACTTTCTTGCCTTCGTCATCTGTATAATATGAAGTAAATCTATCACTATCACCTAATAATTTCATTACTTTATCACTATCAAACATTTCAAGAACAATAAAACCACCAATTTTAAGATTATTCTTAATATTTTCAACTAAATTATTAACTGTTAAATTATTACCAAAAAGATAATGTAATGCAAATGATGAATTTATTACATCAAATTGATTCTTTTTACTAAAAATCTTATCTAGTAGAATTTTATTTTCTTTGGTCATCTTTGGTATAGTTTTCTCTTGTTCTTTAGAAGTTAACAAAACACCACCGTCTGCTTGTAAATAATTAACTTCTCCAAAACCTGGATATTTTTTTTTCATATTATTATATCTAGCTATTGCACCATCTGTTGCAGAATGAATATCTTCATATGATATATCAATACCTACATAGTATCCTACTCTTGCATGATACATTTTCAGTGTATCACCTGCTCGTCCACATCCAATATCTAAAACAGATGATCGTCTTTTTGTTGAATTTTTCTTTTCTTGTAATTCTTGACAATAAGTATAAATAAGTACTGACTTTAACCAATTATGATATTCGCGCATAATTTTTGCTAAGTTAGTAATCTTTTGATAATATTTATCTTGTTTTCGGTCTGACACAATTATAGAAGAATCAATTCGCGCTTCTAATTGTTTCTTTTGAAATTGATATGTGTCTGGTTTTGATAGATTTTTAATTTCCTTAATTGTAACTGCTTCGATCATTGATTTCCAAACATTTATTGCAGTATCCTTAAAATTACCGTATCTCTTATTAAATCTTAATACACTATCTGTTTTATCCCATCTTGTTCTCAATACATTCCATCTGTATTTATGAGGCATTAAAGGATCATTAATATATACAACTTCAATTACTGTATTACTTTGTACAATATTTCCTTCAATATCTCTAACTTGTCCTTTAGTTATTGGCAAATAGGCTTCATGATTATCTGTATCTTTCATAAATGGAACAGGCACTTCTTTTGTACCTACCATATCACCTACATAAAAATTTGTTACTCTAAAATACTGATTATCTATTTTATCAGGTAAAGAATTATCAAATATATCTAGATATGTATCTAGATCTGTATTTTTTTGAAACTCAATGTAAACATCTAATGAATTCATTTCAGGTGGTTTAAACTTATACATAGGATACTTATGTTCTCTTCTATCTTTTGTATATTTTTGTTCGATTCCTGTATATATAATCCCATCTAATTTATAAGGACATTTAATTTTTTCATTTTTAGTACAATTATACCATAACAAATATGAAAATAAAAATACTTCTGAATCAGAACCACCTGTTGGGAAAACAAATAATTTTGGATGAAATATTATATCATTTACTTTAGTCTTGCTAATTAAACTATTTATACTGCTAAAAAATGCCTCAATTTCTGTTTGATAAAACTTTTTCTGATTATCAATATTAAATCCTTTACCACTTTGTACTTTGAATTCATTGTATTTATAGTCAGTTTTTGTTAAATTATTTGTCACATCGTATAATTTAGTTAATCTATCTTTTAACATTGTAACAGGTCTAATATCTTCACCTTTATAAAAAATACAATCAAAAGCCATAAACATATATTTATTAACACTTGTCAAATGAATTAATTCTCCTTCAAGTATTGTATTATCAAATCCTTTTAACTTGTTTGGTAATTTCTTTACTACCAAATTTGTTGAAATTAAATAAGTATTACTTTTATATACAAATAAAACATACTTGTCACCGTCTGCTTTATCAGTTACTGAATATTTATTAGGTATTTTATCAACAATATGTTGTACTTCTGCAGATACAGGTTGCATACTATATAGATTTTTAAATGAGTCATTATTTGATCCATATACTAAATCTTTATATTTTTTCTCTATCATTTTTAGTTCATCATTCTCAGCAAGTTCTGATGTTTCTTCTAATACTTTTTTAATGTTTTCAACCTCTGTTAATATCATAGTTAAAGTTTTTTCAGATAATTTATTTGAAGACATATAATCAATTTCTAACTCAAATGATTTATTACCTTTTGATATATTATTTGGATTATCTGCAGTTTTTACAACTGTTAAATCAATTGTTAATTTCTCATTAGGTGTATCAATAAGAGCGAGTGATACTCTATTTTTGTATCTAAATATTATTTTATCAGATTGTGCTAGTGGCAAATTAGCCAATTTATTAATAAAATTATTATCAATATCTAATTCTGATGCAACACGAATTCTAATATCATATTCATCAATATTAATAACTTTAGCTGGATCTCTAACTTTTTTTATAAACGTAAAGTTTGGATCATTAATAAATTGTGTCATTAATATCGAATAAATAATATGATTTTTTCTCAGATATACAAGACTCAAAAATTTATTAATATGTTCGTTATTATTAATAGACACTCGATATGCTGTATTTATATTATTTTTATTATAATCTTCGGTGTAAATTATATCCAACGAATCTTGATTTGTAATAGGTAAATTATCTTTGTCGCTTCTCCATTTAAGATATTTTAAAACATTTACAAATTTATTTAATGAAAGCTTATTATCACTTTTAAAATTATTAAACATAATTTCGAATTCATCATTCTTATTTACACTATTAAATAATTTTTTGATTTTAGGATGATCTTTCTCTAGTAACATTATCATAACTGATACTTTTTTCTTAAATATTTATTTCAATTATTTTAAATTATATTCTAAATTAGTATAATAAATGAACTTTTTAGAATATAAAAACTACTTAATTACAAATGATATTAAATTATTCGATCATGATTACAGAATATCATATAAAAATATGTTATCATTAAATGAGGTTATACTTTCACAAAATCAAATAGGTGGAGGCAATTCATCAAGTGAATATTATATTTCCCCAATAACTTTAATTGAAAGAAATTCTGCAAATAAAAATAATAAAATAATTAATTTATTAATTAATAATTTAGTAAATAATAATATAGAAGGTGCTAAATATTTATGTAATAATAAGTTAGTTCTTAAATATATTTAAATTTTTAATTTAATAATAAAATTAAAATATCATATAAATTAATATGTACAAAAATAAGACTTACTTTTCAACAAGAAAAATTCAAAGTTATACTGGGTTTCTTCCAGAATATATAGAAAAAAGAAGAGAAAACTTTGTGCCTGAAGTTGAACCTAAATTAATTCCATATAATGAAAAAATTTGGAAAAAAATGTTTCCTAAAAAAGATAATATAGACTATTCCAAATTACAATTAAGTAATATTGGAATATATAGTATATTTTATCCTAACTCAGCTGACGAATTAGCTAAAATTATTAGAAGTTATGTACCAAATAAAAATGCTGTTATAACTGATGCAACATCTAACATGGGTGGTTCTATTTTTGCTTTTGCTAAATATTTTGATAGAATTAATGCAGTTGAAATTGTTAAACTTCATTGTGATATACTTGAAAATAACTTGCGAATCTATAATATAAAAGAAAAGGTTGATATTCATTGCAGTGATTATCTTGATATTGGCGATAAATTAAATCAAGATGTTATATTTTTTGATCCACCATGGGGCGGTAAGAATTATAAAGAAATTAAACTTATGAACATGTATTTGGATTCAATCCCTATTAATCAAATTATAAAATCTTTGTTATCAAAATCTATAATTGCTATTAGAGTTCCTTATAACTATGATTTTAAAAAAATATTAGAATTAACAAGTAAATCATATATACACTCTTTTTTTAGACCAGATGGTAAACTATCTTTTTATCTTATTATTTTGGAAAAAACGAATTAGTTATCTGTTTAATTGATAAATATTGAAAAATAAACACGATTAGATATAATAATATAATTTATGGGTCGTCAGATAAACAATAGTAAAAGTAAGCGAGTAGCACACACGCAGCACGATAATAGATACAATCGTGGTAATAAAGTTACAATGATCAAGTGTCCAAAATGTTGTGCAATTAGTACCTTAAAAATATTTTCAGAAGGAAAAAAAGTTTGGGCAGTATGTTCTAACTGCAATTCATCTGGATATAATGCAAAAATAGATGATAATCATCTTATTGAAGCAATTGATATTGTATCCACTATTGTGGATGCAGAAGATTAATAAACTAATTATTTTAAATAATAAATCATAAAACGTAGTTTTGAAATCGATAATTTTCGTTACACTATCCAAAACATGGGGTGTTTTATAATTACATATTTAATTTATTTTTAACAACCAATTTAAAAATAACTTATATAATTTATTAGTATAATGCGAATGTGTCATAGAGGAATTTCGGATTATTATCCAGAAAATACTTTAGGTTCAATTACTGAAACGATTATTTGTCCAAAATATTTAGGTGTTGAAATAGATATTCAAATTACAAAGGATGAACAATGGATAATTTATCACGATAGTACTTTATTACGATTAAATTCAATTGATAAAAAAGTAGAAGAAGTTAATTACTGTGATATTAATAAAATAAGATGGAAAGAAAATAATTTTATTGTAAATCTTTTATCTGATTTAAAAGAAATAACAGATGATAATTTTACTATAAATATTGAGATTAAACCTGAATTTAATACAATCTCTAATATAGCAAAAGAACAATTACGAAATATTATATCATCTTTTAAATTTAAAAATTTTATATCATCATTTGATCATAATTGGTGTGATTGGTGTATTGATTATGCATCTATTAAATTTGCTTGTTTAACAGAAAATGAATTACCACATAAAGGTACCTTCTGGATTTTAGATTATAAACTATTTGAAAATATAAATGTTTTAAATTTAAAAGAAGATATTATTGAAAAAAATATAGAACTTGGTTGCTATGGCGAAAAAATAAATAATATAAAACACAAAGGTAGTTTAGATAAATTGGTGAAATATAATATAGTAGATCATAAAGAAAAAAAAATAATATATGTTGATGGAACATTTGATCTTTTACATCCGGGTCATATTAGTTTTTTTAAAAAAGCGAAATCTTATGGTCACTATTTAATAGTTGGTGTACTACATGATTCATGTGTTGAATCATATAAAAGAGTGCCAATTTTAACATTAGAAGAACGAACAATAATGTTAGAAAACATAAAGATTGTAGATAAGGTTATTTCGCCGGCACCTTTTTATGCAAGTAAATTTGGGAATTTATCAAAAGATTTTATTCAAATTCATAACATTGATCATGTTGTATATGCAGGCGAATTAGGAAGCTGGACATCTCATTATCAAGCAGCAATCGATATGGATATTATGATCACATTTCCATATGGGAAAAATAACGTATCAACGTCTGGAATATTAAAAAGAATAAATATATAGATTATTATTTTAAACTAATTATACTTAGTTCAAATTAAAATATAAATATTTAAATTAGTAATGGAATCAAAAAATTTTGAAGATTTATATGCAGTCTTAAATGCAGATTTTGGATCAAGTAAAAAAGATATATTAACAAACTATAAAAATAGTATAAAATATTATCAAAATAAAATTATAAATGGTACTCATTTGAATGATGAAGAACGATGGAATGTTAAACTTTTAAAAATTGCAAAATATGTTTTGACTACAGATACTTTACGTAAAAAATATAATATGTCACAAATTATGATTGATAGCGAAGAAACAAATGAAAATAAAAAAGAAGAGCAAACTACTACACCATCAAATAAATATTCAGATAATAAATATACTGAAATTAATAAATTTGACATCCCCTTGCGTAAAGATACACAAATCGATTTGAAAGCAATTGGTGATAGACAATTTGAAAGATTTGAACATAATAATTTTGATCTTTCTAAAGATAGAGAACTTCGTGGTTCTGTAGGCGGAATATAATATTATTATTAAAATAAATAAATATATTTAGTTTATTTTAATAAATATATTTTCTATTCAATAGTAGATGAGTAATAAAACACGAAAGTGTGAATTATCTATTGATTCAATGAAAAAAGATATTCAAGCTCGACGCATTCAAAGATATGTTAGAAAAAGTAACGTATTAAAACAAAATGTATACTTAAAAAACTTGGAATTGTCAAATAAAGGAAAAACGATACCCTTCGCAGAATTTACTAAATACATTAGAGATCCGTCAGTTATCAATGTATCTAATAATTATATTAAATGTTTAAAACAATATAAAAAAGAATTTAAATTAAATTCAAAAGTATTAATTACCGCATATTTAATTACTTACTACCAAGAAGAATTACTAGGAAAGGAATTAAATCAAATTGACCAAAGTATTTTAGAATGGTCGAATGAAGTTGTAAAAAGAATTAATTTACTAGATGATTCTAACGACACTGATAAATTATGGCTACTTTTACAAAATTATCAAATTGTTTTTAATCAATGGAAAGACAGTGATAAATCAAGGATGGTTGAGTCTATTATAATATCATATTATAATAGATGTAAACACATCGAAAAAATCAACGCAGATGACAAATTAAGTATTGAAGAAAAAAAAATATGTATTAATGAATTAAATATACAAAAACGAGAGGTATTAGGAAATGTTAAATTCTTTGATCCTAATTTTGATGTTGAATATTTTGTTAATAATTACGAAGAAGTTTATAATACATTAAATGATGCATATACAAAACTAAGTTTTGAAGTAGTTAATACTATGAAAAAAGCATTTTATGATATGTTAAAAGAGGAAATTAGTGAAAACAACTTTGTTCCCATCGCAGAAGTTATGATGGAAATTAGTAAGAGGTTACTAATATTAATACCTGAGAAAAAGAGAGAAAAAATGTCAGAAAAAATTAATATACAAGTTATTGTAGAACTTCTTTCTGATAAATCATGGACAACTGAATTAAAAGATTATTTAAAATTTATATGCGAATCAGTATTTGTATTAGGTGCATCGTGCGATGACGAAAAAAATAAATTATGGTTAAAAGAAGTTGATAAATTAATGGAAGAAAACTATAATGATAATTTACCATTAGTATTAATTCAAATTGAAGAAAAATTAGATAGAATATTTGAACTAATTAATGAGTTAAATAATAAAAAATAAATACAATTAATTTATTAATTATTAATAATTAATAAAATAATATTTTGTTCTTGTATGTTATTTAAGCAGTTGCTACATGCTCTGAATGATCTGATTTAAAGTTATCAGTTTTTCCTTTTCTTGTATAACGATAGAAACTACCAGTTTTTCCATTTCCTAGATCAAATTCTTTATGACCATCTTTATTTAAAAGTAAATCTAATGCTTCTTTGGTATCAATTGTTAAATCACCACATCCTAAATATTTTTGATTCCTGTAAAGTTTATAATATAAAACTTCTGAATTAGTATGTTTTTCTACAAATTTTGTATGTAACTCCTTAGTTTCATTATAATCACTTTCATCAGTTAAACCATCCATTGTAAAAAATAATCTATAATGTGCAAATTTAATCATAATTTTATCATTGTAATCTTTTTGTAGGCTCTTTAGTGCATTCAATGATTTTGTTGCATCTGTAAATGTAATAAAATATGAGTTAGTCTTTGATGGAAGTGATATACCATTCTCTATAATTCCATCCAGTGAATCAAACCATGTTGGATCAATTACCGAACCTTCTTTTGCTTTAACTAGTAAAGTTTTACCTTCTTTGCGCGCAAACTTCTTCTTAATCTGTTCTTGGGCTGTATCTGACATTCTTATTTATAATCATTATATTTCTT
>ERZ807291.7325-NODE-7325-length-12837-cov-9.299092_pt1 | contig 12837 bp, 15 predicted proteins | sample MGYA00521257_ERZ807291 | MGnify/ENA primary metagenome ERZ807291 (study PRJEB31413, sample SAMN03169783) | marine metagenome | biome: Marine; feature: Water; material: Subsurface seawater | place: North Sea | collected 2011-04-28 | depth 1 m m ...
AAAACAAATAATTTTAATATCTTTACAAACAATAATTATTAATTAACCTTTAAATAAAAGTAAAATGGCAAAAAAAGAAAAAACACCAGTTACTATTGATGACAAAGAATATTTCTTTGAGGACTTAACGCAAGAGCAGCAAACAATCGTAAACCACATTTCAGACTTGCAACGCAAGGTGAAGGCTAGCGAGTTTAACCTACAACAACTAAACTTTGGAAAAAGCGCTTTTGTTAATGCTTTAAAAGATTCTTTAGATAAAAAAGAATAATAATGGAGTACGCTCAAGATAATAGCGCCTTAATAGATATTGAAGTTTATTATGAAATAATAAAAAAGATATGAGTATTACGGATATGAAGCTATACACAATGAACTTTACTGCTATAGCGGTATCAATGTCTAATATTGATGTTATCTTAAAAATTATATTGCTTGCGGTATCTATAGGATACACTTTACATAAGTGGTTCTTAATGTATGGAAAGAATAAGTAAACATATTACCTATAAGGAAGCTATACGCTCGAACACAGCTTTGCGTTTAAACATAAACAACATTCCCAATGATTATGAAATTTCTAATATGGTTGGTATTGCTAGCAATGTTTTCGAGCCTCTTAGGGAATACGTAGGAGGCCCTATAAAGATTAATAGTATGTTTAGGTCTGAGGCTTTGAATCGAGCCATTGGAGGAAGCTCACGCAGCCAGCATTGTCAGGGAAGAGCGATTGACCTGGATGATACCTTCGGGCATAAGACAAACGCTGAGATGTTTAACTACATAAAAAACAACCTAAACTTCGACCAGCTCATATGGGAGTTTGGTGATGATACAAACCCCGACTGGGTTCATGTAAGTTTTGTTTCTAATGATGAGAATAGAGGTAGGTGTCTTAAAGCTGAAAAGGTAAATGGTAAAACTTCCTATAGAGTAATATGAGTAAAGAGAAAAAGCCTTTTAAAGAAACAGGCGTAGGCAAGTTTCTTATAGAAAAAGCGCCCTCTATACTGGGCATCGTTGGTGATGCTATACTCCCTGGAAATGTAATCTCAGAGCTTATATCAGGAAATTCAGAATTATCAGAAGGAGACAAAAGAATAGCTCTTGAAAAATTAAGGCTAGAGCGTGCAGAAATAGACGGCGTAACTAGAAGATGGGTAGCAGACTCTAGTAGCCAAAGTTGGCTTGCTCGCAATGTAAGACCGATGACTCTAGTGGTATTAGTACTCGCCTATGTAGGTGGATGGTATATGGGGTTAGACACCTCAGACACTGCATCGCTTTTAACATGGGTTCTTTGTGGCTACTTCGGAGCGAGAACGGCAGATAAAATAGGCGTAAAACTTCCAGGGAAATAATTGTTATATTTGTAATTAATAAAATCAAATATAATGGATATAAGAAAAATTTCTGTAGGTCCAGATTATAAGTCTGGCGCTATGCACTACTTGGTTGGCCAAGAGGTATTAGGAGGTTCACACATTATACATTTAATAAAGCATAACATTGATAACAATTCAATAAAAATTTGGATTGAAAAAAGCAATGAAATTTTTTTATGGAAAGAATTTAACTCTTCCATTCCTGTATCAATAGAGTATAACATCAATTTTTAAATATGGAGAAACAAGAACTGCTAGAACAATTTTATTCTTTACAAGAAAAGAAAAAACAAACAACAGACTGGATGGAGTCTTTAGAGATTCAGGATGAAATACACAGTATTGAGATGAAGCTCAACGGTGTAAAGCCTACAGATTCTAGTATTGATTGTGAAGGCTGCGGTTCATGAGGTCTCCTTTTTATTTTATAGTAAAGCCTGCAAAAGGCAAGAGGTATAACAACTCTAAAGAGATAGGGGGCATAGACTTCCTTACAAGCACTTCTGAAGAGAATCACCTAGCCTCAAACAGAGAGGCTATAGTAGTGTCTACTCCACTTGGCTATACAGGCGATATAGAGCCCGGAGATACGCTTTTAGTACATCACAACGTGTTCAAGTTCTACAATGACATGAAAGGCCGTCAGAAGAGCGGAAAAAGCTTTTTTATGGATGACTTGTTCTTTGTAGACAACACTCAGTTTTATATGTACAACAAAAACAACAAGTGGCATTGCCATGACAAGTATTGTTTTATAGAACCTATACCCGCAACTGACTATTACATAGACAAGCCTTTTGCTGAAGAACCTTTAATGGGGAAGATTAAATACATAAATAATCGTTTATCTGCATACGGAATAAAAGAGGGAGACCTAGTTACTTTTAAGCCGGACACAGAGTATGAGTTTAATGTAGATGACCAGAAGCTATATAGAATGTTTGACCATCATATAACAATGGTATTATGACCTCAGAAGATTTAAAGAAACAAATAATTATAGCTGGAAGAAAAGCTGTAGAGCAGCTCATAAAAGTTGCTAAAGAAGATATTATAAAAACAGATTCGCTAGATGATGACCTTGCTGCAGATAGATTAAAGAATGCGGCAGCAACAAAGAAGCTAGCTATATTTGATGCATTTGATATTTTAAATAAAATAGATATAGAAGAAGAAAATATAAACCTATCTAATAATACAGACTCTAAAGTTGAAACTAAACAAGGATTCGCAGAAAGACGCTCACGTTAGTATATACTCTGTAGTAAAAGATTATATTCCTAAAGGTGTATTGTCTAGCAAAAACAAAGCTAAGACATGGCAATATGGCTATAATGAAAAGTATGACTTTGTTGTTATATCTAAAACTGGACAGGTAGGTGTGGTGGTCAATATATCAGGATTACACATAGGACTTCCTGTAACTCCTAAACATTGTTTCTCTAGGTCTAAAACCAAAAGCGAGCAGTACTGGGAGCGGCAAGAACTTTCTAAAGAACTTTCTAAGGTATACTCTATATTTCAGTGGAATGATATGCCGTCCCCTTTTAAGAATAAATGGGTGGACTACATAGAGTCTGAGTTCGACAAAAGAGAAGAGGGGCACTGGTTTATGAACAATGGAACTCCAACCTATATTACGGGAGCTCACTATATGTACTTGCAGTGGTCTAGCATCGATGTAGGGTATCCAGATTACAGGGAGGCTAATAGAGTATTTTATTTATTCTGGGAAGCTAGCAGAGCTGATAAGAGAAGCTTTGGAATGATATACTTAAAGATTAGACGTTCTGGATTTTCATATATGGGGTCTTCGGAGTGTGTAAATACAGGGACACTAGCAAAAGATGCCAGAGTAGGGATACTATCAAAAACAGGTAGTGACTCTAAAAAAATGTTTACGGATAAGGTAGTGCCTATATCTAACAGGCTTCCTTTTTTCTTTAAGCCTATTCAGGACGGTATGGACAAGCCTAAGACAGAACTTGCCTTTAGAATACCAGCCTCTAAGATTACTAAAAAAAATATGTATGAGAATGTGGCTGATGAGCTTACAGGATTAGATACTACTATTGACTGGAAGAATACAGACGACAACTCCTATGATGGTGAAAAGCTATTGCTACTAGTGCATGATGAGAGTGGTAAATGGATAAAGCCAAATAATATCTTAAACAACTGGAGGGTAACAAAAACTTGTTTGCGTTTAGGTAGCAAAATTATAGGAAAGTGTTTAATGGGCTCTACTTCCAATGCATTAGATAAAGGGGGTAGCAATTTTAAAAAGCTATACGAAGACTCTAATGTAAATACAAGGAACGCAAATGGTCAAACCAAAAGTGGTATGTATTCACTTTTCATCCCGATGGAGTGGAACATGGAGGGCTTTATAGATATTTACGGACATCCTGTTTTAAGAAAGCCTAATGAAAAAACAAGAGGTGTAGACGGAGAGTGGATAACCAACGGTGCTATTGATTACTGGCAAGCGGAGGTAGAATCTTTAAAGTCTGATGCCGATGCTTTAAATGAATTTTACAGACAATTTCCTAGAACGGAGTCTCACGCTTTTAGAGATGAAAGCAAGTCTTCTTTATTTAACCTCACAAAGATATACCAGCAGATAGACTACAACGACTCTTTAATAATGGAACACCACTTAACAAGAGGTAATTTTTACTGGCAGAACGGTATAAAAGATACTAAGGTTTTATTTAGTCCAGATAAACGTGGTAGGTTTTTAATAAGTTGGATACCGTCAAAACCTTTACAGAATAATGTTATTACAAGAAATGGCGTAAGGTATCCGGGAAATGAGCACATAGGAGCTTTTGGATGTGACTCATATGATATATCTGGAACTGTAGGAGGTGGAGGTTCTAATGGAGCGCTACATGGGCTTACTAAGTTTAGCATGGAGGAAGCTCCTGCGAATGAGTTTTTCTTACAGTATGTAGCTAGACCGCAGACGGCTGAGATATTTTTTGAAGAAGTTTTAATGGCTTGCGTGTTTTATGGTATGCCTATACTTGTAGAAAATAACAAACCTCGTTTACTGTATCATTTTAAAAATAGAGGCTATAGAGGATTTTCTATGAACAGACCCGACAAGCATATATCTAAACTTTCAAAAACAGAAAAAGAGCTAGGCGGCATACCTAACAGTTCTGAAGATGTAAAGCAGTCTCACGCCGCCGCTATAGAATCATACATAGAAAAAAATATAGGATTAGATTTAGAAGGCACATTTAGGGGGGAGAACGAGATGGGCAGTATGTTGTTTATCAGAACCTTAGAAGACTGGGCGAAGTTTGATATTAATAACAGAACTAAGTTTGATGCTAGTATTAGTTCAGGATTAGCTATCATGGCAAACCAAAAGCATATGTACCAAGTGGAGAAAAAACAATCAAAAATAAACCTTAACTTTGCAAGGTATACAAATAAAGGAACTTTAAGTGAATTAATTAGATAGATGAAGGATGTTACAATAGACATTGCATCTACAGGCTTTCCAAGTCAATTTGTTTCAGATGCTGAAAAGGCTACTGACGAATTTGGTTTACAGATTGGACAAGCCATTCAATACGAATGGTTTAAAAAAGACGGTAACCAATGTAGATATTATAATCAGTGGAGAGATTTTCACAGACTAAGACTTTACGCTAGAGGCGAACAGTCTGTAGCTAAATATAAAAACGAGTTGGCAATTGATGGAGACTTGTCCTATCTAAATTTAGATTGGACTCCAGTTCCTATACTTCCGAAGTTTGTTGACATTGTTGTCAATGGAATGCAGGACCGAGAGTTTAAGGTAAAAGCTTATGCTCAAGATGCATTATCTCAATCAAAGAGAAGTAAGTATCAGGATATGATAGAAGGGCAGATGGCAGCTAAAGACATCTTGACTACTATTCAAGAGCAAACTGGTGTAGACCCTTTTATAATGGACCCTGATGAGCTTCCTAGCTCTGATGAGGAGCTTTCATTATATATGAACCTAAACTATAAACCAGCGATTGAAATTGCTGAAGAAGAAGCTATAGACACAATGTTTGCAGAAAATCATTATGATGATGTTCGTAAACAATTAGATTACGATTCTACTGTTATAGGTATGGCTGTAGCTAAACACGAGTTCCTACCTGGAGCTGGTGTGCAGATATCTTATGTAGACCCGGCTAATGTAGTTTATAGTTATACCGAAGACCCTCACTTTAAGGATTGTTTTTATTGGGGAGAGATTAAGACGCTTCCAATTGGAGAGCTTCTTAAAATAGACCCTTCTCTAACAAAAGATGATTTAGAGGAGATATCTAAATACAGTCAAAGCTGGTACGACTACTATAATGTAGCTCAGTTTTATGAGAATGATATTTTTTATAGAGACACCTGTACGCTTATGTACTTTAATTATAAGACCACTAAGAAGATGGTTTATAAAAAAAGAATACTTGAGGGAGGTGGTTCTAAGATGATACAAAAGGACGACAGTTTTAACCCACCAGCAGAAATGCTTGAAGAGGGTAACTTTGAAAAAATAGAAAAAACTATTGACGTTTGGTATAATGGCGTTATGGTTATGGGTACTAACATTCTATTGAAATGGGAGTTAGCGGAGAACATGGTAAGACCTAAGTCTACTTCTCAGCACGCACTTCCTAATTATGTTGCTGTTGCACCAAGAATGTACAAAGGAGTTATTGAGTCTTTGGTTAGACGAATGATTCCGTTTGCTGATTTGATACAGATAACTCATTTAAAGCTACAGCAAGTTATTGCTAGAACTGTACCCGATGGAGTTTATATTGATGCGGATGGTATTAATGAAGTTGATTTAGGAACAGGCTCTTCATATGACCCTTCAGATGCACTACGATTATACTTTCAAACAGGTAGTGTTGTAGGTAGAAGTTATACCCAAGATGGAGAGTACAATCAAGGTAAAATTCCTATACAGCAGCTCACAAGCAATTCAGGCGCTTCTAAGACACAAATGCTTATAGCTAACTATAACCATTACTTAGACATGATTCGCTCTGTAACAGGCTTAAATGAAGCGAGAGACGGTTCTACACCATCTCCTGAAGCTTTAGTCGGTGTTCAGAAGTTAGCTGCATTAAATTCTAATACAGCCACAAGGCATATCTTAGATGGTAGTCTTTATATATACCGAAGTCTAGCGGAGGCTTTAACCTATAGAGTTGCTGATATATTAGAATACTCAGACTTTAAAGAAGACTTTATAAATAAGATAGGTAAGTATAACGTAAGTATATTAGGTGAGATATCTGATTTATACATTTATGACTTTGGTGTCTTTATAGAGCTTTCTCCGGATGAAGAGCAAAAAGCAATGCTTGAGCAGAATATTCAGATGGCTTTGTCTAAGGGAGATATTAATCTTGAAGATGCTATTGATATCAGAGAGATTAAAAACCTTAAACTAGCTAATCAATTATTAAAAGTAAAAAGATTAGCCAAGCAAGAGCGTGATGAGAAAATGCAAATGCAACAACAAGCTATGGTTTCTCAGCAGCAATTAAAGTCTCAAGAAATGGCAGCGCAAACAGCTATGCAAAAGATAGAGCTAGAGACCCAGTCTAAAATGAAAATCAAGCAGGCTGAAGTGGCTTTTGAAATAGAAAAGAATAAAATGGAAGCGCAGCTTAAATCACAGCTTATGCAGCAAGAGTTTAGCTACAACTTGCAGCTAAGAGGTATCGATGAAAATGCTTTGTCTCAAAGGGAAAACCAAAGAGAAGAAGCGAAAAGCAAAAGGATTAGTCAACAAAACACTGAGCAGTCTAAATTAATTACACAACGTAAAAATAATTTACCTCCTCAAAATTTTGAGTCTAATGAAGACAGCCTTGATGGCTTTGATTTATCTGAGTTTGAGCCTAGGTAATGCCACAAAAACGTCTTTGTTTTTTAATTAAATTTGTAACTTAAATTATAATCTAATGGAATTAAAAGTAAGAGCGGTTGATGCCGTTGAAGAAAAGTCAGTTCAAGAAGTTGAAAATGAACTTCTTCAAAAACATGAAGAGAAATTTAGTGAGCCCTCTGAATCATCAGAAGAAACTCCTAAAGTAGAAATAAACACTACTGAAGAAAGTGTTGTTGAAGACACTCCTGAAGTAGAAGAAACTCCTCAAGAATTATCTGAGGATGATGTTCTTTCATATATTGGAAAAAGATACGGTAAGGAGATTAATTCATTTGATGAATTAATGACAGAGCGAAAGGAATCTGAAGAGCTTCCTGAAGATGTGGCTTCTTACTTTAAGTATAAAAAAGAAACAGGAAGAGGAATTGAAGACTATGTAAAATTACAAAGAGACTTTGATTCTATGAATCCTGACTCTTTGCTAAGAGAGTACTTAGTTGCTACTGAAGGCGAAGGTTTAGATGCAGAAGATATTGATTCTCTTATGGAGGATTATTCTTATGACGAAGAGCTAGATGATGAAGCGGTAATCAAGAAGACTAAATTAGCAAAGAAAAAAACTATTGCTAAAGCGAAGAAATACTTTAATGAGCAGAAGGAAATGTATAAGCAGCCACTTGAGTCGAGCCCGGTAGCTACTTCTGAAAGCGAAAATGAAGAGTTTCAAGCTTATAAGCAATATATTGAATCTGTTAAAACTCAACAGGAAGAGAGTGATGCAAAACGTAGTTGGTTTATTAAAAAAACTGACGAAGTTTTTACTGAAGATTTCAAAGGTTTTGAATTTTCGCTAGGCGACAATACAGTAACTTACTCTCCAGGTGATACTCAGTCTATCAAAAAAAACCAAGAGACTCCAATGAACTTTATTAACAAGTATTTGGACGAGGATGGTTTAATGAAAGATGCGGGAGGATACCACCGAGCTTTAGCAATTGCAATGAACCCCGACAAATTTGCCAACTTCTTTTATGAGCAAGGCAAGTCTGAGGCAACCGAAGATGTTTTGCGTAAAACTAAAAATATAAATATGAGTGAACGTAGAGCTCCAGAAGTAACCAATAAGGGAGGATTTCAAGTCAAGTCAGTTAACCCTGATTCGGGACGAGGCTTAAAAATTAGAAGTATTAATAAAAAATAAAAATTCAAAATTATGGCAGGAGCTGTTCAGGCAACCCCCGGGTTCGCTTTACAGCCAAGCGCAGAACAAGTGCCCTTGGCTACAAATTACATAACTAACTTCGATTTCTTAAATCAGTATCTACCTGATACTTATGAGAAGGAATTTGAAAGATACGGTAATCGTACCGTTGCATCGTTTCTACGTTTAGTAGGAGCTGAAATGCCTTCTAACTCTGACCTTATCAAATGGGCAGAACAAGGAAGACTACACACTAAATACATTAACTGTTCTTCAGGAGCAGCAGCAGGAGCAGATACTGCTACTATTACTGTGAATGATGTTTTAGTACCAGGTGGTGGAAGTATTGCTATTAGAGTAGGACAAACTATTGTTCTTTCTGATAATGCAGGAGCTGGCTTAAACAAAGGTATTGTTACTTCGGTAAACACTGCGGCTGGTACTTTTGACGTAGCTTACTACGAAGCAGCTGGACAAATTGGTGGAGCTGGACTTACTTATACTGTATTCATTTATGGTTCTGAGTTCAAAAAAGGAACTAACGGAATGGTTGGTTCTTTAGAAGCTGATGACGTTATCTTCGATAACTCTCCAATTATCATCAAAGACAAGTACGCTGTAAGCGGGTCTGACATGGCGCAAATTGGATGGGTAGAAGTAACTACTGAAAATGGAGCTTCTGGATACCTATGGTATTTGAAGTCTGAGCACGAAACTCGTTTACGTTTTGACGACTACCTAGAGACTGCAATGATTGAGGCTGTACCTGCTGAGGCTGGTTCAGGAGCTGTTGCTGCTGCAGGAGATGTAGGGAACAAAGGTTCTGAAGGTATCTTCTACGTTGTAGAAAATCGTGGTAATGTGTGGGGTGGAGGAAATCCTGCTGCACTTGCAGATTTTGACGCAATCATTTCTCGCTTAGACAAGCAAGGTTCAATCGAAGAGAATGTTATTTTCGTAGATAGAGACTTTGGTTTTGACATCGATGATATGTTAGCTGCTCAAAACTCTTATGGAGCTGGTGGAACATCTTATGGTTTATTTGACAATGATAAAGACATGGCATTAAACTTAGGATTCACAGGATTCCGTAGAGGATATGACTTCTACAAGTCTGACTGGAAATACTTAAATGACCCAACTATGCGTGGTGGTCTTCCTACTGGAGCTAACTCAGGACGTGTAAACGGACTATTAGTACCAGCTGGTTCTACTACAGTATACGACCAGATTTTAGGTAAAAACGCTAAGAGACCATTCTTACACGTTCGTTACCGTGCTTCTGAGACTGAAGACAGACGTTACAAAACTTGGATTACAGGTTCTGCTGGCGGTGCTGCAACTTCAAGCTTAGACGCTATGGAAGTTCACTTCTTGTCTGAGAGAGCTGTATGTACTTTAGGTGCAAACAACTTCTTCTTATTCCAAGAGTAGTATTTACTAAGGGAGGTTTAACCGCCTCCCTTTTTTTTTAAATTTAATTAAATCTTATATAATGAAAAAAACTAAAGTATTAGTAGACAAGGTCTACAAGCTAACAAGAGATTCCGCTCCGCTATCATATTTACTTCCAGCGAGTGGCTCAAGAAGACAACCACTTTTATATTTTGATGAAGAAAAAGGTGTTAACCGAGTTCTTCGATATTCTTCTAATCAGAAATCACCTTTTGAAGACGAACAAGACGGAAACGTAGTTAGAGAGCCTGTTGATTTTGTTGATGGATTTTTAAGAGTTCCTAAAACAAATCCTGTTCTTCAAGAGTTTTTGTATTATCACCCTCTTAACGGGAAAAAATATGTTGAGGTAAATGAAGAAAAAGACGCTCAGCAAGTTGTTGAACAGTTGAATTTAGAGGTTGATGCTTTGATTGAAGCTAAGTCTTTAAGTGTAGACCAATTAGAAAATGTTGCACGAGTTCTTTTAGGAAGAGACACTTCTAAGGTTAGTACTTCAGAATTGAGGAGAGATGTTTTAGTGTACGCTAAAAACGACCCTTACTCATTCATGAAAATGGTTAATGACCCTATGCTTAAATTACAATCTAATGTTCAATTATTTTTTGACAAAGGATTGTTAAGTTTTAGAAATAAACAAAAAGAAGTATGGTATAATACTTCTTCTAATAAAACTAAAATGCTAACTGTTCCTTTTGGAGAAGACCCAATGTATATTGTGGCTTCATATCTACAAAGTGACGATGGCATAGAGGCGTTGAAAATGCTAGAAAAAATGCTAGAAAATTAAAAATAAAGCTTTTATGTAAAGAGAGGTCAAAATAATTGGCCTCTTTTTTTTTGCTTATCTTTGTAAAAAAGAAACCGATGATAAATTCTGTTAGAAATACAGTTTTAGCTATCCTCAACAAGAATAACTACGGTTATATATCACCATCAGATTTTAACCTATTTGCAAAACAAGCTCAATTAGATATTTTTGATGAGTATTTTTTGGGATACAACAGTCAGATAAACAAGGAAAACTCAAGGGTTTCTGGAACAGGATATGCTGATATAACTAAAGGATATGAAGAGGTTATAGATACTTTTTCTGTTACTAGCAGTTTATCTAAATTATATGACAATACTTACAGTGTACCAACTAGTGCAACTACTGGCTATGAATACTATTTGCTAAACAAGGTGTTAATATATAGTGATGTTATTTCATCTGGTGTAACCACAGGCATTAATGGAAATAATTTTTTAGTTGATTCAACAGCTACTTTCCAAACGGACGGTGTAGCTGTAGGTGATGTTGTTTCTGTAGTTATATCAAACTCAGTTGTAACTAACTCTAAAGTTATTGCTGTTACTAGTCAAACGTCTTTAGAGGTAAACATAGCTTCTTTGACAAGCTTTGGATTATCTTATTCAGTATATAAGCCAAGTAATTTAAAAAACGAGGCTGAATTTGTGCACAACAACAAAATAACAATGCTTAATAAGTCAATGCTTACTGCGCCAACAACCACTTATCCGGCATACAATCAAGAGGGTTTATCTTTAACCTTACATCCATCTACAATAACCGATGTGGGCAGAGTGGTTTCTCAATACATTAGATACCCAAAAGACCCTAAGTGGACCTATGTATCCCTTACTGGTGGAGAACCAATATTTGACCAGTCTCAATCAGACTATCAGGACTTTGAATTACCTATAGATGATGGAAATAATTTAGTCGCTAGAATATTACAATATACAGGTGTATCAATTAGAGAGGGTGACGTTTACAGATTTGGTGCAACACTAGAACAACAAGAAACTCAAGAACAATAATGGCATACTTATCACAATATCAGTATTATGAAAATGGCGGAGCTGCTCCTACCGATGCAAATTGGGGTTCTTATCAGTACGTTAGCTTAGAGGATATAGTAAATAACTTTCAGTTAATGTACACCGGAAATCATTCTTTAGTTAATAATGAAGAAAGGTATAAGATATTGTTTCACGCTAAGCGAGCAATACAGGAGCTAAATTATGATGCATTTAAAGAAATAAAAGCGCTAGAGCTAACTGTATATGACAACTTAACTTTTGTGTTACCATCTGATTATGTTAATTGGGTTAGATTGTCTCTCTATAAAGACGGGTGGCTTAGACCTCTTAATGAAAATATACAAGTTAATTCAGCAGTATCGTATTTACAAAGTAATACAGGAACATTGAGTTTTAATGGTGACGGCACGGTAGTTACAGACGTATCTACTTTAGACACTGAAAGAAAAAACGGTCAGCAAAATAGTATATATTTAAATCAAAATAATGCGCAAGACGATGCTTCTGAAAACTCTGAAGCTAATTGGTATTCTGATTATAGTATCGGCGCACGTTATGGTTTAAATACTGAGACAGCAAATGCAAACCCTACTTACAGAATAGACAAAAAAGCTGGAGTTATTAATTTTGATTCCACAATGCTTAATGAAAATTGTGTTTTAGAATATATTTCTGATGGTATGGAAGGCGGAAATGATTCCTTAGTTACTGTAAATAAACTTTTTGAAGAATACATTTATGCTGCTATCAAGTACGAGATATTAAACAGCAAGTTTAATGTTCAGGAATATGTAGTAAACAGAGCTAGAAAAGACAAGTCTTCTCTTTTAAGAAACGCAAAAATAAGATTAAGTAATATTCATCCGGGTAGATTACTAATGAATCTACGAGGTCAGAATAAGTGGATAAAATAAAATGGCAAACATTCAAAGAAATTTTATTGCAGGACGTATGAATAAAAGCCTTGATGAAAGGCTTATTCCTAATGGAGAATATGTAGATGCTTTAAACGTAAGGCTAGGTTCTACAGAGGCTTCTGAGATTGGTTCTGTTGAAAATTCTAAAGGTAACTCTAA
>ERZ807291.7328-NODE-7328-length-12835-cov-7.658138_pt1 | contig 12835 bp, 11 predicted proteins | sample MGYA00521257_ERZ807291 | MGnify/ENA primary metagenome ERZ807291 (study PRJEB31413, sample SAMN03169783) | marine metagenome | biome: Marine; feature: Water; material: Subsurface seawater | place: North Sea | collected 2011-04-28 | depth 1 m m ...
AATCCGAATATGGGGGTGCGAAGACGCTTTCACTCTTCAAAGTGGCGTGATCAACCCAACACCGCCGAAGACGAACCTAAACCGTGAGGATCAGGCCTTCGCGCGCGACAACGGTGTTTGCGAAAACCATCTGTGCTTCACGTTCGACCCGCGCCATGAAGGCATCATCGTGGGAGGGGTCGTGATGGAAAGGCACATAAGTGCCAACCCCCGCTTCTTTCGCAAGAGCCGCGCCCTCCTGCCAGGTCGAATGTCCCCAGCCACGGTGTTTGTCATATTCATCGGCTGTATACGTGGCGTCATAGATGAAAACATCGGCACCATCGATCAGCGCCAGAATGTTTTCGTCATGGGTACCTTCGACATGTTCCGTGTCGGTCACATAGCAGATTGAACCACCACCATGCTCGATGCGATATCCTGTGGCACCGTTGGGATGATTGAGCAGGCAGGTCCGCACGGTTGCTCCGCAACCAAGTTCGAACATGTCACCCGCACGAAAATTATTGAATGCCTTTTCCGCTCCCATGACCCCCATGGGGATCGGGAAGAGTGGGGCCGCCATCATTTTGCAAAGAACTTCTTCGAGCTCCAACTCCGGCAACAAATGGCCCGCCCAAAGTCGCAGATGGCTGCCCTCGGTATAAGCCGGCGCGAAAAACGGCAGGCCCACAATATGGTCCAGATGGGTGTGGCTCAGCAGAATGTCTGCATCGACCGGCGCCCCGGTTTCGAAGGAATCCCCCAGCGGGCGGATACCTGTTCCGGCATCAAAAATCACCCGGTGGTCATCACACAAAACTTCGATGCAGGACGTATTACCGCCATACACCATGGTGTCCTCTCCCGGGCACGCGATCGATCCGCGCACGCCCCAGAAACGCACAGATACGCCGGACGTAGCACTCATTGGTCAGCACCTTGCGGGGTGGGTTTGAATTGTGTCGACAACATGGCAAAGAAGTTTGCATGAACATGCAACAAACCGAAAGTGCCGGTCCGATATAGCCCCGCACCGCCGTGTCTTGTTTGAAATTGCAGCGCAGGACATGATCCGGGCTTGCCGACGATAGGAACCAAGATGTCGAACCTCGCGACCCAGAATAAAGAGACCAACTGGACCGGCGTTTCCTACGGGATCGTGCTCGGCTTTGTGGCAGCCTATTTCCAGTTCAAGGTCCCACCCGTTCTGCCGGTAATGTTTGACCTGTATGGTTATGAAACCTTCGTGGCCGGCGGGTTCATGTCGATCTTTGCGGTCGCTGGCATGCTCGTCAGCGTCAGGGTTGGACGGGGCATCCGCCGCGATGGTGCCAAACGATATCTCATGGGAGCCTTTGCTCTGATGCTGACAGGAACCGCATTGGGTCTGCTTTGGCCCGAAAGTGGTTCTGTAATGTTGATCTCGCGCACCATTGAAGGGTTTGGCGCCGCCGTATTGGCTGTCTGTATGCCCGCCTTTGCCAATATGAGTGCGGGCCCCAAACACCTGCCCATTATTATCGCGGCACAAGCGACGTGGATTCCCGTTGGTCAACTGGTCGCCAATATCGTGGCACAACCTTCTGTCGCCGAGGGCTTCTGGCAGCCCGTCTGGTGGTTCGGCGCACTCGCAACCATATTGGTTGCCTTGTGGACGGGATACATCCTCGCTCGCGGTAGTGTCCCCGGTATCGCCCACATACCACGCGGCGGCAGCAGTTCATCGGCAAGCAACACAGCAACAACCGCGGACGCGCAGCCCATGACAAAGCCGGAGAACCGGGCGCTGTGGCTCGCCGCGGTTCTGTTCTTCCTCTGGCAGGCGCAGTTTATGGGCTATTTCACGTGGCTGCCGGTCTACCTGGTCGATGTCCGCGGCTTTACAGCAGATGGCGCGGTGCTAACGAATCAGATTCCAGTGGTGGTGTTGCTGGTTTTCGCCCTGATCGGGGGGATCATCCTTAAAACCGGCCTTGGAGTCATAAAACTTCTCACCATCGCGCTGACGTTGCAGACTCTTGGCTGGGCCATGATCCCGTTTGCCGACAACGCTGCAATCGGACTTGCCAGCCTTGTTGTTTGGGGCATTGCAGCCGGGCTTACACCGACATCATTGTGGGCACTACCTTCCACCCTTTTGGGTGGACATCGTGCAGGAACTGACGCTTTTGCGGTGGTTTTGACCGGGCGCTACCTGGGCATACTCGCAGGCCCTCTGATTGCCGCTGCCGTGTTTGAAATCACCGGCAACTGGATCACCGTTGCATACACATTTGCCGTGATCGCAATGGCCACAATCGTAGGAACGTGGCTGTTTGGCGCGCAGATGTCGAAACTGCGCAACGATACGCCCACCTAGGGGTTTTTGAACTCAGGGGACGAGTTTGTAGCCACCGGGCTCTGTAACCAGAATCCGTGCGTTGGAGGGATCGGCCTCGATTTTCTGGCGCAGGCGATAAACATGGGTCTCAAGCGTGTGGGTTGTCACACCGGCATTGTAGCCCCAGACCTCCCCGAGCAAAGTGTCCCGGCTTACGACCTTGTCGCCTGCGCGATAGAGATACTTGAGAATGGCCGTTTCTTTCTCAGTCAGGCGCACTTTCTTCTCGTCCGCATCCATGAGGATTTTCTGTGCGGGCTGAAACGTGTAGGGCCCGATTGTAAAGACCGCATCTTCGCTCTGCTCGTGCTGACGTAGCTGCGCTCGAAGACGGGCGAGAAGCACATTGAGACGAAACGGCTTGGCGATATAGTCATTGGCACCAGCGTCCAGACCCAGGATCTGGTCCGCATCTGTATCGTGGCCGGTCAACATGATAATCGGCGACTTCACGCCGTTGCGCCGCATCAGACGACAGACCTCGCGACCATCCATATCCGGCAAACCCACATCGAGGAGAATGGCGTCATAGTACTCGTCTTTGGTGACCTCGAGTGCGTCCGCGGCGCTGGCTGATTCTGTCGTCACAAATTCTTCATGCAGACGCAGTTGCTCGGATAGTGAATCCCGCAATGCGTCATCATCATCGACAAGCAGAATTTTCTTGCCGGTGCTTGTTTTGGTTTCGACCACATTCATTGCCAGTTGTCCCGTCATGTTACCCACTCCTTAAGCGCTGATTTCAACGCCGCGCCAAAACGCGACATGATCACGGATATTATCGGCAGCAGGTTTCGGATCCGGATAATACCACGCCGCGTCTCGATTTTCCTCACCGTTTACGTTGACGGTGAAATAGCGTGCTGTCCCTTTCCAGGGGCACCCCGTGGTGGTCGAACTTTCGACGAAGTGCTCTCGATTTAACGCGGAGAGCGGAAAATAGATGTTCCCCTCAACCGTCTCATAGCTCTCACTTTCAGCGAGAACGGTACTGTTCCAGATTGCTTTGGCCATGGATACGCCCTCCTGTTAAATCCACACGTGGCGATGCTGTGCTATAAAACAAGAGGTGTACCGGGGTTTGCAGGACCTCACATTCGTTCACGATCCAGAGAGCACAGAAACACCATGTGTTCTTCCGACCATTGCCGCAGGGCAGAGGTTGGCGCATATTCCCGACTTTCTCGCTCTCAGATTCGGTAAACATGAGTTCCCTTCCCAATACACTTCAACCCGTTGAACGCGCCATCGGCGACCTGCGCCGCGGCGCGACGATTGTCCTGCGCGCTGACGATCAGGCGCTCCTCGTACAAGCCGCAGAAGGCATCTCTTCGGCCGAACTTGCGCGCATCTCAGGGCTCTCAAAGTCTTCGGCATCCCTGCTTCTCACCGGGCGGCGAGCCGCTGTGCTGGGCCTGACCGAACAAGCACTCGGCGCGGTGCGGATTTCACTGGGCGGCGGCATTACGGCCGACAACGTCCGCATGATGGCTGACCCGGCAAGCCCCCAATCGGGCACCGCACCAGCTCCGGTGTCCATATCCGAGATCAACCCCGAAACGCCAACGGGTACCGCAGAAACCGGTGCAATCGAACTCCTGAAACTCGCCTGTCTGCTGCCCGCCGCGGTGGTGGCCGCGGTTCCTGATGAGCGGCTTGATTACCTATCAGCCTGGGCAGAGAATCAGGCGCTGCTGACCGTTGAGCTCGATCATGTCCGGAACTATCAGGAGATTGAGGCACGCACATTGATGCGGGTGGGTGAAGCCCGGGTTCCGCTCGATGTCAGCGAAAATGTCGAGATTGTCGCGTTCCGTTCCGCCGACGGTGGCCGGGAACATCTCGCACTGGTGATCAACACCCCAAATACAGATGACACGGTCCTTGTAAGATTGCATTCCGAGTGCTTCACCGGCGACCTGCTCGGCAGCCTGCGCTGCGATTGCGGGGATCAGCTCCGCGGAGCGATTTCAGAGATCAGCAAACAGGGCAGTGGCATCCTGCTTTATCTGGCGCAGGAAGGACGCGGTATCGGTCTTGTAAACAAGCTCCGTGCTTATGCCCTGCAAGACAAAGGTTTCGATACCATCGATGCCAATCAGCAACTTGGCTTTGAAGCCGACGAGCGGCTTTACAGGCCGGCTGCTGAAATGCTGCGTCAGCTCGGATATTCGACAGTTCGCCTGATGACCAACAATCCAGATAAAGTTGCAGCATTGCAGGAATGGGGAATTACCGTCAGCGAACGCGTTGATCACAGTTTTCCTTCCAACGAACACAATGCGTTCTACCTCGCGACCAAGAAGGACCGTGCAGGTCATTTGTACTAGGCACCAGGAATGTTTTGCCGCTGTTGTTGGGTTATGGTTAAGGTAGTGTTAAAGACATACTTTTAAGTCACTGTTATTAAACAAAGTAGTGATTGGTATGCCTCGCTCAAAACTGGCCCCGCGATTGCAATTAGTCTTTCGCCATGGCCATCAACACAACAACAGCATTTCCGGAAGAACATCACTTCTATCCGGATTCAGCAATCAACACGCCCTATGAAGGGACGGCAGACGCCGGCGAGTTCTTTTCGACCCTGCTCGACATCATCAATCCGTTACAGCACATCCCACTGGTCTCCACGCTCTATCGTGAACTAACGGGCGATGACATCAATCCCGCGGCCCGCATGGTCGGAGGAGCCGTATTCGGCGGCCCGATCGGGTTTGCCTCTGCCTCCGCCAATGTACTGCTGGAACAGGCCTCAGGCACCGATGTCATGGGCCATGCCATCGCGCTTTTTAGCGATGACACCTCTGCCCCTGTGAGGCCTGATACCTCTGACCTCCAGGCCACGAACCCCATCGTGCCGGAGGCCGCAAAGGTGCTGCAGGTGGCATCCATAAACCCTGCCACACCGGAACCGGAAGAGATTGTCTGGAATGGCCCCAGGTTTCTGGCAGAATCGATCGCAATGGGAAAACCCACGCTATTACAGAGTGTTATGGTAGATAGTAGTACCCCCAATACTGAAGCCACTACCGGTGCCCAACTTAAGAAGGACACTCCGGATTGGCTAGAGAAATCCCGTGATGCGGCACAGCGTGATGAGACCGCGCGCGCGTCTGGAAACCTGACACCAGCGCGCACAGCCCAGCCATGGGTTGCGAATGCGATGTTTGATGCGCTTGAAAAGTACGAGGCTTTGGCGAAATCGCGTTCTGAAAAACCGGACAATGACATCGGTTCCTGATCTGACCCCACGGAAGATCGGGGTGTGAATCCGGAAGTTCCGCGCTAAAACGATCCGATGGACACGCCGAAAAACATTACTGTGACACCCCATAACGGTCACCGAGGATTGCTTCGCATTTCCGGGCGAGCATATGCGTGTGCTCTGGGGCCGGCCGGTGTGACAGACGACAAACGCGAAGGTGACGGGGCCACACCAGCAGGGCAGTTTCCACTAAGGGCCGTCTGGTATCGCGGCGATCACATCGAGCGCCCGGCCACAGGTTTGCCGCTCCGGGAAATCCAGAAACATGACGGCTGGTGCGATGCGCCCCAGGACCCCAACTACAACAGCCCGGTCACTCTGCCTTACTCCGCCTCCGCAGAACGCATGTGGCGAGATGACGACGTCTATGACCTTGTCGTGATAATCGGCCATAACGATGCACCGGTGGTTCCCGGTCGGGGCAGCGCCATCTTTCTGCACATCGCAAATTCCGATTTCGGGCCCACCGAAGGATGTGTGGCCGTGCGGCGTGACGACCTGATCGCCACGATCTGCGAACTCACACCCGGCAGCATGATCGAAATACAAACCGACTAGGTTTGGCCGGCCCGCTCTCCGAACACACCGCGACCCACCCGCACATGGGTGGCCCCCAGCTCAACTGCAGCCTCATAATCTGCCGACATCCCCATGCTCAGTGCAGCAAGGCCGTTCCGCTCCGCTATTTTGCCCAACAGCGCAAAGTGAGGTGCCACCGGCACATCGACCGGCGGAATACACATCAATCCCTCGACAGGCAGTCCCAGTTCACGACATTCCGCAACAAATGCGTCCGCATTTTCCGGAATCACGCCGGCCTTCTGCGGCTCTTCGCCCGTATTAACCTGGACAAAGCAGCGCCGCGTAAGGCCCATTTCCATAAATGCGTTGGCCAGATGTCGGGCAAGCTTGGGCCGATCCACTGTCTGTATGACATCAAACAGAGCAACAGCGTCCCGCACCTTGTTTGTTTGCAGGGGCCCGACCAGATGCAGTTCCAGATCATTCTCGGCGTCCCGACGCGCCGCCCAGTGTTGCTGAGCCTCCTGGACGCGGTTCTCGCCGAACACCCGTTGTCCTGCTGCAATGGCCGCGGCAATCCGTTCGTCGGGCTGAAATTTGCTGATCGCCACCAATGTCACGTCACTGGACGTCCGTCCCGCGCGCACCGCCGCACTTGAGATTTGGTCTGAGATAATTTTCAGACTGCTTGCGACATCCTGTTGCACTGTCATGGGTATACTGCCCGTCATAAGGTTAAACTGTGTCATCGCAATTCTCGCGACACTGCAAAGGTATTATAAACGGGCCATGTCGAACCGAATCGAATCATTCGCGGATCTTATTGCACCCATCGGAGAAGACACCTTCTTTGCCGATTATCACGACAAGAAGCATCTGCATATCCGCGCCAATGCGGCCAACAAGCTTGACGATGTCATGACATGGGAGACGCTAAGCGCCCTTCTCAACATGACTGCGATCTGGAGCCCACACAGCCTGAAGCTGTTTCTGGATACCAAACCGGTCGCGGTCGACAAATATTGTCGTCCGGCCATAGACCGCAATGGCACCCAAAGCATGCAGCCCGATGCTGACAAGGTCAAAAGCTGGCTTCGGCGTGGCGCATCAATCGTCGCCAATGACATCGACACCCTGACTCCGGGGCTGATCTCCGCGGCCGGCGCCCTGGAAAACCGGCTTGGCGGCAAGGTTCAAAGCAATCTTTACTGTTCCTGGGATCAGCATCAGGCGTTTCCAACCCATTTCGATACCCATGAAGTTTTCGCGCTGCATGTCGCCGGCGAAAAGACATGGCGTTTGTTTGAGGGCCGGCTTGAGAACCCGATCGCAAGCGATACCTTCCAGAACCTCGATGACGACTTTCACGCCGCCAACAGAGGTGAGGTGGCCGAAGAGGTCACTCTGAAACCCGGGGATATTCTCTATATTCCGCGCGGACAATATCATGACGCACTGGCCTCAAGCGAAGGCTGCATCCATTTGTCGTTCGGTGTCACCCATATCATCGGCTTCGATGTCATGACGCTTTTGTTTGAGCGCGCCATGACCGAGCCTCTGTTTCGCCAGAACATACCGCCAAATGAAAAAGACGCCCGTGCCTGGATCGCCGAAATGACATCGCTCCTGTCTGAATTCGGAACCAGCGACGAGATATGGTCTGCTGTCGAGGGCTTCCGCGAGGATTTTGAATACCAGCGTGGCGGTTTTGATCTGCCCGGCGACGCCCTGAAGGATGAACCCGGTGATCGCTTCACGGTCACCGCCTCAAGTTTGCAGGTCGTCAGTGAAGGTGGACGCAGCCTGATGAAAACAGCGAAGGGAAGCGTTCCGATCCCGGAAGACGTTGTCGATCCCGTCCGATGGATTTCAGAAAAGCAGAACTTTTCCGCGGCAGAGCTGGACACCGCATTCCCCAAAATGGCCACACAAGCCCGCCAAAAGCTGGTTCAGGATCTGGTCGGCATGCGGGTCCTGACCCCGCAATAGCCGGTAAATCGGACCAAACCGCAGTTCCGTTGCGAGCCGGGGCCGCGTGTTGATTTCAATATTCTGGCCGAATTGCCAGAGTCTGCCTGATTTTTGGACATCGATCCGTGACACCTCAGCCACCCGAATAAGAGAAACAGCGGTATTCCAGCAAATTAGGGAGTGTGTTCGATTTGCCACAGTATGCACAAAATCGTGGCGCGGCCTCTTCAGAAATCATTGCAACAGTTGGTCATGCAAGGTTTTATCCTTCGCAAGGCTTTGCTAACTCAAGTGTGGCGTCCGCGAAATACGCCAGAGTTACAGAGCTGAATCAGACCCTTCGGGGTTCTATCGCGGACGCAAGTCCTTGATTTTGGAGGTTGAATTTATGAAAAAGACACTTCTTGCCAGCACGGCCCTGGTTGGTGCAGCGCTTCTCGCAGCACCGGCATCAGCGGGTACGGTTGGTTCCAAAGACGCCATGAGCGTCACTCTTGGCGGTACCTTCTGGTTCTCCGTCGGTGTTTATGACGAAGACGTTTCCGCTGGCCGTGGCCGCGGTTATCGCTTCGGCGTCAACGAGTCCGAAGTCTACGTCGGTGCTTCGAACACCGCTGACAACGGCATCAAATACGGTGTTAACATCGAACTGAACGCTGGTGCGGCTGATGGTACAGCTGCTGATGAAGCATATGCCTTCCTCGACAGCGACCAGTGGGGCCGTCTCGAACTGGGTGACCAGGACGACGCGACCAACCGTATGCGTTTCGGCTCGCAGAACGCCCATAAGGGCCTTGGCGGACCGAACGGCGGTCTCGGCAGCAACCTGACCCTCTTCGGCGGGTTCGGCGGTGAAGCCACCGGCGCACGCGCTGACTGGGACAACAACACCACCAGCGATGACACCAAGGCGACCTACTTCTCGCCGCGTTTCGCTGGCTTCCAGCTTGGTGCCTCACTGACACCGGACACGGGCATCGTCTCGGGTACGGGCGGTCTGGTCGACACCGACAATGACGGTGACTTCGAGAACGTGATCAGCTACGGCGCCAACTATGTCGGCAAGTTCGACGAAATCGGTGTTGGCCTGTCCTTCGTTGGCCAGACTGGCGATGACGAAGACGCACTTGGTAGCAGCAGAACAGTCGAAGATCTGAGCGTCTGGGGCGTTGGCGGCAAGGTTAACTTTGCTGGCTTCGCGCTTGGTGCGCATTACAACGACTTCGGTGAGTCTGGTATCACCACGGCGAACGCAAACAATGGAGCCGATGCCGGTTCCACGTGGAGCGTTGGTCTTGGCTATCAGGCTGGTCCGTGGGGCGTTAGCGCATGGTACACCGACCACGAGAAGGATAACGCCAACACGTCTCCGGCTGGTGCAACCCAGACCGAGCTGACACGTCTCGGCTTTGGTGCAGGTTACACCGTTGCTCCGGGTTGGCTGCTGCGTGCGGACCTCGAGTTCATCTCGCACGACAACCCCTCGGATGGCGCGGGCACGGGCACCACGACCGACAACGATGGTCGCGGTTTCATGCTCACCAACATGTTCATCTTCTAAGCTTCCTTACAGCTTGAAGACGAAGCAGGGCGACAGTTTACTGTCGCCCTGTTTTTTTGTGCCTGATACTCTGCTAATCATCTCTTGGAACCTTTGCCGAGGTTCTGTGTCTTCGCCAACCAGCGCCGGATCGAAAAATGATCGCCAGACTTACTTCCCGACACGCATTGCGGATTGTCGCCGCCCTCACGATGCTGAGCCTTGCTGCCTGTGAAGGCGTCTCGCGAGAGCGCGCCGATGCAGACGGGGCAGAGGACCGGATTCGCAAGGAAAGCGGAAAGCTCTTTGGTGACATAAACCTGCTCGGTGGGCAGAATGACGCCAATGAGAACAATGGGATTGGCGTGAATGGATTCCTGTGGCGCGCCTCACTCGACACGATTTCCTTCCTGCCGCTGACCTCGGCCGACCCGTTTGGGGGCGTCATCATCACGGACTGGTACACGCCGCCGGAAAGCCCGGCTGAGCGCTTCAAGGTCACCGTCTATATTCTCGGCCGCGAATTGCGTGCCGACGGCGTACGGGTTTCCGTTTTCCGACAGAAGCGCGAAGCAACCGGTGCCGACTGGCTGGACGCGAGCACCGGCAAAAACACATCGACCAGTCTGGAGAACGCGATTTTGTCGCGGGCCCGTGAACTGCGTGTGTCAAGCGCAGACCGCCAGTAGAACCGCAAAGCGCACACATCCTGTCGTGCACACAACGATTGATTTTGACCCGACCGGCAGTATCGACAGACTGTCGGCGCTGAGAGAGTAGCCGCCGATGGCGCAACGTTACAATTTCCGAGAAGCTGAACAGAAGTGGCAAGCCGTCTGGGACGATGACGGGACGTTTTCTGTAGAGGTCGATCACGAGAAACCCAAATACTACGTATTGGAGATGTTTCCCTATCCGTCAGGGCGCATCCATATGGGGCACTTGCGCTGCTACACGCTGGGCGATGTGGTCGCGCGCTACAAGCGCAGCCAGGGTTTCAATGTCATGCATCCGATGGGGTGGGATGCCTTTGGGCTACCGGCGGAAAACGCCGCCATGGAAAAGAACGTCCACCCGGCAAACTGGACCTATCAAAACATTGCGACCATGCGCGACCAGCTCCGCGCCATGGGTCTGTCGATTGACTGGTCCCGTGAGTTTGCGACATGCGACCCGGACTACTACCAGCACGAACAGGCCCTGTTCATAGATTTTCTTGAAAAGAATCTCGTGTACCGACAGGACGGCTGGGTGAACTGGGATCCTGTCGATCATACGGTTCTCGCCAACGAACAGGTGATCGATGGCAAAGGTTGGCGTTCGGGAGCTCCAATTGAACGGCGGCGTCTGGCCCAATGGTTTTGCAGGATCACGGATTACAGTGACGAACTTCTCGAAGCGCTTGGGACGCTGGATCGTTGGCCGCCCAAAGTCCGTGCCATGCAAGAAAACTGGATCGGCCGCTCAGAAGGTGCCTATATAAACTTTGCCTTCACGGATGATCGTGCGGATTCCCTGCGTGTCTACACGACAAGACCCGACACGATTTTCGGGGCAAGTTTCTGCGCCATCGCGGCTGATCACCCTCTCGCCGAAGACCTTGCAAGCCAGAAGCCGGATGCCGCCGCATTCATCGAAGAATGCCGGCAATTGGGCACCAGTGAAGAGGCGATCCAAACCGCAGACAAGCGCGGCTACGATACCGGCCTTCGCGTGAAACACCCCTTCATCGCGGACAAGGAACTCCCGGTCTACATCGCGAACTTCGTCCTGATGGGATATGGCACCGGAGCAATATTCGGATGCCCAGCCCATGACCAGCGCGACCTTGATTTCGCCCATGCCTATGATCTGCCTGTCTTGCCCGTCGTGGTTCCGGAGGACGAAGACGCGTCTGGCTTTGACGTCGGGACTGAGGCCTATACGGGCCCGGGTGCCTTGGCAAATTCCAGTTTTCTCGACGGTCTGGAAGTCGATGCTGCAAAGCGCGAGATCATCGGACGTCTGGAAGAAATAGATCAGGGCGAAGGTGCGGTCAATTATCGCCTGCGGGACTGGCTTGTTTCAAGACAACGCTATTGGGGCTGCCCAATTCCCGTGATCCATTGTGATACCTGTGGACCTGTCCCGGTGCGAAAAGATGACTTGCCGGTCATATTGCCCGAAGACATAGATTTTGAATCCGCCGGGAACCCGCTCGATCGTCACCCCACCTGGAAACACGTCGAATGTCCGTCCTGTGGTGCGCCAGCGGTTCGGGACACCGACACCTTCGACACGTTCATGGATTCGTCCTGGTACTTCGCGCGATTCTGTTCACCCGGCGCGACGACGCCGGTTGGCTCTGCAGAGGTCGATTACTGGCTGCCTGTTGACCAGTATATCGGCGGCATCGAGCACGCCATTTTGCATTTGCTCTATTCTCGATTCTTCATGCGTGCCATGCGTGACACCGGTCATCTTGATCTGGCCGAACCTTTCGCCGGACTGTTCACCCAGGGCATGGTCAATCATGCGACCTATCGTGACGACTCCGGCGAATGGCTCGAACCACAAAGCGTTGAAGAGGATGGCAACGGCGCAGTCGTGCGTCGGGACAATGGCGCGCCGGTCACCGTTGGGCGCATCGAGAAGATGTCCAAGTCAAAGAAGAACACCATAGATCCGACCGATGTGATCCGGGATTACGGTGCCGACACAGCGCGCTGGTTCATATTGTCAGACAGTCCGCCCGACCGTGATATGGAATGGACCGATGCGGGCGTCCAGGGTGCCTTCCGATTTGTAAATCGGATTGCTCGGCTGGTTATGGAAAACAGCGACGCCCTGGCGCCGGCTGGAAATACCGACTTCAGCGATGATGCGCCATCACTCGAATTGCGCCGAGAGGTCCATCGTGCGATCGCCGAAGTCACATCAGATTTGGAGCGCTTTCATTACAATCGCGCCGTTGCCCATATTTATGAGCTGACCAATGCTGTTTCGGCGGCCATCAAAACCGCCGCGGCGGATCCGACGAGCATGCGTGAAGCACTCGAAACACTCATCCGTCTGGTCGCACCAATGATGCCGCACCTGGCGGAAGAAATGTGGCACACGCTGGGTCATGCCACCCAACTTTGTGATGTCAGTTGGCCGGTGGCCGACCAGTCATTGCTCGTTGCTGATAGCGTAA
>ERZ807291.7336-NODE-7336-length-12820-cov-5.794046_pt1 | contig 12820 bp, 11 predicted proteins | sample MGYA00521257_ERZ807291 | MGnify/ENA primary metagenome ERZ807291 (study PRJEB31413, sample SAMN03169783) | marine metagenome | biome: Marine; feature: Water; material: Subsurface seawater | place: North Sea | collected 2011-04-28 | depth 1 m m ...
TATTAAATTCTTTATCAAAAAAAAGTATAAATATTAATGATTTAAAATTAAATAAAAAAGATTTTAATGAAGATATTGAATATATAACTAATTTTATGAATTCTAAAATCGATGACTTAATAAAAAATAAAGATTATTTACAACAAAATGGACCATGGAAATATGAAAAATTTTATACTTGTGAGCCAACTATATATTATTTTTCAACTGATAAAAATAATTTAAATATATTTAAAATAATTTATACTCTCGCAAATCCTTTACGTTCATCATATACAAGTTGTATAGCATTCATTTCTGAAAAAGGTGAATTGTCAGGAAATCTTGAAATAATATATACTGAAATTCTAAATGATACAGAAAATAAATCAGATAAAAACAATTTACAGAGTTTATCAAAAGATGCTTTACATTTTTCATTTTTAGGTTCATTAGCTGATATTGATACAAATAAATTTGGTGAATCAACTAATTCATCTGGATTAAATTACATATCGGATTACGGAGATTCTGAAAAAATAAATATTAAAGCTGATATTCCTATTGAATTTAAAAAAAATACATTTGAAGTTCAAAGAATGCCTCCTTTATTTGGTAATGGTGTTGTTGATTATCCTTAACGTTTTTTTCTTCTTGTTATAACATAAGATATACTTGATTTTTCATCTTTTTGAAGATTTTTTTCTTCTATTTTAGGTTTTTCTAATTCTTCTTTTTTTATTTCAGTTTGTTTTTCTTTCATTAAAAGTAATTTTTCACCATCTTCAATTAAAGATGATAATTTATCACTATATTTTTTCTTTGCAATATAGATATATTTTTTAACCATATTATATTCTTTTTCAGTTATATAATATTCTAATTGCTTTTTAATCATTTCACGTTCAGTATATATAGTTGGTAATATTTTATTATATTCATCTATTACATCAGATACATTTATTAGTCCATTTACTTTACTACTTAACTTTTGTATATCAACAGAATATTGAATTGCACGAATCTTGGCTTCTTTTGTTGCTGGAAACATATCAAATGATTCTAATAAATCATTGTCTCCTTCTATATATGTAGAATATGCTAATTCTCCCATCGTGTTATAAATTATATTTTTTGTTATAATTAAATCATCGTTATTAGTATTTAAATATTCAATAAGTAAATTATGATATGGTATATTATTTGTTTTTGTTTTAATATTCTTTATGATTATTTCACTTTTTTTAAATTCGTATTTTTTCTCAATTAAATTATAATAAAAATTTTCAGGTGGATTCTTTAAAAAATTATAATCTTCTTTTGATATTTTTAAACTTATATAGTCAATAAGTTCAGATATATATAGTTCTCTTATTGTTTCACTTCCTATTTTCACTTTTATATTTTCAAAATATAAATATTCTGAATCTTGTTTTAAATAAATAACTGCTGAATCATTTGATAATAAATATTTATTACCTTTTATTAATTGTTTAGAAGATACTTTTTTATTTTCCATAGATATTTTAGGTAATCTTATAGATATATAATCACTTAAATACTGGTCGGATTCCTTTCCAGATTCCTTTCCAGATTCCTTTCCGGATTCCTTTTCTGGAAAAATAATTGAGTACATCTTAGAATTACTAAAGTTTGTATTCTCTATAATTGTTTGTAGTTTTTGTTTAGTATTTAGTTTTGTTAATTGTATAGCATATTCTTGTAATTTAATTGTTTGTTCTTCCGCCAATTTTTGAATGTCATAAGTACCTAATTTATTTATTAAAGTTAATTTTGAAATATAATCATTTGCTTTTTTCTTCGCATCTAACAATAATCGAGTTTTAAAAGTGTCAATATTTCCATTTGGTTTTATAAATTTTAAATTATCTATATCTATTTCAATTTGGTCTTTTATTATAATTTCATCTTTTGATTGAGAACATTTACTATTAATATATTTACATTTAATTTTATTTATAGAATATGAATTAACATCATTACAATCAAATTCATTTGTAAATCGATTACATGGATCAAATAATTCTTTTGGTGTTCTTTTTACAAATTTACTATTAACACCCTCTTTAAACATCTTTTTCTTATTTCTTGAAGTAACATATTCTATTAATATATACATAGTTGAATATATAAATGTAGTCATATCAGAATCCTCAAAAATAGCAGGACCTTCTATATTATAATATCTACTCAAATCCTTGAACTTTGAATTATAAATTGGAATAAATTCATCCGTAAATTTAAATGGTACAGCATAAGACCTTGAATAAGTATCTTTATTAACAAGATAAACTTCGCCTGGACTTTTTACTCCAAGTCTTTGTCTATAAATGTAATTAACAAAAGAGAAATATTTCTTTTTTTCTACCAATAGAGGATGATACTCCATTACATTTTTAATGTTATGAACAGTTTTGTCATTATTTGAGTATTCATCAATTTTCTTTCTACATTTAACATATAATGAGTATATATTTATGTCAGTAGAATATTCAATTTTTAAAAGTGTAGCAAGTGAATATATATCATCATCTGTGTAATTACGTGTTCTTTCTTTGTCTTGTTTATCTAAATTATCCAAAGTGGAATAATATTCAGGATAATTTCCACCATATATATATTGGTTTTCTCCTATAACTATATATTTTGGTATATAATTACTTGCTCCATTTGATATTTTTGGAACAGTATTTGTTAATACAGGTGGTATATAAGTATTTATTGCAATTAATTCTATTTTTTCTTTTTTCTCTTTTTTAATGTTTAAGATTACAGAATTAATAATATTAATTAACTTTAATCTGTAATTTAAAGGTTCTCTGTTTTGTTCTTCTATAAGTGTTGCTCTATATATTTCTAATTCTGAATATCTTAATTTATTTAAATATTCGATAAGTAAAGTATTAGTTTCGGGGTTTTCTTTAAGAAGAATATTATTTAATCTTTCTATATTTATCAAATTTAAATCACCTTCTTTAATTATAAATTCTGTAATTGATGGAATTATATTTTTATAATCAGTAATTAAATCACATATAGAACGATATGATTCTTCCACTAATTTTGTATATTTTTTATAATCGTCGGGTCTTTTAGAATAAGTAAAAATAATTGTTTCTGTTGTGTCACATATATTCTTAACTGATTCTTTTGGTACATTACATTTATTAAAAATATAAAATAAATTAATTCTCGTTTGTATTCTATTCTCAATTGTAGTAACTCTATATATTCTACGTGACTGTAATTTATTTCTTTCTTTTTTTAAAAATGACAATTTAACTCTTGTTGGATTTTTGTTTTGTGGTATAGTAATACTTAAACAATTTAGTTTAGAACGTTCCCATTGTTTATATTCTAACATTTGGTCATAAATCTCAATAATTTCTAAATTTGATAAGTCTTTTCTTTGTTTTTTTAATTCAATTATATTTTCACTAATTGAATCTTTGTTTTTTATATATTTATCTATATTTGGATTCCATGATTCAAGATATTTAAGTGTTTTTTCTGGGTCAGTATATTCTTCTGTTAAATCATAATCGGGAGAAGTTAAAGGTATTTCCATATTTATTAATTCCATAAAAGAAAGTGAAGAATTTATATAATTTTTTAAAGAATCATCAAATTCTTTGAATATAAATATAACTTTTTGAACATTATTTAAATAATTAATATTTGAATATTCAAAAATATCATTTTCAAGTGTTTCAACAAATTCATCATTATCTGGATAATATTGAAATATATATTCTCTTAAATTATTTAAAGAGTTTTCTCTTTGTTTTTTAATTATTTCTCCATTACTTATATAATCATTTAAAGAATATTTACCTTCAACTTCTTTCTCTCCGTCATTACCACTCTGTAAAAAATGTTTAATTTTTTGTATTTTAATATATAATATATCGGCACTTCGCAAATTATTTTCATTTTCTAATACTAACATATTTTTATTCAATATTTCAAGAAGGTCATTTAAATAATCATTAAAATTTGAATATCTTCTAACTAATTTATTATTTACACCTTCAACATCAACATGTAATTCCCACACTTTCACAATATCAGTTTTATTTCCATTAAGTAAATTTTTTTCTTTTAATTCTAAATAAAGATCATCTGATAATGGTTTAACTATATTATAATATTTTTCATCTATTTCTGTGGTGTTAATTCTCTTTTTAAAATATTCTTTCTTAAAACTTATAGATATTAATGAGCCTCTTTCCACATATTCATTATAGTTATTATTTTTTGTCAGTTTTGGTAAAGGTTTTATTTTAAGTAAAAAATTTTTATCTACTGGGTAACTTTTACCTTTAATTATAATACTTTTAGTTGGAGTAAAAATACCTTTAACTTTTTCTAATTTATCTGGTTCATAAAAAGACTTATTAAAATCTTGTAGTAATAATTTCTCAGGAACTTTATAATATTTCGCTTCTTCTGAAATTATATCTTTCAATTTTGAATATGATTCTGGATATTCTCTAAATTGAATAACTGGTACATTATTATTTTGTAATTTTTGAATATAACTTATATTTTTATTTAATAAAATATCAGATGAACTAATACAATCAAATAATTGTTCTTTATTTTTCCCTCTTAATTCTTGTTTTAATGAATCTAAAAGTAATTTATATGCTGGGTCTAAAATCATATTTATATTCTCATCAGAACTTTCTTTATTTTTAAGATCTAATAATTTAAAATTTACAGGGCTAACAACTTTCCAATTTACTGATTTTAAATCATCTACTGACATAGGTCCTTGAATATATCCAGGTGAATATTTTTTGGCTTCATTATGAGCTTTATTTAATTTGATTTCATAATCTAATGCTTCCTTCGCTGTACTCTTTTTAGTTAATTTTCCTGGTAATTCTATATTATATTTTTTAGCAAGACCTTTCAAATATTTGTTTTCTGATTTTTCTAAAAATTTTAATTTCTCATCAAAACTTTTTAATGATTCATACTTTATTTTTTTACTTTTATTAGATTCTTCACTTTCATTCAATATTTTTAATTCAAATTTAACTAAATTATAATATTTTTCATTAAAATTTAATTCATCAATTTCATTTTTTAAGTATTCTTTTTCAATCACACCTTTTAATATTTTAATCTGGTCTATTTTTTTTAATTCGGACTCATTTAAATCAAATGTTTTATGTAATAAAGTATTTTTATAAAGTATCAAAATTTTTTCTAATTCATATGAATTATCATCTATTTGTTTTCTTTCGAATGTATTTTTAAGAATCTCCTCATATGTGATAAGCGTATTATCATCATTTATTAATTCATTGTTATCTAATTCATTGTCATCTAATTCCTCATCGGAATATTCTGAATCATCAGATTTATCGTAATCGGAATAATCAGCCATTATAACTTATTATTATTTTAAAAATAAAAAAAAAAAGTATTAATAAATGATAACTGTTTATTTACTTGAAAATTGTAGATTTTGTTTAAGTATATATAAATATATAAAAGACTATCCATCCAGAGATGTAATACTTATTTATTTTTCAAAACTTGATTTAAAAAAACTAAAAACTACTGATGATTACTTAATATTAAATAAATTTCCAACAGCATTTTTATGCTCACCAAAGAAAAATGGTATGCCGGTTAAAAATGCTAAAAGTATATCAGGTTCTAAAAAAATATTAACTTATTTAAAAACTAATAATCTAAATAATTTTGGAACAACCGGTAATGTTTTAGATATAAATTATCCACAAGGAATTATGACAAATATACATCAAAGGAATCACACTTGTTTTAATAGTGGTAATTCTTGTCATGTAATGGACCGTCCATACGGGCAATGTGATAATTTAGCTTTATTACAAGGACAACAAAACTTAAATAATAAATTTGGCATGACTACACCGGGTACTCCTGAATGGAAACAAGAAAGAATTGAAACACAAAAACAGCAAAGACCTAAACCTATAATAAAAAATCAAAAACAAAATACTTTAATGAATGAAATTGGAATTAATAGTCCTATGAATTATAGTAATAATAATTTAAATAAAACAAATTGTAATTATGGTGAATACGTTTCTGCTCCAATTAATAGTAATGCACCATTTTTAACATATGGAGCGGGTTCTACAACATATTCAAGACAACATGGACAAGAGTATTATCCAACACAAAATCCAATTAAAATACAAAATGGAAAAAATGCTTATATGAATGAAGATATTAAAACTTATTTAAAAAATAATCCAAGTTTAAAACTTTTAAATAATGGAATTAATAAATATGGCGACAAATTAGTTCAAACAGCATTTAACTCTTCGCAAGGTGATTCAGGTGTGGCTCAATTATGGGAACCAAATCAGTTTAAATGTAATGGTAATTGTTATGGTAAAAAATCACCAAAAGTTGAAAAAAAGAAAAAATCTACTAAGGAAAAAAAGAAGAATACAAAAGTTGAAGTTACATCACCATTAGGTATTAAGTTTAAAATAAAATAATTACTAATTTTAATGAAAAAAGAATTTTGGGATTTTGATGAAAATATTAATTATAAAACTATTACGATTAATGATAATAAATATAAAGTGTTATATAAATATGATAATTATTATTATTCTGCATTAATTCTTAATAATATTCGAAATTTAATTAATCACATATGTAATTATTTAATAAATAATTATTATAAATATTCAAGAAAAAATAAAATATTAATCAAATGTTTTTTAGATATACATAATAATTATTATTTATTATCAGAAATGCAATTAAATACTAATTTTGATGGTTTAAATAAACCAAAACAACTATTCTTATCAAATAAAGAAAATATAGGTACAGATGGAAAACTAAGAGCAAGTTATAGAGATATATTTTTAACACTTAGAAAAAAAAATGGAGAATTTAAATCTAGTACTGATATAATTAAATTAGTTATACACGAAATCGCACATACTATGTGTAATCATGTAACTTGGAGAGATGACGACCATAATAAAGATTTTAAAAATGCAGAAAGAATTTTAATAAATATTATTCAAGAACATTAAAAAATTTTAATGTTTCATATGCAGATATTTGTTCTGCTTCTTTTTTATTTTTTCCTATTCCACATTTATATTCTTTGTCATCTACTAAACATATTATTTTAAATGTTCTTTTATGTGGTGGTCCATTCGTTTCTAATACAGAATATGTTGGTGTATTTTTAAACTTATTCTGACAATATCGTAAAAGTATATCTTTATAATTATCATCAATTAATAATTCATCAAAATCTATAAATTTATCGATAATAGATATTATAAATTTTTCTGCATATTGAAATCCTAAATCTAAATAAATTGAACATATTAATGATTCAAGCGTATCTTCTAAAATACGGTCATTGTTTCTACCATTAATATTTTCAACTTTACAGTTTAAAACTAAAAATTTATTTAGATTTAATTTTTTTGCTAAAAATGCTAAATTTTTACCATTTACTAATTTTGTTCTAATTTTTGTTAAATGTCCTTCATGACTATCCGGATATTTATTAAATAAATATTTAGCAATAGTCAAACTTAATACTGAATCACCTAAAAATTCATATCTTTCATATGATTCATGCATATAACTTGGAAGTTCAGAATTATCTTTTGCTGTTTTTACAACACTTTTATGAACAAATGCCTTTTTATATTTTATTAAATCAATCGGTTTCATACCAATTATTTCTTCTATATCTTTACGAGTTAGTTCTGTATAATTAATTGCTGATTGCGTAATACTAATATTAGTATCTCGCGATGAGCAAGAGCTATCATCTGAATCAGTTGTTTCAATCATTTTTTAATATTATGTAATTATTATTTTTAAATCATTTTATTATTTGTAAATTAAAATTATAAATATAATATTAATGAGAAGTTTAAAACAATTACAAAAACAAGCAAAAAAATTAAAAATAAGAATTACAAAAAAAATTAAAAATAATAACAAACGATTATACAAAACACATATTCAATTATCAAAAGAAATAAAAATAAAAAAAAATAAAATCAAAAATCAAAAATTTGGTGTTAAAATTCGTTTTTCTGATGATACTAAAACTTCTGCAAATCATACACTTGTTAGACCCAAAGAAAAAACTTGTAATACAAAAAGAAAAGAGAGAGTTCAAATTTTATTAAATGATCCACTTTTAAGACGAACCGAAGCATTAAAAGAAAAAAAAATAAGTGAAATTATTGCAAAATTAATAAATATTAATGAATCTGAGAATCATGATACCTTACACTTAGAAATAATGATTGATGTATTACGACATTATAAACGTCATTATAATAATACGTTGAGGGCGTTTGAATTTTTAAAAAATGAGTATATTAAAAAATTTCCAGATAAAATACCAGAAGTAATTGGAGTATTTAATTATCTAAAAAGATTTATTTATGAAATTATTATAATTAGAAACATAACCGTACAAAAATCAACAAAAACATAAATTTACTTAATAAAAATCATTCAATTAATTCTAAAATAGATTCTAATTTTAATTGATTGTTTTGTATTTTATTTTCAATTTGTTTCCACGTAACATTTGGTAAAATATTTAATATAGATTGTTTCGCATAATTAATTTCATTTAAGTCTAATTCAAAATTAGAATTTTTATCATAATGATTTATAATATTCATTAAAAGAAGACTTGTTTGGCTTTTAATTAATGTAGAATGTCTATTATTTTCTAAGTTAAGATTGTTATATATTTCTTTTAATTTTATAAAAAGTTCATCAGAATTTTCACCTATAAGACCAACAGTGTTTTTTAATATTTTAATATCATCATTTAAAGATATTTTAACATTTTCAAGTTCTTTTGTATTCTTGGTTAATTTAGATAAATCAACTTCAAGAGTATTTATATTTTTAGTTAATTTAAAAATATCCTTAGTTAATTTTTTATTATTTTCATTTAAATCAATTATATTTTCTTCCAATTTATCATTATTTTGTTTTAGTTCATCATTTTCCTCTGTTAATACATTTACAGAGTCTGCTATCGTTTCTCGAAGTCTCATTTTTTTTATCGAATATAATGATACACCAGCAAAAATACCTGTACCTATATATCCAGAACCTAATAATGGGTCATATATAACAGAACCTGATATACCAAACACAAAACCAGTTATAGAAATAATTAAAAGAGTTAAATCAGTTATTTGATTGCATTTACACTGTGAGGGAGAAATAGATTTTAATATAACTTGTCCAGGAACAATATTATTTGTATTCATAACTTTTATTATTATAAATTATTAAAATTACAAATTTTAAAATGGTTTAAAATTAATAATTTTATATTAATAAAATGGAAAAAATCACAGAAACTAATAAGATTTCTATGAATGAATGGGACTCTGTTATGGAATATATGAATTCATTAGAAGACAAAAAACCTGAAACTGACATAGAACAAGAACGTTCATTATTTTATATTGCTAATTGTAAAACATGCGGGTCTAAAATTAAAATGTCCTCTAAATATACAGGTAATTATCCTTTGTGTTATTTGCATAGAAACCCAAATGACCGTATTAATTCAAATAAGAAGAAATTAAAATAATTTATAAATAGTAATAAATGGATAAAAAACAATTGTTTTTTTCACATACATGGAAATATGACAATAAAGATAGAGATAATCACGAAAGAGTTAAAAATATTTCTCAATTAATGAAAAAACATGGATGGACTGTATGGTTAGATGAAGATGAAATGATTGGAAATATAGATGCATGTATGGTTAATGGAATAAGAAATTGCGAGTGCGTAATAGCATGTTTAACAGTAAAATATATAGATAAAATTAATCATGCATCTAATAATACATCAATTAGGGATAATTGTTTTAAAGAATGGACTTATTCAAATTCTATTAATAAACCTATTATCCCTGTTATTATGGAATCGGACGTTTTGACATGTGAAGGAAAAGGTATATTAGATATGTATTTTGGAAATATGCTTTATCTTGATTTAAGTGGTTATATAACTGATAATAATGTAAATAAATTAAATTCTATGCTTCTAAAATTAAATTATAAACCCACATATTCAAATACAGTACATAGTGATAAACTTAAATTAATTAAAAATCGTTTGGTTTTTAGTTTATTGCGTTCAACATTAAAATCAAATATTGAACCTTTACCTGATATTAATCCAAGAAATCAAAGAAATTCAGTACAACCAACTCCCCCTTCTGTTTTTGATATTAACCCGAGACTTAATAATTTCAGGAAAAAAAGATATAAAAGTACTCCTAATTTTATTACACTCTAATTTTGTAATATAAATATTTCATTTCCACAGTCCCAAAAATGTTTATTTATTTTAAAATACTCTAAAAGCAAATTTTTTAATTCATTTATTTCAAAAATATAATAATATCTTGGAACTTGTTTCCAATTAACAATTGTATCACCATATTTTATAAACTTTCGTCTTGTTTTTTCTGGCTGGTTTATAGACCAAACTGACATTAATATTCTTGCATCTTTTTTTATTATTCGTTTCATTTCAGATAAGCACTTATGACGTCTTTCTATATTACTTAAATGATGAAATGATGCTATACTTATAATATTATCAAATGTATTATCTCTAAATGGAATAAGTGTCATATCACAATGTATATTATTACTCTTACACTTTTTTAATTGTTCAATAGATATATCTATACCAGTAATATTTACATTTTTATATTTTAAATTTCTTCCTGTTCCACATCCTATATCTAAAACAAAAGAATCACTTTTTAAATTATTAATAAATTCATCAGTCCATTTCCAAGTAAATACTCTTGTTTTTTCAAACTCGTTTGCTATCTTATCATAACTTTGTTGTACAAGTTTATTTTCATTTAATAATTCATTAAACATTATATGAATTATTAAATTTAAATTTAAGTACTTTAATTTCATTGGGTACTATTCAATTTTTTTTTCATTTTTTGTGAATTAACATATTTAAACATACACATACATCTTGATGAATGATTTGCGAATGCACCTGGATAACTATGTGGAATTTTAATATCATTACTTGATTGTAATTTAACATCAGCTATTTTTGTATTAATATTATCATTTACTTTATCCATTCTATATTATTTTCCTTTTTTTATTTTTTCCTTTTTTTATTTTCATTAATTGTTTAACAAAGATTAAAAGAACAGCATGTACAAGAGTTATCACCTGATAATACAGTTTGTCGTCTTGCAGGTACTAAATTTAATTTTAAATTACTTATTTGATTTCTATAAAAGATTTGTGGTTGGTATGTTTTAATCGCTCTCCACATATATTGAACTTGACTATCTGTAAATATTTTTCTTATAGTTGGCTGAAATATTTTCACTATCTAATCAGCTATTTTTTATTTATTTGATTATCTAAGTTATCTATATTTGCCTGTAAATCCGATTGTACACCTAAAATATTATTATTTACATTTTCTTCTACACTTAAAATATTATTCTCTAAATCAGTCTGAATTTGTTTCATGTTTGCTATAACATTATTTAAATCTTCTATTGTTGCATATTGTTCACTCATATATATATAATAATAATTTTAATAATTTTAATTTTAATTATTTTGTATAATTAAATTGTTTCCATTATTTTTAACATATACTGATTCATAATTTAATGTAAATCCTATATCTTCTAATACTCCTAACGACATATCTGTTAAGTAATTATTTTGATTTACAAATCCAGTCATTATTTCATTAGTTACTGCTGGATAAAATACACCATTTATATATCTATACTCTATACCATCTTCATCTGCCCCTTCTTCAAAATGTGCAAAAGCTGTACCAGATCCAAAACTATTTTCAACTGGAATATAATTTTCTAAATTAGATATAGATATACCATTACTTGATAATACATTCTTATATCCATCAACACCTTTTTGTCCATTATAAACTGGACCACCATCGCCTGATAGTACTTCTATAAATTCAGAACCAGAAGACAATCCAACTAAACCTAAAATGTGAAAAATTTCATGTAGTAATACAACCACATTTAATTTGTAATTTATATCATTTAATCTGGAAAATTTATTCGCATTCGCAGTATTTAAAACAATTTTTCCAGTCGTCCATATAGCATATCCTAATTCATTCTCTGCAAAATCGGAAGAAGTTTCAATATTTATTATATAATATTTATTTGATGTAAATACTATTGAATTTAAAATAGTTTTTACAATATTTACAGTTTCAGTTAAATTGGTATCTTCATAATTTAATTCATAAAAAACTGTTTTTATTGGACATGAAGTAACAAACATTAATCTATTTTGTCCTCCCATATAACCATGATTATAACAGTTATAACTAATTGTTCCAAAATCTTGTTTTACTTCAATAGTTACATCACCTGTATAATGAGTCACGGTTATTCCATTGACTATTTTTGTTCCACTAACGACACCACTAATAACTTCAATTTTATCTGTTCCAGATATTACAAATCCAATTGGATGATTTGAAGGTACACCAATTAAATTGTATTTACCAACATTTAATCCAATTTTATCATTTAAGTCATAATTAATATTATTGAATATATATTTATTAATAGTTCCAAATTGTATTGATACATTATTATTAGAATCTTGATTTAAACATTGCACTTCTGGTTCTGGTTCTGGCTCTGGCTCAGGTTCAGGTTCTGGCTCTGGCTCAGGTTCTGGCTCAGGTTCAGGTTCTGGCTCTGGCTCAGGTTCTGGCTCAGGTTCAGGTT
>ERZ807291.7340-NODE-7340-length-12814-cov-101.032213_pt1 | contig 12814 bp, 10 predicted proteins | sample MGYA00521257_ERZ807291 | MGnify/ENA primary metagenome ERZ807291 (study PRJEB31413, sample SAMN03169783) | marine metagenome | biome: Marine; feature: Water; material: Subsurface seawater | place: North Sea | collected 2011-04-28 | depth 1 m m ...
AGTCTGAAAGAAGTGGGTTCAGGTATCTTTCAAAATAAAAGTAATCTATAATATCATTTAATTCAAATTTCAATAATTTATAAGAAATTAAATCATTTTCATTTAAATCATCAATATTAATTTTTTCTAACTGATTTAATAATTCTGTCGCAAAATTAGCTTCACTTTCATAGTGCTCTTTAGTAAATAGACCTAAGGGATATTTTTTACCATCATACGATTCATGATCTTGGTAAGTCGTTATCGTTTCTTGTAATTTTTTTTCAGAATTTTTTGAAAGATTAATAACAATTCCCGTTAATAATAAAACTATTCCTAATACTGATAAGACTGATTTTTTCATTTATATTTTATTTTTGGTGTATATTCCATTTACAAGTCTAAGTATGTTTTTTGGATTATTGTCTTGCAATGAATCTGGGAGTAATTCATTTGGGAAGTCCTGATAACTTAGTGGTCTTACCCATCTGTCAATTGATTTAACCCCAACAGCTGTAAATCTACTATCTGTAGAAGCTGGATAAGGACCACCATGTAACATTGAAGCGTTAACTTCTACTCCAGTAGGAACTCCATTAAGAATTATTCTTCCTACTCTTTCTTTAAGAATATCTATTAAATCTTTATTTGAAGAAATTTCATTATCACTGGCTATAATTGTTCCGGTTAATTGACCATTAATTTTATTTACCACCGATTTTAACTGACTCATATTGTCGCATTCAACCAGTAATGAAAATGGTCCAAATATTTCTTCTTGTAAATCATTATTTATTATAAAATCTGACCCTTTAACTTTAGCTAGAGTTTGTTTTGAATAATTAATATCTACATCTTCATCAAAATTCGCTACGACATTAACTTTTTTATCTGAAATTATTTCTTGTTTGTTTTTGTTATAATTTCTAAGAATATTTGGATGTAACATACAAGATGGGGCAATATCCAATATTTTTTCTGCTAAAGAATTTTCAAAATGAGTGAAATAAGCAGATTTAATTCCAATAATAATTCCAGGATTTGTACAAAACTGACCTGATCCTAAAGTTATTGAATTAGCATATTTAGTTGCTAAATTAGTCCAATCTGTCTTTAGGATTTCTGGCAAAATTATAACCGGATTGATGCTTCCCATTTCGGCAAAAACAGGGATTGGCTCATTTCGCTCATTAGCTAAATTCAAAAGGGATCTTCCTGCTTTTAAACTACCTGTAAAACCAACTGCCTTTACCAAAGGATTGTTAATCAAGTCAATTCCAGTTTGTATTCCTCCACTATTAATATTTGAAAAAACTCCATCTGGCATTTTTGTAATTTTAACAGCTTTTATAATTGCAGAAGATATCAATTCACCAGTTCCTGCATGCATTGGATGAGATTTAACTATTACAGGACATCCAGCTGCTAAAGCTGAAGCTGTATCTCCACCTGCAGTTGAATAAGCTAATGGAAAGTTACTAGCTCCAAAAACTAGAATAGGTCCAAGTGGAATAGACATTTTTCTTAAATCTGGTTTAGGAACTGGTGTTCTTTCTGGATCAGCTGTATCAATTGATGCGTTAACCCAATCTCCTTTTTTTAATAATTTAGAAAAAGATCTAATTTGACCAACAGTTCTTCCTAATTCTCCTTTTGCTCTTCCTTCAGCTAGTCCTGTTTCTTTGCAATAAACTTTTACGATCTCGTTTTGAATTAATAATATTTGATCAACAATAGAATCTAAAAATTCAGATCTCCTAAGACTATCTATATTTTTATATTCTAAAAAGGCGATATATGCTAAATTGACTGCATGATTTACTTCATCTAAAGTAGCCTCGTTAAAATCACACTCATTGTTTTTATTAAGTACAGGATTAAAGGTTTTAAAAATTACTTTTCCTTTAGAGGATAAACTATTTCCGATGTAATTTTTACCATGTAGCATATTAATAATTATATTTTGAAAGGTCTGGTCTATTTTTCAAACTACTTTCTATTATTTGAATTACTTTTTTTCTTTCCTCTCCATCAAGTGGAAGTCTAGGTGGCCTAACATTTTCTGTGCCAATTCCATTATACATTTCTGCTAACTTTATGTTTTGAACTAATTTAGAATTTATATCCAGCTCCAAAAGTGGTAAAAACCAACGATAAATTTCTAATGCATCAGCAATGCGTCCAGCTTTTTGAAGTTTATAAATTGCTACGGTCTCTTTAGGGAAAGCATCAACTAGCCCAGCAATCCATCCATGAGCTCCCATTAATAAACTTTCTAAAGCAAGGGTGTCAACACCAGTCATTATTTTTAGTCTATCTCCAAAATAATTAATAATCCTAGTTACATTAGAGATATCTCTTGTAGACTCTTTAACAGCCTGAATATTTTCACATTTTAATAATTGATCAAACATTTCTAAAGAAACTTCAATTTTATAATCTACTGGATTATTATAAATCATTATAGGTAAAGAGGTACTTTGAGCTATCGATTTAAAATACGTAACCGTTTCCTCACTACTAGCATTATATCTCATTGGAGGTAAAATCATTAAACCAGCAGCACCATCCTTTTCAGCATTTTTAGCTGAGTTAACAGCCTCGCTAGTAGATTGCTCCGCAATATTCATTAAAACCGGAATTTTATTTTCAGAAATTAAAACCGTGTTTTTTATTAATTCACTTTTTTCCTTACTTGTCAATGTACTTGCTTCTCCTAATGTTCCGCCTAATACTATGCCACTTACACCTGCATCAATTTGAGCTATAATATTTTTATTAAACATTTTAAAATCTAGCTCATCATTTTTTGTAAACTTTGTTGTTACAGCTGGCATAACCCCTTCCCATTTCATAATTTTTTTTTTAATAAAGTTATATTTTTTTTTTAATTTAACATAAATAAATCTGAAGCTATTCCATCAGATAAAAACTTGCCTTTTCTTGTGATATATAAAAAATCATTTTTAATTAATAGCAACTCATTAGCAATATGATTTTGAGAGTTATTAATTAATTTATTTTTATAAATAGAACCAAATTCATTTTCTATATCTGTAAAAGATATGCCTTTACTGGTTCTCAGTCCAAACATAACCATTTCATTGAATTTGTCAATTGCAGATAAAACCTCCTTTTCATTTGGTATAATATTATTCTTGATTGATTCGATATACTTTAAATTATTTTTAATATTCCAAAATCTATTATTGCCATTAAATGAGTGAGCTGATGGTCCAATCCCAATATACTTTTTTCTGGTCCAATACGCTGAATTATTCACGCTATAAAGATTGTTTTTTGCAAAATTTGATAATTCATAATTTTCATAATTATGGTCCTCTAAAACATCTAGGAGAATATGGAATTGCTCTTGAGATTGGGAGTCATCAATAGGCGCAATTATTCCATTATCAATATATTTTTTTAAAGCAGTTTTAGGCTCAACAGTTAAAGCATATGCAGAAATATGAGAAATATTATGTGATATTAAAATTTCAATATTTTCTTTCCATCTAGAGTTATCTAAACCAGGGATACCATAAATAAGATCAACCGAAATATTATCAAAGTATTTAACTGCAGATTTTATACAGTTCATGGCTTGATTACTCGTGTGAGACCTATTCATTAGTTTTAAATCTTTTTCAAAAAAAGATTGAACTCCAATACTTAGTCTATTTACTTTACTATTGAATAATTCTAGTATCTTTTCATCCGTCAGGTCATCTGGATTTGCTTCTAAAGTAATTTCAACAGAATCATTAACAAGGTAGTTGTCGTAAACTGTTTCTATCAATGAATTTATTTCTCTTATATTCAAAACAGATGGAGTCCCACCACCAAAATAAATAGATTCTATCTTTTCATCTTTTAATTCTCTATTTCTAATTAAAATCTCGTGTTTCAACGAATTAATCATTTGATCTTTATGTTTAAAAGACGTGGAAAAATGAAAATCACAATAATGACAAGCTTTTTTACAAAACGGAATGTGAATATAAATTCCTGACACTTAATTTTATTATTAGTTAATTTAAAAAATTATTTTTTCAATCGGCTTTCATTCAGTTTAATGAAACTAGACCATCCTGAATAATTTTTTTCACCTGTTAATTTTCCAGAATTATAAAAATGACAAACAGCTGCAGCTAAACCATCTGTAGCGTCTAAATTTTTTGGAATTGTTTTTAACTTAAACATTCCTTGAAGCATTCTTGCGACTTGTTCTTTACTAGCATTTCCATTGCCTGTAATAGACATTTTTATTTTTTTTGGCAAATACTCAGTAATTGGAATTTCCTTGTTTAGTCCAGCTGCCATTGCTACTCCTTGAGCTCTACCAAGTTTTAACATACTTTGAACGTTCTTACCAAAAAACGGAGCTTCAATAGCAATTTCGTCTGGATGAAATGTTTCAATCAGCTCATTAGTTCTCTCATAAATTAATTTTAATTTTAAATAATGATCTTTATATTTCACTAAATTCAATTCGTTAAGTTGCAGAAAAATCATTTTATTATTTATAACTTTAATAATACCAAAACCCATAATAGTTGTACCTGGATCAATCCCCAATATAATTCTCTCTTTAGCCATAGGAATAAATTATTGGGTTGTAGATATTAGTATTGGTAAAATAAATTTTGTGTTTACAGGTTGTCCTCTTTTAATAGCGGGGTATAATTTTGGTAATTCTAAAACGGTAATTTTAAATATTGAATCTACTAATAAATTTAGATCTGAGATTAAACTTTCATTAGACATTTTTCCTAAAACTATATGACCCTTATTAGTAACATTAAAATTAATAATTAAGGTATCAGAAATAGATGAATTAACAACAACAGGATTGTCAATTAAATTGGCTTGTAATTTTGAAGTAAGTGTATTTACAAAACAATTAAAATTTGATTCTTTATCAACAATAGTGTCACAATTTTGAAACCTTGGAAATGTATCAACATCATTCCAATTAAACGTTTTTAAATCATCCGAAACTAAATCATCAACAATAAGCTCTTTGTTAGAAGTAAAATCACAAGATAAAAGAACCAAAAATAAAATATAATTAATATAAAACTTCATATGCTATATTGTAGTTTTCAAATTACAAAAAAATATAAACTAATATCATATATGATTATTAATTATATTTATTAAATATTACCAATTATGACTTATATACTATTAATTATTTCTATAATTTTAATTGTAACTGGGATAGTAGCAAGTTTTGTTCCAATTATTCCAGGGCCAATCACTGGTTGGTTTGGATTATTTGCTCTTTCTCAAATTCATGATTTCTACGTAAGTAATACATTACTAATAATAACATTTATAGTAGCAATTACAATTTTTATAGTTGATTACTTCATCCCTGTTATTGGGTCTAAATATTTTGGTGGAAGTAAGTATGGAGTTATTGGAACTTCAATAGGACTGTTAGTAGGTCTTTTAAGTCCAATACCTTTTGGAATTATTATAGGGGCTTTTTTAGGAGCACTGATAGGTGAATACTTTGGTGGAAGAAATCTTTCTGAAGGAATTAAACCAGCTATAGGTTCATTAGTAGGTATTATATCGTCATCCATTATAAAATTTATAACAGGATTTGCTTTTTTAATAATTTATGTAAGCTTATTAGCTACTAATTGGGAAATACTATTTTGATGATCCTCCTTGAGTAGTTGTTGGAATAATTTCCGTAACGAAAGTATTTTCTGTCGATTTACTATTAATTCTATTAATTAACATCCTAACAGATTTCTTACCAATTTGTACTGCATGCTGATTAATTATTGTCAGTTGTGGCAGAGATAGCATTGACGTTAATTTATCACCAAAACCAACAATTGATAAATCTTTTGGAATATCAATATTTAATTTTGAAGCTGTATTTACTGCTAAAATTCCAGAAATATTATCTGCAGCTATAATTGCATCTAAGCCTTTACTTTCTCTAATAAAATTTTCTATTGAGTTATGTGCATTTTTTCTATAATACTCGGAATTTTCAATATGACTGATATTAGTTTGATGGACAAGTTTTAATATTAGTTGGTCATCGAATTTGCCAAAGAAATCGACACAAGCTTTCCTATATCCATTACTTCGATGTTTACCAACATTTAAATTGTTAATAGCAGTTATAAATCCTATTTTTTTACGACCCATTTTTACTAGACTTTTCACTTCATTATAAATAGTATCAAAATCGTCAATTATAACTTTATCGCAGCTTATTTTATCAGTAATTCTGTCAAGCATCACTAACGGTATATTATTTAACGTTAAATTTTTTATGTGAGAAAATTCATTTTTATTTAGGGTTTCTTCTGAAAGAGCTAACAGCACTCCGTCCACAGAACCAGTAGCAATTATTTGTAAATAATCAATCTCTTTTTCCAATGATTCCTTGGAAAAAAATGTGATAATATCATACCCTAATTCTTCGGCGGCAATTTGAATTCCGTACAGTACTTTAGCGTAAAATCTATTTAATATATCTGGAAGAACAACTCCAAGGGTAAGTGTTTTATTACTCTTTAAACTAAGTGCGATTTTATTTCTCTTATAGTTTAATTCTTTCGCTAAAGTTTGTATTTTAATAATAGTCTCTGAGCTAATCTCGTCACTGTTATTGAGTGCTTTTGAGACTGTAGAAACAGAGACATTTAATTTTTTAGCTAATTGTTTTAAAGTTACCATTACTGTTAATTAATTAAATCAAATGATTTATTGTTCTTAACATCAGAATCTCCACCAATAAAAACACTGAATTTACCAATTTCTGATTCCCAGCGGTCATTGGCAGTATAATATATTAAGTTAGAATTATCAATTTCAAAACTAACTTCTTTAGTTTCACCAGGGTTTAATTCCACAAGTTCAAATCCTTTTAACTCTTTAACAGGCCTCGCAAGACTTCCATAATGGTCTCTAATATACATTTGAACTACATCCTTCCCTTTTAGCTTGCCAGTATTTGTGATTTTCACACTAGCTTTAATTACATCGCCCCTAGAAATTTCATCTGAACTAATAGTTAAGTCTGAATATTCAAAGCTAGTATAGCTTAAACCATACCCAAAAGGGTATAAAGGACTGTTCTCAACGTCAGCATAAGTTGATCGTGTTACTTCAGCAGATGAAGCTCCAGGCCTTCCTGTTTTTTTGTAATTGTAATAAAGAGGGACTTGTCCTACATTTCTAGGAAAAGACATCGTTAACTTTCCGCTAGGATTATAATTTCCATACAATACCTCTGCAATAGCATTTCCAGATTGTGTGCCTAAATGCCATGCTTCTACTATAGTTGGAATATTTTGATCAGCCCAAGTTAAATTAAGTGGTCTTCCATTCATCAAAACTAGAACAATGTTTTTATTAACTTTAAACACCTCCTCTAACAATTCTTGTTGTAACCCTGGGAGTCCAAGTTCAGTTCTACTTCTTCCTTCACCTGATTGAAAACCTTCTTCCCCTAAAACCATTATTACAACATCTGCAGATTTAGCAGCTATTTTAGCAGCTTTAAAACCAGTTCTGTCTGTATGATTTAACTTAACTCTATTATGAAAATTAGTTTCACCATAATATAAATCAACTCCTTTTCTATAAGTTATAGAATTTGAACCATAATTCTCCAATCCCTTTAAAACAGTTACGGCCGTATTACTGTCCGCTGCACCTCTCCAATTTCCAAGTGGACTATTATTATCATTGGCTAAATGACCTATCAAAGCGATTTTTTGACCTTTCTTTTTAATAGGCAACAAAGAACTTTCATTTTTTAATAATACAATTGATTTTTTAGCCATATCTAATGCAGCTAAATTATTTTCTTTACTTCCAATTACATTTTCTTCTCTTTCTAAATCACAATATTTATATGGATCTTCAAAAAGACCTAAATCATATTTAACTCCCAAAATTCTTTTCACAGAATCATCAATCACACTAATATCTACTTTTCCTTCAGCAACTAATCCTTGTAATTGTCTAACATAAAGACTTGATTCCATATCCATATCCGATCCAGCATTAGCTGCAAGTTCTGCAGCATGCACTCCATCTTTAGCGTATCCATGAGGAATCATTTCACCAATTGAACCCCAATCAGAAACAACAAAACCTTCAAAGCCCCAGTCTCCTTTTAAAATATCTCTTTGTAAGAATTTACTTCCAGTTGCAGGAACTTCATTTAATGTGTTAAATGCATTCATAAAAGTACTAACACCAGCATCAAGTGCAGCTTTAAATGGAGGTAAAACATTGTTATAAAGAGTATATTTATTTATGTCTGCAGTGTTATAATCTCTACCGGCTTCTGGAAACCCATAAGCAGCAAAATGTTTAGCACAAGCTGCAATTGTTGAAAAATCTGATAAATCATTGCCTTGAAAACCTTTTACTCTAGCTGTAGCGATAACGCTTCCTAAATAAGTATCCTCTCCCGCTCCTTCCATAACTCTACCCCATCTTGCATCTCTATAAATATCTACCATTGGAGCAAAAGTCCAATTTAGTCCAGCTGCTGCTGCTTCTTCAGCTGCAATTCTTGCAGACTTTTCAATTGCTTCAATATCCCAACTCGCTGATTCAGCAAGTGGAATCGGACTAATTGTTTTATACCCATGAATGACATCAAAACCAAAAATTAATGGAATACCAAGCCTTGTTTCTTCAACTGCAATTTTTTGAAGTGCAGATACGTTTTTAACTCCAGTAACATTTAACATTGAACCAACTAAACCATTTCTTAAATCGTCATATCTCCCCTTTTCATATCCTTTTTTAGGAAGAGGTCCTGTAGCATCCCAAAATCCGTTATATTGATTCATTTGACCTACTTTTTCATCTAAAGTCATTTTAGACATTAAGTCACTAATAAATATTTCTTTTTCAGACTTACTTTCGTTACAACTGTAATTAAAAATTACTGTTGCTATTAAGATTAGTTTTAAAAATTTTGATTTCATTTATTATGTATTTTTTTGTTGATAATTAATTCTCATATACTCTTATATAATCCACTTCCATAGTTGATTCGATAAAATCAGGATCTATCTCAAACCATGATCCTCCCATTGCTATATTTAATATAAAAAATTGTGGTGCATCAAATGGCCAGTTTTCAATATTTTTAGGCGATGGATTATAGGTATAATACAAATTATCATCAATAAAAAATTGTATTTTTTCCGATGTCCAATTTATCGAATAGATGTGAAATTCGTTAAAGCTACTAACGTTTAGGTGACCAGTAGTCCATGTGTCTCCATGACTGTAAGGAGTATGAATAGAACCAGCTACAACTGTAGGGTTATGACCCCAATGCTCCATTATATCAATTTCTCCACATTCAGGCCATCCTACACCGCTGTGGTTAGCTCCCAGCATCCAAAGTGCTGGCCATGTTCCTTGACCCTCAGGTAATTTTGCTCTAATATCAACTCTACCATATTGAAATTCAAACTTGTCACGAGAAATTAATCTGGACGAAGTATAATTATATCCTTGGTAAGCTTCTGTTTTAGCTGTTATTTTTAAAACCCCGTCTTCAACTCTGGAGTTTTCAAGTCTATTAGTATAATATTGAGATTCTCCATTTCCCCAGCCCCACTCACCATTACCAATTTCATGGGTCCAATTATTATTATTTACTGATCCAGTTTCATTAAACTCTTCTGACCAAATTAATCCAGCTGATGTGTTATCATTTACATAGACAGAAATTGCTTGAAATTCGACAATGTAATTTTCTGTCTCAGAATATGCATAAACATAAACAGTGTAATTGTTTAGACCTGGGTTGGTATAGGTAAATTCAATATTACCAGTATTACTTTCAACGACCTCTCCATTACCAAATCGAAATTCATAATTAATGGCGTCTGTTGCTGATGCTGAGCAACTAATAACTCCACTTCCATCACCATTTAAATTATCATTATTTTGTCCTACAATATCAATTGTTAAATTTAAGTTTGAAGGAATAATTTCTTCAACAGTCGTTGCTGAATTATCTCCACCATTAGTAGATTTTTCACTTGAACAGGAGGTAGTTACAAAAAAAATAATTATGATTAAACGGATCATGGTTCAATTTTAAGGATATAAATATAACTAAAAAGGGAGAAATATATTACAATTTCTCCCTTTTTAAACAATAATGTTATTATAATATTTTATTGCTCATTTGTTAGTATTATGTACCAAGCCAAGCCTTCAAAGCCAACAGTTTTAAGAGTTAAAGTATTTGATGAACTATCGACAATCTTATAAACATGCGTTCCTCCAACATAAAATCCAAAGAATCCATTTCCATCAAGGTAGATATGTTCTTCACCTCCTGGTGCACCTATAGTCCAACTTGATGTAAAGTCTTCAGTTGGATAGTACTCATATTCGTTATTTCCATTCGCTTCTAAGCCTTGATCTCCTACAAATTCATCAGCTAAAGGGGGGGCTTTTCCAAAAATACTACCAAAAGTTTCAATAGTTAAAGTTCCATCAGGGGTAAAAGTATATCTGTCATCGTACATTCCCGTATCTACTTTATCAAATGCTGCTGCTTGCCACCAGTCTGGGGTATCAAGCTCAGATGGGCCAACTCCCATATGTCCAAACTCTTCTGCCTTTACTCTCCAACTTCCAGTATACATGGCTTCTAACAATTCTGCAGGTGGAGAGTATAAGACTAAAACATCTAAAGAAATAGATGTATTAGAAACAACTCCAGCTGTTCCAATTGCGATTACTGTAACATCATAATTACTCAATCCAGTCGTAGAAAAATTATAAGTAATCATTCCACTTGGAGACATTGTCTCAACCCCATTGCTTACAAATTTATAAGTAATTGCATTGTTTGCTACAGCAGTTAAATGAACTGTACCACTACCGTCTCCATTAGGATTGTTTTCATCAGATCCAACAATATCTGCTGAAACCTGTAAATTAGTAGGGTTTACTATATCACCGAATTCGTGATCTTCAGTTTCACAAGATGTAAAAACTAATGAAGTAATTACTAATAAAGATTTAAATAAATATTTAATTTTTTTCATTGTTATATTTTTTTAATTAACCAATTTTATTTCATCAAAGTGATAAACACCTTCTGCTGTATTTCCAAAATCATAAAATACTATAAAAGATACGTAATCTAAATCAGGAGCTAAACTGAAATCATACGTAAGAGTTTCCCACTGATTAGCTACTGTAGTTGTCATGTCAAACTCATATGTAAGACCATCCACGTTTCCTTCAATAGTTTCAAGTTTTACCTTGATAACTTTCCCAGCCTCTGGTGAGTAAGACTGAATTTGAATTTGATTCATACCTGCAGAAGAAAAATTAATAGGATCAACTGAAATCCCCATTCCACCCCACACTTCTGACCCTTCTGTTTTAGTGCACTGCATAACATTAGCAGTAGTATTAGTTCCTGAAACATTAGGGTTTTCTACAATTTGAATTCCCTCTACACCACCAAAAGAAAAGTTACCAGGTAATTCTCCTTCAAAATTTTCTATAGCAATTGAAGGTGCAACTGTAGGAATGTATTCTCCCAAGCCTACCTGAACTTCATCAAAATGATATACTGCGGCATTTTGATTTCCAAAATCATAAAATACTATGAAAGAAATATAATCAAGATCCGGAGCAGCAGAGAAGTCATAAGTTAAAACTTCCCATTGATTAGCAACTGTAGTTGTCATATCAAATTCGTATGTTAAACCATCAACATTACCTTCAATAGTTTCAAGTTTTACCTTTACTACTTTTCCTGCTTCTGGCGCATAAGAATTAATTTTTATTTGATTTGTTCCGTTAAAGTTAATTATACCATCAACAGCAAATCCCATTCCTCCCCATACTTCAGCTCCATCAGTTTTGGTAAACTGCATTACAGTAGATGTAGTATTTGTTCCAGATGGATTAGGGTTAGATACCAATTGAACTCCTTCAACTCCACCAAACGAAAAGTTTCCAGGTGTGTCGCCTTGAAAATCCTCAACTGTAGTAAAGTTAGATACAGCTGGAAGAGATAATCTAATATTATCAAAGTAATAAGAAGTATCATCTCCAGAGTTTCCGAAATCAAAGAATATAACAACTCTATCATATTCCTGAGATAAATCAGAGGCACTAAAATCATAAATTAAAGTTTCCCATCCTTGATTTACAGTAGTTGTCATATCAACTTCAGTATTAATATCTGGATTAGCTGAGTTTTCAAGTTTTAACTTAACAACTTCTCCAATTTCTGAGGTCCAAACATCTACTGCTATGTTATTAAGTGATGAAAAATCAACAGGCTCATCAATAGTTAAAAATGAACCAGCCCATACTTCAGAACCATTAAACTTAACTGATTGACCAACAGTACTACTAGTGTTTACTCCAGATGGATCGGGATTCGGAATGACAGTACTTTGAGCATTTCCAAAATCAACAAATGAATAATTTAATGTTGGGTCTTCAAAATCAATAGGCATCAGTAATGGGTTAACTATAGTAACTAACTCTGAGTATTCAGTTGTAGCTGCTCCACCACTTAATGCAACTACTGTAACAGTGTATTCTCCAACATTTGAATAGGTGTATGTTAGTGTCTCTCCAATTTGTAGAGGAGTTGGCGCCTCATCAGCTCCTTGATCTCCAAAATAGACCTCAAAAGATGCAGCTAAATCTGCTGATGCAGATACTGTTATAACAAAAGCATTTCCAGCAACGTTATTAATAGTTACTAATAAGTTTTCAGGTGCTGAATAAGATACTACAACAGAGACAACTGTTGAAGTTACTTCACCATTTAAACCAA
>ERZ807291.7342-NODE-7342-length-12811-cov-5.131703_pt1 | contig 12811 bp, 12 predicted proteins | sample MGYA00521257_ERZ807291 | MGnify/ENA primary metagenome ERZ807291 (study PRJEB31413, sample SAMN03169783) | marine metagenome | biome: Marine; feature: Water; material: Subsurface seawater | place: North Sea | collected 2011-04-28 | depth 1 m m ...
TGGGCAAATAAAGATCTTTTTGCAAAAAAAGACGGATTATGGAAGCCAAAATTTGAGATTGAATAACAGTGTAGTAGTGATTGATTATGGTATGGGTAATATTTTCTCAATTCAACATTCGTTAGAATACTTAGGATATGAATCAATATTATCTTCTGACCCGAAGATAATTTTAGGTGCTAAAAAATTAATTCTTCCTGGTGTAGGGTCATTCAAATCTGCTATGAAAAAAATTACAGATTTAGGTTTAGACTTAATTATCAAAGACGCTGTCTTAGTGAAAAAGATTCCTATTCTTGGTATATGCCTTGGAATGCAATTGTTAACAAAAAGTAGCACTGAAGAGTCATCATTTACTAAAGGCTTAGACCTTGTAAATGCCTCAACAATCAGACTTAAAAAAACACATTCAAATATAAAAATTCCTCATATTGGTTTTGATAATGTCTTCTTCAATAAAAATATGTCTTTATTTAAGGGTTTGACCCAAGATATTGATTTTTATTTTATTCATAGCTATATGGTTGTTTCAAAGGATAAAGATTTTTTTCAGGCATACTGTGATTATTATCAGAAGTTTATTGTTGCTTTTGAGAATAAGAATGTATTTGGGGTTCAATTTCATCCTGAAAAAAGCCAAGAAAATGGACTAAGATTATTGAAAAACTTTTTGTATAAAACCTAAGATGCTTAAGAAGCGTTTAATATTTAACTTATTATATAGTGATGGATACTTTATGCTAAGTAGAAACTTTACATTGCAGAAAGTTGGAAATATTGACTGGCTTAGAGATAATTATAAATTCTGGGAAAGCTCAAAATTTCTTGACGAAATTATTATACTTGACGTTTCAAGGGAAAACTCAGATCTTAATAAGTTCATAGAAACAGTTCAAAATGTAATAAAATCAAGCTTTGTTCCTGTATCAGTTGGCGGTGGAATTAGAAGATTAAAAGATGTAGATTATCTAATTAGATCAGGAGCCGATAAAGTGGTTATTAATTCAATGTTCTACTCCAACCCAGACGAAATAAGAAAAATAACTAAAAAATACGGGATACAGGCTGTTGTAGCTGCTATTGATTATAAGTATAAAAAAACTTATGACGAGGTATTTATTGAGAATGGTTCAAAAAAAATAGTTGAAAATTTAAAAGAGCAAGTAAAAAAAGTTATTGATATTGGAGTAGGTGAAATTTTATTAAACTCGATGGATTTAGATGGTACTGGCCAAGGATTTGATTTAGATGTTATTAATCGTATAGGAAATACAGAAAATACATCTATAATAATTTCTGGAGGCGCTGGGAGAACCGATCATTTTTCAGAAGCCTTAGCTCTAAATTATGATGCAGCTTCTACTGCGAACTTATTTAACTTTATAGGTGATGGACTTTGCCTTTCTCGTAATGATCTGTTACAAAAAAAAATTAAAATACCTGTTTTCATAAGAGATTAAAAAATATGGGATTCAATAATATTGATATAGAAAAACTAAATATTCTAGTTTCAACCCAACTCAATTCCTTTTTTTATGATGGTGTTGAAGTTAATAAAAATTTATTAAGAAGATATCAAACGCATACTATAGATAGGTTATACATTTGTTTTAAACATATTAAGAAACCATATTTTTATGAAAATGATAGAGCTATCTTTAATTACTTTAATGGCGATCATTACTCTATGTATCTATATTTATTGTGTAATACTATTTGGAAATTAGATAAAAATGAAAATTTAGCTTCAAAGATATTTCTTTTAAACAAAGCCTTACATGGTATTGATGCATTTTATAGTATAGATTTACCTGAAATATTTTTATTTGTGCACCCAATAGGAACTGTTTTAGGGAAGGCGACATATTCAGATTACTTTGTTGTTTATCAGAATTGCACTATAGGGGCAAATGACAATTGTTCCTACCCTACCTTTAAAGGAGCGTCAGTAATGTATAGTAAAACGTCAATTATCGGTAGTTGTGAAATAGGCTCAAACACAATTTTTGGAGCAAACAGCTTTTTAATGGATACTAATATTGAAGACAATAAAGTTGTTGTGGGTTCATATCCAAATAATAAGATTATTCAAAACTCATCAAGTGTAATTGATAGGGTTTTTAAGTAATTATATGAAAATTTCATTAATTTCAATGGATCAAGCTTGGGAAAACAAGCAAAAAAACATTGTATTATGCGAAGAGTTCATTCGTAAATCAGCAAATACAAAATCTGATTTAATAATATTTCCAGAAATGACACTTACAGGTTTTTCTCTTGATGTTGAAAAAATTGCTGAAAAAGAAGAGAGTTCAATCACAATTAATCAATTTATAAATTTTGCAAAAAAATATAATATCGCAATTATTTTTGGTCTTGTTATTTTGAATAAAGATAAGGCGGAAAATAGATTAATTTTTTTAAATAACTATGGAAAAATATTAGAATCATATACAAAAATTCATCCATTTTCTTATGCAAATGAAGATAAATATTTTTCTCATGGCTCCTATGTTAAATCTGCCAAATTTAAAGGTCATGAAATTGGATTAACAATATGTTATGACCTGAGATTTTCTGATACATATAGTATCCTTTCAACTGAATGTGACATCATAATTAATATTGCGAACTGGCCATCCTCAAGAAAAGATCATTGGGAAACTTTACTTAAAGCAAGAGCCATTGAAAACCAAATATTTATGATTGGAGTTAATAGGGTAGGGGTAGATGGAACTGGATCCATTTATTCAGAAGGGAGTATGGTTTTTAATGCGAATGGTGAAAAGCTTATGGCAGAAACTGAAAAGAATATGAAAACATTTACTATTGATAAAGAATGGACTAAAAATTTCAAGAATAATTTTAATACTACAATTGATAAAAAAAGGATTTTTTATAAAGAAAATGATGATATTAAAAGATAAGGTAGTTTTGGTAACAGGAGGCGCTGGTCTTTTGGGAGAGCAGTTTGTTAGGGAGGTAGTTCTTCAAGGTGGAATTGCTATTATTGCTGATATTAATGAAAAGTTAGGAAAAAAATTAGTTAAATCAATTTCAGAAAAAAACAAAGATTTTAAAAGCAGAGTTGAATTTGTTAAATTCGATATTACATCTGAAAATTTAATTGAATCAACAATCACTTATCTAGATAAAAAATATGGCAAAATTAATTCGCTTGTTAATAATGCATACCCAAGAAACTCTAATTTTGGAAATAAATTCTTTAATGTAACTTATAATGATTTTACTGAAAATTTAGCATTAAATTTAGGTGGGTATTTTGTTACATCAAAAGTTTTTGCAAAATATTTCTCTAGACAAGGGTATGGGAATATTATCAATATATCTTCTATATACGGAGTAATAGCTCCAAGATTTGAAATTTATGAAGATACTCCAATGACTTTACCTGTTGAATACGCGTTAATAAAGTCAGGATTAATTCATCTAACAAAATATATGGCAAAATACTTTAAGGGTATGAATATAAAAGTAAATTCAATTAGTCCTGGAGGAGTTTTAGACAAACAAACTAATCCATTTCTGAAAAAATACAATGATTGTTGCTCTTCACAGGGCATGCTTGATAAGAAGGATTTAAATGGTACCTTAGTTTATCTTCTCAGTGATATGAGCAAATATGTAAATGGACATAATATTGTTGTAGATGATGGATTTGTTTTATAGATGTTTACCCTAAAGTTTTATAAAAATTCATTTAAGGGGTTAAATTCAAGAGTTTCAGGAGCTGCAATTAGGTTCTTAATACCATTATATATAATCACTTTTAGTAGTGAATCAGAATTAGGAATATATTATATAGCAATCAGCGCCCTCCTAAGTGCAGCTACTTTTTTAGGTTTCGAGCTTGGATATTATCACTCCGCTGAATATTTAAATAAAAGGGCTAAAACAAAAAAAAATGTTTTTAGTAATTTTATTTTACAAGGAATTCAAGGTACGTTTTTTATAACAATTATAAGCATGCCATTCATTCTTGGAGGAATTTTTTTTTCTAAATTTCAATTATATTCAATTTTTATCCCAATACTTTTTGCAACAGAAGCGTTATCTTTTGAGCTTGGTAGGTTTTTTTGGAATATACGCGAGATAAAACATGCATCATTTCGTGATTTAATAAGATCAGTAGCATTAGCCATTGCATTTATTGGTTCTTTGTATTTATATGACATGATTTTAAGTTTTTTTTCTATAATAGTATTGATACTTGTAAATTTTATATTAATCATTTATGAAGTATTGAGATGGGGAGACAAAAACTATATTTTAAAAAATATTTTTATTTTTGGCTCAAGCCCTTTGGAAGATGTATATAATTTTTTAAAAAAATTACTAAAAACATCAGGCCCACAATTTTTACAAAATCAAATTATATCTTTATCAATTTTGTTAGAAAAGTTAGTTATCACTCTATTAATTGGAGTTGCTTTTCAAGGTGTTTATTCATTTATCTATTCAATAATACAAATTTCTGCGTATCAAGTTTTATCTCCACATTTAGCAAGGACAAAGCGTATAATAATTTCAAGCCAACCATATTTTCTTAAAAAAACTACCTATGAGTCTGCTCTTAAGTTATACCCAATTACTTTATTTTTTATAACTTTATCTGGTTGTGTTAGTTATTTTATTTTGCCATTTCTTTTTGAGGTATTAAATAAAAATCCCATTCAGAGTTTATTTTCGATTATTTTAGTGGTTATAGTTTCTTCTTCAACAAATACATACACATCGACTGTTGCCCCACTGTATGGACAAAAAAGGAGGTGGATAAAGGCAAATCTAATTTCAATTTTTATTTTTATTCCATTTATCTTAGGTTCATTCGTTTATAAATACTTTTACTTAGACCAAATTTTGATAGTTCTCGGGTTCATCTTCTTATTTTCTATTGCGCAAACAGTTATAAGGTTGGTTTATTTTAAAAGCATGACATTACCAAGTAAATAAAAGTAAATGATTACTATATCAATATCTTTGTTACTGATATTACTTTCATCAATAGGGTACTTTTTATCTAGGCAATTTCAGATTAAATTTATTTTGTTAATAAATCTTTTATGGTCAGCGTTTCTTATTGTTAATCGATTGAAATTATCAGGATTACAGATTGATTGGACATTTAATGAGCAGGTTTTAATAAGCTTTTTAATTTTTTTGCCTTCCTTATTAGTAATTTTATTATTAAAAATTTCTCTTGTTAATAATAACTCAATAAAGTCTCATATTGATTCGAATTTCATGGAACCAAATTCGAATGAAATTAAAAAATCTATTTTTGTTTTATTAATGTTATCAGTATCAATTTTTATTATTGATTTCTTTATATACGGAGTTCCTATTTTTCAATTAAATGCTGGAACAGATGCTTTGAACAATAATCGACTTGCCTATAGGATTCCTATACTCTTTTCATGGGCTTATTACGCTTTTCTTACATGTTTAATTGCATCATGCATTCTTTTTTTTAAAGGAATACTGAATTTAAAAATTTTTATTCTTTTTCTTTTCATGGCTTTATTATTAACAACTCTTCATTTTGCAAGAGGTTTTTTTGTTACGTTTTTTTGCGTTCCATTGATTTCTTATTTTTTATATTCACCCTCCACTCCTATAATAAAAATTTTGAGGACATTTCTCCCACTTCTGCTAATATTTTTTTTATTTTCAATATTAGGAGATCTTCGGCAAAATCTTGATGAGAGTTTTAACATTAATGATTATGGCAAATTTGTTATTGAGATTCCGTCTCATTTAGCATGGATATATGGATATTTGTTTATAAATTTTGACAACTTGATTCTTTGTATTAGGGATTTTGAAATAAGAGATGCCATAGGATATAAAACTATTCAAAATATATCTCCAGCACTAATTGGGACAATCACTGGTCAAGAATATGATGGGGAATCTCTTTTTGGGATCCAAACTTTACCTTATATTGGCCGATTTAACCTACCTACATCCTTGGGGACTTTTGGCTATGATTTTGGATGGTTTGGGGTTTATCTTTATTCATTATCTAGCATAATGTTAGTACCAATAATTTTCTCTAAACCAATTAAAGAGCTTTCAATAACACTAAAAATTTTATTAGTTTATTTTTCATTAGCTTTTGTATTTATAACTACGACTAATTATTTTTTTACATCTAGGTTTATTTTATTTATTTTTGCATTAATTATGTTTAAATCTTTACTTATTATTTTTACTAAAAAAAAATAGATGAAAAAATTTAAAAAAAAGAAAAGATTGATTTTTTTAACATTAGATCCATTAAATCCACTAAACATAAAACTAACTAAAAGACTTGAAGAGGATTTTTCTATAGTTATAGTTACTAACTTTAAGCTTCCATCTTCATATCCATTTAAAAATATCAAATTTGATTACCAACACAATTTTTTAGAATCATTTTTTTTATTTTTTTATAAGCATATAGAAAGTAAATCAGAGAAAGAGTTTATTAAAAGAAATGTTTACCGCAAATATAGATCGCTAATTAATATTATGTTTAGAATTAAAAAACTATTACCCTTACCAAGCTACAGCTCAATATGTTTTTTTCTTTATAAAAATAAACAGGTAGAAAATGGAATAATTAAACCTGATGATATTTGTATTACTGATGCAACATTGAGGCATACATTATCATTAAATCCTTTAATTGTTCGCGCAAGCATAATCACAAAAAAGTTAGTTGCTAATGTTACGTCTTGGGATAACCCACAATATTCAACTATTAATACATTTGCACAGAAATATTTAGTTTGGAATAAAACAAATAGAGACGAGTTAACTAATTTCCATAAAATTAAAAAAAATAATATTGCGATTGTAGGGTCAATTTTTCATGACTATTTAATCAATAATTACAAATTGAATGCTAAAAATTATCGTAAGACTTCTAATAATGAAATAGTAGTTTTATATGCAGCTATTTTTCCTGGTTCTGATGAAGTAATGGCAGCAGATGAAGTAAAATTTATATTGTTTATAGGTAATGAGCTTAAGAAAAGGTATTCAAATCTAAGGTTAATCTTTAGAACCTATCCTTCATCAGAAAATTCCTTTTTATACAATTCTCTTCGAGAAATTGAGTGGATTGATGTGTACGAGCATTCAAATTATATAAAAATTCCGCGTCTTGGGAATGAATCTGAAGTTATAAGTTTTAATAAAGAAGATGAAAAAATTAAGCAATTTCACGATGTTGATGTTCTTCTAAGTGCAGGCTCAACTTTTACTATCGAATTTGCGTTTTCTAATAAACCTATTATTCATATTAATGCTACTGTTTTTAGTCGAAATTTTAAAAATTCAAAATTTCTTGAGCGTTTAGATATTTATGGACACTTAAAACATCTTTCTCCAGATGGATTTGATATTAACGTAGTTGGTAAAACAGACGATTTACTTAATAATATTGGTAAATTAAAGGAACTAAAAAGTAGTGGGTATAATGAATATCTAAAGTCCTTTGCCAAGCCATATTCGAAATCTCTATCTAGGAATTTAATCTCACATTCTCTTAAAAATTTCTTCTAAATTATGAAAAAAAAAAACAAAATCAAATATGTGGTTAATTGTAGATTTGCATCGCAAAAAACAACTGGTGTTCAACGTTATGCACTAGAATGCTCTAGAATACTAAAAAATATTTTAGGTAATCAAGTAATTTTTGTTGCGCCAAAGGGTTATATTAATCCAGATATTAAGCGTGAATTAGATATACAACAATTTGGAATTTTAAGAGGATATTTTTGGGAGCAAATTAGCCTGCCTCTCTTTAATATTTTTAATAACTCAATTTTATTTTGTTTTTGTGGTACACCTCCAGTTTTTCTTAAAAATGTAATATACACAATTCATGATTTATCCTTTGTAAGATACCCAGATTTCTTTAATTTTTATTATCAGTTTTTTTATAAGCATCTTGTTAAGATTGCATACAAAAGATTTCTTGGAATAATAACGGTTAGTACTTTTACAAAAAATGAGTTATTTGATATTTACGGAATACGAAAAATTTTTATTGTTGGAAATACAGTTAATCATTTACATAATATAAAAAAAAATACGAAATTACCTTCGAATCTTAAAAATACGGATTATTATCTAACTTTAGGAAGTATTGATCCACGGAAGAATATCCAACAACTTATTAAGGTTTTCTTACAAGAAAATGTAAATGCTAAATTAGTAATTATCGGGGCAAAGAATTCAGTTTTTGCAGAGCAAAAATATTTTGACAAATTAAATTCTAATAAGATAATTTTTACCGGATACTTACCAGATCATAAACTTGCATCATATTATAAAGCCGCTAAATGTTTTATATTTCCATCAATTTATGAAGGATTTGGCATTCCTCCATTAGAGGCTATTTATTATCAAACACCTGTACTGTTATCTAATATTCCAGTTCATAAAGAGATTTATGGTTCTTATGCACATTATTTTTCAAAGAATGAGATAAAGAACATACAACATAATGTTAAACTTGCTCAAAGTAAACTTATAAGCTGCAAAAGAAATATAGCTCATCCGCTATTAAAAAAATATAATTTTGAAAACCAAAGACAACAATTAAAAAAAGTTGTTTTTGATAATAAAAATAAGGGATAATTTTTTTGAAAAATATAAAAAAAATACAAAATCAAGAGATAAATTTTTGGAAGAATTCTAAAGATGAAAAGCCTTCTGTATGGTCAATAAGAAAGGTACTCGAAAAAACTTCTCACGGTATAGATTTTCTAGATTCTCTTTCTCAGATTGCAATTTTAAATTCGAAAAAATCTTTTAAAGTATTAGAAATAGGTGGGGGTCAAGGTTGGGCTTCTTGTTTGTTGAAAAGTACATACCCAAAGGCACATGTTACAGCTACAGATATTTCTTCATATGCTGTTGCCTCAGTCCATAAGTGGGAGGAGATGTTTAAAGTAAAAGTTGATAACTCTTATAATTGTAAGAGCAATGAAACACAAGAGAAAGATTGTTCCATTGACTTTATATTTACATTTGCTGCGGCTCATCATTTTATAACACATCGAGAAACTATCAATGAGATAAGTCGTATCTTAAAAAAAGGTGGTGTTGCGGCATATTTTTGTGAACCAGTTACACAGTTATTTTGGTATCCAATTGCCTACAAGCGAGTAAATAGAAAAAGACCAGAGGTCCATGAAGATTTGCTCATAATTAGTAAGCTAAGGAGTCTTGCTATAAAAGCTGGATTAGAGTTTTCTCTAATTCGAACACCTAGTTACAATAATCGCTCAGGCTATATAGAAACATTCTATTATTTAATTTTAAGCGCATTTCCTTTCCTTCAAAAATTTGTACCTCATACAGCAACAATATTATTTATAAAGAAATAGAAAATTTTATTAAAAAATATTTTATGAAAAAGGAATGTAAGTGAATATTCTTCATGTATATAAAACATATTATCCAGATCCAACTGGAGGCCTTCAAGAAGCTATTCGTCAAATTGCATTAGCAACAAAATCTGAGGAAGTAAAAATCCGAATTTTTTGCCTTTCTCCTTCCCCGTCCCCAAAAAAAATGACTTTTGAAGAGGGTGAGGTATATAGATATAAATCTTGGGCTTCGCCTAGCTCATGTGATATTGGACTTTGGGAGTCTATAAAAGGATTTAGAGAGTGTGTAAAGTGGGCTGATGTCATTCACTATCAATTCCCTTGGCCTTTTGCAGATGCTCTACACTTTTTAATATCACATAAAAAGCCAACCATTATTACCTATCATTCAGATGTAGTTGAAAAAGGGTTCATGGGTATTGCTTATCATTGGCTTATGAAAAAAATGCTACGAAGTATGGATATAGTTGTTGCAACTTCACCAAAATATATAGAAAGTAGTAAAGAATTACAGAAATATGTCCCACGCGAAAAGCTAAAAGTTATTCCATTAGGGATTGATGAAAATGTATATCAAAAATATTCTAAAAAAAACTTAACGAATAATATTTTGAAAAAATTTGACCTAGAAGATGATGGTTATTTTCTATTTATTGGAGTTTTTCGAAAATATAAAGGAATTGATTATCTGATTGAAGCATCAAAAAAATCCCTTCTTCCTGTAGCAATTGCAGGGAGTGGCCCACTATATAAAACCTATACAGAAATAGCTAAAAGTAATGATAATGTTTCATTTTTAGGGCAAATCTCCGATTCTGAAAAGGTTGCACTTATTGAAGGATGTCGTGGTTTTATTCTTCCCTCGCATCTACGTTCAGAGGCATTTGGCATGGTTTTGGTAGAGGCATCTATTTTTTCAAAACCTCTTATCACATGTGAAATAGGCACGGGTACTTCGTTTGTGAATATAGACCAAGAGACTGGTTTTGTAATCTCCCCAAAAAACTCAGAAGAATTAGTTTTAGCTATGAATAAATTGGCATCTGATCGGAATTTAGCTGAGAAGATGGGTGCGAACGCAAGGGCTCGTTATGAAAAAAATTTTTCAAGCCAGGCGTTGGGCCTATCTTATTTTAATCTTTATAAAAATTTATTCGAAGCATATAAAACTTTTAGATAAAAAATATAATAGAAGAATTTAAAATATTTAAATATAAGGATGTATTATATTTCCTTGACTATTTTATATAATATATGAAGAAAGTATTAATAACTGGAGCAACGGGTTTTGTTGGTCGAAGACTACTAAGGATGCTTGACTCTTTAGAAGTTGAAATAAATGTTCTTTCTCGAAAAACTCATTCGGATTATAAGACAATTATTTGTGACTTTGAGGAAGATATCATATCAAAATATTCTCTTGATTCAATAGATACTGTTTTTCATCTTGCAGGTTTTGCACATGATATAAATACTAGACCTAATGTTGAAGATGTTTACTATAAAGTTAATGTTAACTCTACCATTCAATTAGCTAAACTTGCAGTGCAGTCCAGAGTTAAAAAATTTATTTTTGTAAGCAGTATAAAAGCTGGAGGTATTCCTATTCATGACAAATGTTTAAATGAAAACGATCAGGGTGAACCAGAAGGAGTGTATGGTAAAAGTAAGCGTGAAGCAGAGCTAAAATTATTAGAAATAAGTGAAAATTCTAACATGCATGTTTCGATAATACGCCCCTCCTTAGTATATGGCCCTGGAGTAAAAGGGAATTTAAAGTCAATGCTTTTAGCAATTGAAAGAGGATGGTTTCCGCCCTTACCCGATGTTAATAATAGAAGATCTATGGTGCATGTTGATGATTTGATAAAATCAATAATATTTGTTTCTAATGAAAAGAGAGCTAATAGAGAGATATTTATATTAACAGACGGGTCCGCTTATTCGTCGCGTGAAATTTATAAATTTATTTGTAAAGCATTAGGGAAAAGAGTGCCAAAATGGTATGTCCCTTCATTATTTTTTTATGTGCTTTCGTTTATAAATAAAAATATCGAATACAAGGTAAATAAACTATTAGGTGATGAGTATTTTTCATCAAAAAAGATTGAATCCTTAGGCTTTAAACCACAAAAAACCTTAGTGAATTTTAATGAAACTGATTTTTAATTTAATTTTTGTAATTTTAATTTTGATTGTTCTAGCCCCACTAATATTATTGATTGGTATAGCTGTAGGCATAACATCAAAAGGACCAATTATATATTGGTCTAGAAGAGTTGGGAGGGATAATAAAATATTTAAAATGCCTAAATTTAGATCAATGAGAAAAAATTCACCTGAAGTAGCAACACATTTACTAAAGAACCCTGATAAATTTTTATCACCTATAGGAGGCTTCCTTCGAAAATCTAGTTTGGATGAGTTACCTCAACTATTTTCAGTTTTGAAAGGTGATATGAGTTTTGTCGGCCCGAGACCTGCATTATTTAATCAATTTGATTTGATTAGGTTAAGGACTGAAAAGGGAGTGAGTAGTCTTCTTCCAGGAATAACTGGTTGGGCTCAAATTAATGGTAGGGATGATCTAACGATTCAAGAAAAGGTTGCTTTAGATTTAGAATACCTTAACAATCAATCTCTTTTGTTTGATATTAAAGTATTGTGGTTAACTGTTATAAAAATTATTAAAAATGACGATGTAAGTCATTAAAAAAAATGGGTATCATTATAATTATGGAATTTCAAGGTTCATCGAAGTGATTAAACTCAATTATATTTATTAATAATCGTGATAAATAAACTAATCAATCTCTCAAGACTTAACAAACAATTAATTATGATGTTTGCAGACTCTGTAATTATTGTAATGGTTTTATTTATGTCATTTTCAATTCGTCTTGGTTATTTATATTATCCAATAGAAAAGTTATTTTGGTTGATATTATTTTCACCTGTTATTGGCATTCCTATTTTTAATTTTTTTGGGATGTATCGAGCCATTATTCGCTATGTTGGCTTCAAGGCTTTATGGGCTATTTTAAAAGCAGTTTCTCTTTACGCTTTATTGTTGAGTCTTTTTGTTTTAATGGTCGCTGCTGAGGAGACACCTAGATCAATTATATTAATGAACTGGGCATTATGTCTATTACTTTTAAGCGGTGTGCGGTTAGGAGCGCGTTGGCTTTTTATAAAAGAAAGAGTTAAACAAAATATTAACAATTCCATTAATAGCTCAAAAAAAGTCCTTATATACGGTGCAGGTAGCGCTGGAATTCAGCTCGTTAGCGGATTAAAACACTCTTTTGAATATAGTCCTGTTGGTTTTATTGATAATTCGCAGGAATTGCAACGGCATTTTATTGTAGGCTTAAAGGTTTATTCTGAGAATGACATTAGGTTTT
>ERZ807291.7343-NODE-7343-length-12810-cov-9.326225_pt1 | contig 12810 bp, 16 predicted proteins | sample MGYA00521257_ERZ807291 | MGnify/ENA primary metagenome ERZ807291 (study PRJEB31413, sample SAMN03169783) | marine metagenome | biome: Marine; feature: Water; material: Subsurface seawater | place: North Sea | collected 2011-04-28 | depth 1 m m ...
CTTTTACTAAAGCTTCTATCAACACTCCTGTAGGTTGTTCTTTTGTAACGGGCTCTAAAAATGCTGCTTTTTCTGTTAATGCAAATTCAACTGCTACCTTTAAATTAGTAGTAACTAGTGGCATAGCTGAAGCAGATGTTAAATTTAGAGCTACTAACCCTTTAATTTATTCCTTAGGAGACCCTACAGCTTCAGGTTCCGTATTTGGAATTGAAGCAACTTATTGATATTTACTAACATGAAAGAATTAAATACATTTAGAGCATTCTTAAAAGAAGAACAGGAGTTAGATTTGGGTTTTGATACTCAAATTGAAACAATGCCTAAAAAACCAGGTGTTTTATTACATGAGTTAGTTACTATTGGTGTATTTGATGTTAGAGATAAAAAGGGTATTGAATTACAACCTTATCATTTAATTTTTGGAGATAGTAGTTTAGCTATTTTTGATGCTTTTGATACTGATAATTTGGCAGGTTTAACTAGAAAAGGTGCTGAGGAACATATAGCTAAAATGCAAGATGAGGGTAAAACGGAAATGGATGATGCATATATTGGTGGTTTAACCAATTTTTATGGTGACCAAGTATTCGAATTTATAAATATACAAAGGGCATCAGCACCTGGATATGTTAATAGAATTTTAGCTCATGAATCACTTCACTTAACTCGCTATTTAATCACATTAGCTGAAAATGAGTGGATGAGAAGTAATTTAAAGACTGATAATTGGTGGGAGGATGAGAGAGCAGTGATGGTTGATTTAATAAATGATAATGAAGAATACTTTGCAGAAGTACTCGAACGTACTACAGCTATTGCGTATGCAGGTTGGAGTAAAGTAAAATAGGGCGTCATATTAAAGTCATACGAAAATTTGGCTGCGCAGGAAGCCGTTCGTATATTTACAGGGTAAGGTTGCGAGCGAGTCAAGACCGATCATTTAAATTAATTAGTTATGGAAGATTTGATGTTCCAAGCCCAACAAAAAGATGTTCAATTTTTGAATGACGAGCAGATCCGTGAGGTTTGCCCGGTTGCTTTCAGTGAGAAAGCGAGTAATGAAGTGAGTGAACATTATACTCACATCCCAACCAACCGTGTGATTAATGACATGCGTGAGTTAGGTTGGGGAGTAATTGAAGCAAAACAGGTTGCTGCTCGTAAAAAGCAAACCAAAGGCTTCCAAAAACACATGCTTGTTTTCCGTCACCCAGATTTGATGGTTGAAGGAAAAGATGGTGATAATGTTTGGCCTCAAATTATCATGACTAATTCTCATGATGGTAAAAATTCATTCACGTTCCAAGCAGGAATGTATCGATTTGTTTGTTCAAATGGATTGGTAATTGCCGATGAAGAATTCGGTTCAATGAAAATCCGTCACATGGGTTATGATTTTGATACTTTGCGTGAAACTATTAGTGAGATGGTAGATAAGTTGCCTCTTACAGTTGATAGTATGAATAAGTTTAAAGCCACTACACTTGATAAAAATCAAAAGTATGATTTAGCTCGTAAAGCACTTGAGACACGATTTAAAGTTCAAGAAAACCAGAAGGTTGACCAGCTTTATAAGATTGATCTTGATGAGTTTCTTACCCCAGTGCGTAAGGAAGATGCAGGAGATGATTTGTGGAGTGTGTTTAATCTCGTACAAGAGCGTGTAGTTACAGGAGATTTTGATTATGTTTCCGGTGTTAAGATGCGTAAAGCTCGTGAGATTAAGAACTTTAAACAAGATTTGGATGTAAATCAAAAGCTCTTTGAGGTAGCGAAGGAATTCGCAGTATAAGAGCACTGTTATGTTGTTTGAGGGGGGAGGAAGAAAACCTCCCCCCAATTTCAATAATATTTACACAATGTCCATTAATAAAAACCCTTATACTATGCGTACTAAAGATGTAGTTGAAATGATTTTGTCAAAAGCTGATGACCACCAGCTAAGAAGTGAGGTTAGATCAGAAGCAATGGCTATCCTGAGAGAGAATCCCAACATTGACACAGGTTCAGCTTATTTAATGGCTGCTATAGAATGGGATGTAGCATGAAAAATTATTGGACTACAAATACTACTATAGGTAATCTAGAAATTAACTATATTTATGTCCAACATGGACATTAATAAGATATTTGGGACATTTGATTCTAATCAAGAAAATGATGGGTTTCCAATGCCTAAATTTATTAAGGATATGGAAGAAAATCATCCTAGATATTATCTAGGAATGTTTTCTAAACTTATTAATAATCACCTTAAATATCAACAGGGTTTAATCCAAATGTTCCAAGCAGCTGACCCAAAACTTGATATAAAAGAAATTAAAAGTACTGGGGAAGAGATGCTTTTTAGTAGGGCATGGGATTATATTTCACAATTTAACTTAGAAGATAAGTATTGTTTAGAAATTTTACAAAAAGAAAGCACTTTTAAATTACAAGATGCTTTAAATTTATCAATAAAATATTTTGAAAAAAGTGAGGAGTATGAAAAGTGTGCTTTCCTTAAAAAACTCCTTGATTCCTCAAAATTTAGTTCGTAACTTCAAAATCAAATCTATAAAAAATGTATTTTAGACAACACATCCAGAAAAAACTCGAAAACCTCGAGGCAAAATTAAAGCATATTGAATTCCATAATGGAAGGGGGAATAAGCAAGAGATTAATGAAGCTAAAGTAGCTTGTGAAGATTTAGTTGAAGAAATTAAGGCAGCGGTTGATCGTGAACCCATGACCCCTAACGAACAAAACCGAGTATAATGCTTACAGCCGAACAAATTCAATCCAATTGGGAAGAATTCTGCAACAATATTGAGTTGTGGGTTACTGGGGATCGTAAAAAGGAACTCCTCAAGTTTTATAAAAAATATGAGGATCGCATTATGATGATGCCTGCTGCTCATAAAAAAGAATACCACAACTCCTTCCCAGGTGGTTATGTTGACCATGTTAATAGAGTTGTAAAATGTGCCCTTAATATTAATGATGTTTGGGTTGAAATGGGGGTAGATAATACAACTTATACTCTTGAAGAACTCGTATTCTCTGCTATTAACCATGATCTTGGTAAAATGGGTAATGAAGAACATGAATCTTACATCCCTCAAACGGATAAGTGGAGAAAAGATAAGCTTGGAGAAGATTATATGTTTAACAAAGCGGTACCATTTGCTTCAGTTCCCGATCGAGGTTTATTTATGCTTCAATCTCATGGAGTTCAATATTCATTTAATGAGATGTTAGCCATTCAAACACATGATGGTTTGTATGATGAAGCTAATAAAAAATATCTCCATGCTTTTATGCCAGAACAAAAACCACGTACTTCACTTCCATTTATTCTACATCAGGCAGATTTAATGGCAGCTCGTATTGAATTTGAGCGTGAGTGGTTGCCTAAGTTTAAAAATTCCGTGCCTACCCAGGAAGAGAATTTTACATTGTCGAAAGAAACAAAAAAATCGACAAAAGATAAAGCACTTTCACAACTTGAAAGTAAAGGACTTAAAGATTTATTTGATAAACTATAATGGAAATTATTATTATAAGCATATTAGGTGTATTGGTTGTAGCCCTTGGGTTTACAACCTTTAACCTTCTTAAGAAAAACGAAAAGCAAGAAGATATTCTTGCAGGTTATATAACATATCTAGATCAATTTAGTAAAATAATAGAGCTCTCAGATGAAAGACTTAAAAAGATCGACGAACGAGGAATTTTTAAGAGTGATGATGAGATAGGGTTCATGTATGAGCAAATCAAAGAACTTCAGAGAGTTCTATCCAATTTCAGGATAGAAAAATTATGAGCACATTACCCCCCAGAAAAAGAAAGAAAAAAACCAAAAATCAATATTTTACCCAAGCAACAGAGGATGCTATAGTAAGATATAATAATTGTAGTGATTTTGAAGAGCGTAGTGAGATCTATCGTAAAGATATTCACTATGCTTTTTTTAAACTTACCGAAAATATAATTCACACTTTTAAGTTTTATTATACCGAAGTAGATGATATTGAACATCTACAACATGAGGTAATTACATTTTTATTAAGTAAGATTCATTTATTTGATCCTACACGCGGAGCAAAAGCATTTTCATACTTTGGGACAATTGCTAAACGGTATTTGATTATACAAAATACTAAAAACTATAAGAAAAGAGTAGATAAAGCCCCGATTGAAGAACTATACCATAATTTAGACTATTCATATGATATAGATTACAACCCTATGGAAAAGGATGATTTATCAGATTTTATTGATGAATTTATAGATTATTGTACTATTAATATTTTTGAACTTTTTCCTAAAGAAAGGGATGCTCAAGTAGCAGATGCTATTTTAGAATTATTTAGAAAAAGAGAAGTATTAGATTTATTTAATAAAAAAGCACTTTATCTTTTAATTAGAGAAGTAGTAGATGTTAAAACTCCCCATATTACTAGAATAGCTAATCAATTAGGAGAAATTTATAAAGAAAATTTTATTTTTTATAAAGAATATGGTTATATAAACTTTGAGTAAATTTTATATTTATAACCATGGGACAATTAGACAAAAAAATATTTGGTAAGAAAAAATTCTCTGATATTTTAGAAGAGATTTATTTAAATCAAAAGAAAAAAGAAGAGCAAATTTCTACTTTAATATCTGAATTGAAACCTTTGATTCAAGATATTGGAGATGCTACTTTGGTTGTACCACTTTTAAAAGAATATTTAGAAATTTCTGTTAAGAACGATGAGCAACTTATTAAAATGGCTACTATTATCCAACGTGCTGTTCAAAGTGAAACAGCAGATGATGGTAATTTTGGCATGACAGAGGATGAAAAACAACAGTTATTGAATGAAGTAAAAAAATTCAAGGACGATAAAAAATAATGGCCAAACAATTCTACGGAATCTCAGCCTTAACTCAAGGTAATAATACCCCCTCTACTCAGGTCCCTGATGAAAATATCATACCTTCGGTTAGGGTAAAGGATATTATTTTAGATGATACTCATGAAGAGTTTGAAGAATATGGAGGTTGGAATGGAATTGGTACTATTTTTTATGAAGATGTTAGAACCCCAGGAAGAGAGGAAAATTCTAAAAATATTGCTATTCCCTTGTATTCTAATAGTAAACTATATCCTCTTATAAATGAAATTGTTCCCCTTATTTTTCTCTATAGTTGGGATGCTCAATCTAATACAAGTATAAGACAAGCATATTATTTACCTTCTATAAATGTGTGGAATAGCCAACATCACAATGCTCTCCCCCCACCCGAATTACAATCAGAAAAAAAATCTACTAGGGATTATGAAAATTCTATTGGAGGATCTGAACGTGATGTAAGAAGAGTTTATGATGATTCTACTGATATTAACTTAGGAGAGGGATTTAATGAACAAATCAATACTCATCCTCTTTTAGTATTTGCCGGTGACAATTTGATTGAAGGAAGATGGGGAAATTCAATTAGATTTGGAAGCAGTATTCAAGATAATATAAATTATCCTATTACTAAAATTCGAAACGGACAACCTTCAAACATCCCCCAGGAAGGATGGGTGCCTATCAAAGAAGATATAAATAATGATAAATCTTCTATATACCTAACTGAAAATCAGAAATTAGATATAGAAGTAGCTAGTAAGATATATAAAAGTTATAATGAAGCCCCTATAGCCCCTAAAGAATACCAGGAAAATCAAATTATTCTTAATTCTGGGAGGTTGTTATTAAATGCTAAATCTAGTGATATTTTATTAGCTTCAAATAAATCTATTAACTTAAACTCAGTTAATTCTGTTAATATAGATACTAAAGATTTTAATATCCAAGGAACTACTAGAATTGGGGGTCCTAATGTTGAACAACCCTTATTAAGGGGAGATGTGATGGTAGATGAATTAAATAGTTTAATTGATAATTTAATTTCATTTTTTAATGCTTATGGAGGAGAAGCTCCTAATGCTAAAATAGTTTCTACCCCTTTAGCTAAAACTAGTATTATTCCTTCTTTAAACTTAATAAAAGCTAATTTAGAATTAACTAAATCTAAAATAGGATTTATATCATAATGGCAGATATTTGTAAAGATATAACTCCTCAAGATGAGAATAATTTAATTAATAAATTACTTCCTAAACTGCCTAGCATAATGGAGTTAGTAGCTATTATTTATGCTAAAATTGAAGAAATTAAAATTAAATATCTTACAAAACTTAATCAAATATTATTTGAATTAACAGAAAAATATAATGATTCTTGCCCCCCCGTTGAAGTAATAGAAAAAACTATTAATATTAGAAATAATATAGTAGAAAATTTATCTAAAGTATATGTTACTGTTGAAAGAATATCTAATAGTATCACTAAGATTAATAATTTTCTTCAAGTTGTAGTAACTTCTATCAAAGTAGCTCAAGGAGTTATTACAACAGCTATAGCAATTCAATTATTTACTCCTGTTATACCAGCATCATTATTATCTAAAATTACAGGAGCACAGGATGGTGCTTCTGATTTAATTAAAAAGCTTCAATTTTCTGCCGAAGGAAAACAAAGATTAGTACCTATTATAGAAGGACTTAATTCTGTTACTATAGCAGTTCAAGCATTTGCTTTATATTTAAAAAGTTTTATATGTAAATTAGATGCTTTAGATTTAACTTTATTAAAATGTATTGATGAATTAGAAGAAGAACAAAAAGAAGATTTAAAATTAATTCCTTTATCATCTGATATTATCCAGTTTGTAGAAAGTATTGATGAAGCAAATGAAGCAAGTACGATAGGAACTTCTTATAAGGGATTTATTTTTGAAATAGAAGAAGTACCATTTTCTCCTACAGTAAATAGAAAAAGAGCATTAGCTAAAAATCAAGATGGTATTACTTTACTCCAATCTGAACTTTCATTTACTTCTACTCCTGATGTTTTGATACAGGAATTAAGATTTGTAATAGATAGAGATAATTTAAGAGCAGATTAATAAATATTTATAAATAATGAAGCCACAAATTTTTAAAAAATTAATTAAAGAAGCAGTTAAAGAGGCAATTCAAGAGGAATTGAAAGAAGTATTGTTAGAGGCGGTAAAAGCCCCTAAACAAACTTTTGTTGAACAATCTTCACAATCCCAATTTGCTTCTCCTATTAACTCACCACAAATTAGTGAAGATAAAAGAGCTAAATATGCTAGTATTTTAGGTGAAACTGCTACTCAATTTACTAGCCAAGACGTTCAAAGATTTAATCCTCAAGGAACCATGCCAGGAGGAGATTTACCTCAAGGAGAATTAGGTATGGATCAAATAATGGGTTTAATGAATTCTAAATAATGGCTATAAAGCAAACCAACATATATCCTATTGACTTACAGCCTAGAAATGCTGTTGGGGTTGCTTTTCCCTTTTCTTCTTTTGCAGTTTCTGGGTCGGTTCCTTTTAAACTTAATTATACTACTAAAGATCAAATTAAATCCAATTTAGTTGTTTATTTTTCTACTAATAAAGGAGAAAGACCCTTAAATCCTAATTATGGAGGGGGGTTAAAAAATATATTATTTGAACAATTAAGTACTAATACATTAGATTTAACAGAAAAAATAATTAGGGATGAACTAGCTCTTCAATTTCCTGAAGTAGATTTAAAAGAATTAACTATTTTAGAAGATCCTGACTCATATACTTTATCAATAGTTATGTCATATACCGTGTTTAATGGTGAAGTAGATACAGTAGAAATAAATTTTAATGCATAATAATGGCTAACATTAATACAAATAGGGATATAAAATATATTAATAGGGATTTTGATACTTTAAGAAATGCTTTAATAGAGTATTCTAAAACTTATTTTCCTACTACTTATAATGATTTTAGTCCTAATTCTCCTGGGTCTTTATTTATAGAGATGTCTTCTTATGTAGGGGACGTATTATCATTTTATTTAGACAATCAAATTCAGGAAACTTTCTTACAATATGCTAGACAAGAACCTAATCTTTACGAATTATCGTATATGATGGGTTATACTCCTAAAGCAACAGGAGCTGCCATTGTCGATGTAGATGTATATCAACAAATACCTTCTAAATTAGTAGGTAGTACATATATTCCTGATTTTGATTATACTTTATCAATAGGCGAAAACACTAGTTTAAGCTCAACATCAACTACATTAGGAAATTTCTTAATTCAAGATTCAATTGATTTTTCATATTCATCATCTTTGGATCCCACTGAAATTTCAGTTTATTCTATTTCTGGGGTGGATACTGTAGATAGATTTTTGTTGAAAAAAACAAGAAAAGCTATATCTGCTACTATAAAAACAACTAGTTTTACATTCGGAGATGTAACAAAATACCCTACTGTTACTATAAATGATAACAATATTATACAAATTTTAGATATTGTTGATAGTGATGGTAATACTTGGTATGAAGTTCCCTACTTAGCTCAAGAAACTATATTTGAACCTATTAAAAATAATAGTCCTTTTGGTGCTGATCCAAATGCTCAAGGAGATTCTAATGAAGTACCCTTTACTTTAAATTTAAAAAAAGTTCCTAGGAGATTTGTTAGTAGATTTAAATCTAAAACTCAATTAGATATACAATTTGGAGCAGGAACGAATCAGAATAATATAGATGAAGTTATAGTACCTAACCCTGATAATGTTGGTATTGGATTACCTACTACCATTAATAAATTAAAAACAGCATTTAATCCTTCTAATTTTTTATATAGTGGTACTTATGGTATAGCTCCTTCAAATACAACTTTGACTATAAGATACTTAGTAGGGGGAGGTGTTCAATCTAATGTAAATTCTAAAGCTATTGATACCATTAATACTTCAAATGTTAGATTTCAAAATGACTCTCTTGATGGAACTTTAGCTCAAGATATATTTGATTCTGTTTTAGTAACTAATCCTATAGCAGCAACTGGGGGAGATGATGGTGATAATATTGAGGAAATCAGAAATAACACATTAGGAAATTTTGGCGCTCAGTTAAGAACAGTAACCCAAGAAGATTATTTAGTTAGAGCTTTAAGTTTACCTTCTCAATTTGGAGTTATAGCTAAAGCTTTTGTAGAACCAGCAAAATTAGACAATCTTCTCCCAGGTGAAATCCCTTCTGTATTAGATTTATATGTTTTAAGTTATGACTCTAATAAAAATTTAACAACTGCTTCTACTACTTTAAAAAATAATTTATCAACTTATCTATCCCAGTATAGAAGTATTAATGATTCTATTAAAATAAAAGATGCATTTATTATTAATATAGGGGTAGAATTTGATATTATAGTTTTTCCTAATTTTAATAGTAATGAAGTAATTTCTAACTGTATTACACAGTTACAAGATTATTTTAATATAGATAATCAGCAAATTAATCAACCTATCTTATTAAGAGAACTATACATTTTATTAGATAAAGTTAATGGAGTACAAACAGTAAATGATGTTACCATAACTAATAAAGCAGGAATTTCAAATGGGTATTCTCAATATGGTTACGATATAAATGGAGCTACACGTAATAGAGTTATTTATCCTTCACAAGATCCTTCAATTTTTGAAGTTAAATTTCCTAACACCGATATTAAAGGTAGAGTAACAACATTATAAAAATGGCAGTATACAAAATTTTTCCTACAAAGGACGCTACTATATATTCTAGATATCCCGTTAAAAATACGGGGTTAGATTCTATTATAGAAACTACTGCTGATTTTTCAACTGGAACTCCTCATGTAAGTAGGTATCTAATACAATTTGCTCAAGATGAAATTAATTCTATAATAGATAGTAAAATTAATGGAGCTACATTCCAAGTAAATTTAAAAAATTATATAGCTAATATAGAAAACCTTAATACTGATACTACTTTAGAAATTTACCCAATCTCAGGATCTTGGAATATGGGTACAGGAAGATTTGTAAATTCTCCTGAAGTAGATAATGGAGTAAGTTGGGCTTATAAAACTTATTCAGGTTCAGGGGCTTGGACTACTTCGGGGTTTGAAACTTATTCTACAGGATCTTATAGTAGTGTAGTGGGTGGGGGTACATGGTATACGGGATCCTCTTTAGGATTAAATATAGTACAATCTAAAGTATATAACTATAATAGTACTAAAGATTTAAATGTTGATGTTACTAACACAATTAAAACTTGGTATAGTTCTTCTGAGGGTGGATTAATTAATGATGGGTTTATAATTAAACAAAGTAGTAATGATGAATTTGTTGCTAGCTTATATAAACAAGCTAAAATTCAATTTTATTCGATAGACACTAATACTATTTATCCTCCTGAACTTCAATTCCAGTGGGATGATTTTTCTTATACTACTTCTTCTGCCATTCCTACTATAAATACTACCCAAATGGTAGTAAGTTTAGATAATAACCCTGGGATTTTTAGAAGAGATGAAGTTCATAAATTTAAGATTAATGTTCGTCCTGAATTCCCAACTAGGGTTTATCAAACGGCTTCATTATATACTCCTTCTAATTATCTTCCTGAAACTTCATACTATGCTGTAAAAGATTTATCTACTAACGAATTTATATTTAATTTTAATGATGTTTATACCAAAATAAGTGCTGATGATTCTGATAGTTATTTTACTCTTTATATGAATGGGTTAGAACCTGAAAGATATTATCAAATATTATTGAAAGTAGTATTAGATGGGGAAATTACAATATTAGATAGTGATTATTATTTTAAAGTTATAAACGGATGAGCCAAAGAATTGATTTAAATAGAGTAGTTTATGATAAAGATAAGTACCAAAAAACAATTGATACTTCTTTTAGTGAACTTTTACCCCCTTTATCACCCCAAGAAGAAGTATTGACAATAACAATAGAACAATTCTTTCAGGCTTATAATACTTTATTTTTTGATATCCCTAAAACTGGAGTAAATTCTCATAATACTCTTATTCAAGAAAGTACTGAATATGTTGGAAATGAGCAAGTAAATGATGAAATTAACGCTTATATTCAAGAAATTAATTCTTTACGTGAACAATTACTTGAATCTCAGCAACAAATAATTGATCTTCAAACCCAATTCAACGTTAATATTACTAATGAATGAGGTAACAGTAAATAAAATCAAAACAAACTATTCAGAAGATTATACTGAAAAGGATTTAAAGTTAATCCCTTCGTTTGATGTAATTTCACAGTTTACCCCTAAAACTGATGAGGTTGAAGTTTTTATATATAATGAGCAAGGTTTATTAGAATTTGCAAATTATGACTATAAAAATTATACTGTTACTTTTGATTACAACACTCAAGAAAATTCAGTTTCTACCGTAAATGTAAATCCTGAAGAAGATGTACTAAAAGCAGGATATGAACAAGGAAATTACTCTATAACTTATAATTTTTTTAGAAATCAATTATCTTCTTCTATAGATAATCCTTTTTATATTAAACAAATTTCTTCTGATAGAACAGAAATTAGAATTGCTAATAATAATATAGGTAATCCAGAATTAGAAGAATTAGTTAATAATTTTAAAAACGAGCTAGAAGAATCTACTTACTTTGAAGACTTCCAAGTAAATTTTGGTAATAATAATATTTTTATTGCTAACAATATCCTTATTGATTCTAGTAATGAAATACAATATACAGTTTTAATTAAACTATATGAACCTTTAGAATCACAATTTGATGTTAAAGATACATTATGGATAACATTACAAACTGCTGATGAAGTTTCATATCAAGTAAATTTTGCTCCTAAAGTAACATTACCTCCACCTCCACCAAAACTTAAAGGACCAAATTTTAATATACCTTTAAAAGATGTAGTTAATAATTCTACCGAGTATCAAAATTTTACCTCAATAAATAATACAATTTTAACTTCTTCATATAACGAACTTCAAAATATTTTAAATCAAAAAGGAATTACTGTAAATATAGATTATAGTGATTTTAATGAGTTTGTATATTTTAGTTCTGCTGAGGAACGTGTAAGAAATTTTTATTATAAAGTAGGGTTAATTCAAACATACCAAGAAGAAATTAATGAACTTCAAAATTTAGGACTTCAAGATCCTGGGAGTACTTCTACTAGTATTACTTCATTAGAAAGTAACATACAAGATATTATTAAAAACTTTGATGGGTATGAAAGATACCAATATTATTTTTCAGGTTCTTCAAATATATATCCTAAAACTAATTCAACTGCTCCTTATAATTTAGCAGGAACAGGAAGTGTTGCCTCTTTAGCTTGGTTAGAAGATCAAGCCACTAACTCCGGATCAGAATATGATATAGAAAACCCAGATCGATTAGTAAATACTTTACCTTCGTTTGTCAAGGATAATACAGATAATGCTCCTTTTTTCCTATTCATGGATATGATAGGGCAACATTTTGATAATATTTGGACTTATACTAAAGATGTTTCTAATAGATTTGATGCTGATAACAGATTAAATTATGGTATTTCTAAAGATATTGTAGCCGATGCTATTAAATCTATGGGAGTTAATTTATACCAAAATAATTTTTCATCAAACGATTTATATTCAGCCTTAGTAGGTATAAATGCCTCAGGTAGTTTATTACCTCCTACAGGTTCAGAAGTAATTGAAACTTATGTTACTGCATCTTCTAATATAACTAAATTAGATGATGTAAATAAAGAAACATATAAAAGAATATATCACAATTTACCCTATTTACTTAAGAAAAAAGGTACTGTTGAAGGTTTAAGAGCATTAATTAATACTTATGGTATTCCTGATACAATTT
>ERZ807291.7348-NODE-7348-length-12808-cov-6.264408_pt1 | contig 12808 bp, 9 predicted proteins | sample MGYA00521257_ERZ807291 | MGnify/ENA primary metagenome ERZ807291 (study PRJEB31413, sample SAMN03169783) | marine metagenome | biome: Marine; feature: Water; material: Subsurface seawater | place: North Sea | collected 2011-04-28 | depth 1 m m ...
ACTTTATGGAAGATGTTGTAAAAAAAAGAAAAACAAAGAAAAACAAAAAACAAAGAAAACAGCAGACCATGCAACAGGGAACGCAGCAGACCATGCAACAGAGCACACAGCAGACCATGCAACTACTAGACAGACAACCAGTAGACAGACAACCAGTAGACAGACAACAGAACATGCAAATAATAGAACATAAAAATTTCAATAAATTTAATCAAGAAATTAAACCACATAATGTGATAAATATTAAAACTGAAGTATCAAATGACCTAATAAATATTAAAAATAATTTAATAAAACCAGACCCACCATACGGTATTTTAAAAAAAGGAAAAAAGCAATTATATTCAAAATATCGAAAAAGTTTATCAAATAACTCATTAGCTTTCACTGATTCAACGAACTTTGGGAAAGAAATGGATATTTCTCAAGAAATAAAAAATATAAAAAAAAATTTCTTATTAGAAGATATCCCAATTCGAAAAAATAATTTGGAAAAATTAAAAAATAAATTTATGGAAAATAATAATTTAACTGATAATTCAAGTAAAAAAGGTAAATTTAAAATAAAAAATAAGAAAATAATACGAAAATTTTTATTGGGTAAAAATAATAAAACAAGGAAAATCGGGATATTAATTAAAAATAAAAAAACAAGAAAATTAATTAATAAAGATTGTCAAAAGTTAGAAAGAAAAAATATTAATAATATTAAAAAGTTTTTAGTAGATAAAGCTTTAATAAAAGTTGGAACATCTGCACCAGAAAATGTCTTACGAGAAATGTATATAAATTGTCATCTATCCGGGGAATTACAGAATAGCGGTGGTAAATACGCAGAAGATATTTTAATGCATAATTGGAATAATTAACATTTTCAATTAACATTTTCATTAACAATATTAAAGAAAATTATATATTATTATTATTATACATAATAATATAATGGCACCACCAATGATACAAAGTTATTTTGATAATTATGAAAAATATAAAACAAAATATGGTGAAAAATTTATATTATTATGGCAATGTGGAACTTTTTATGAGGTATATGGATTAAAAAATAAAGAAACAGGTGAAATTTATGGAACAATCGTTGAATATGAAAAACTATTGGAAGTAATTGTTAGTAAAAAAATGGAAACTGTTTCATGGAATAAATATGAAAATCATTCTCTCCTCATGGGTGGATGTCCAACAGCAACACCACTTGAAAAATATCTTAATAAATTAAATAATGCAGGTTATACTGTTGGTGTTTGGGTTGAAGATGGTGATGACCCAATATCAAAAGGGAAAATAAGAAAAGAATTTGGTATTTTTTCAGTCGGTACAAATTTTGATATAAATACAGAGCAAATATCAAATAACATTGTGTGTGTTTGGATTGAAACATTCAAAACCAGTTTAATTTCAAAAAAGCCAAAAATATTTTTTGGTTTATCAAGTATAGATATATTTACTGGTAAAGTAAATCTTTATCAATATTATATTGAATCTAATAAAACACATGAACCGTGTGTTTTTGATGATTTGGAGAGATTTATTTCAATATATAAACCAAAAGAGTTAATTATTATTCACAATTATGAAAAAAATCAAACCATTAACGATATAATTCAATTTATTGGTGTAGATAGAATTAAAATCCATACTATTAATTTATTGGATAAACTGAACACTAATACTCGAACAGCACTTAATTGTGAAAAACAAACTTATCATAAAGAAGTATTGTCAAATATATATAATTTTTGCGATTTTTGTAGTTTTTATAATACATTGGGATTTGCAGAAAATACCTTTTCGACACAAAGTTTCATTTATCTATTATTTTTTATGAAAAAACATAATGAAAATCTTGTATTAAAAATCGAAGAACCTATTTATGATAAAAACTCAAAGAATGTCTTACTAGCAACGCATTCTTTAAGGCAACTAAATATTATTGATACAAATGATAATAATTCGACATATTCAAGTGTATCGAAATTTTTAGATAAGTGTGTTACAAAAATGGGTTCTAGATTACTTCGTGATAAACTATTAAATCCTGTTTATAATATTGATTATTTAAATGATGAATATAAATTAACAGACTATGTTTTGAAAAATTATGAAAAATTTTTAGAAATAAGAAAGAAGATTTTTTCGTTGAAAGATATTGAAAGATTGGAGAGAAAAATGATTTTAAAAAAAATCCAACCTTCCGAAATTACACAAATTTTTCATAATTTTGAAATATTACAATCTATTTATAAAGAAATCCAAGATTTAGAAATTATCGGTAAATATTTCAGTAAAAATATTGGACCAACTTTAAATAAACATTTCGACAAGGTATTAAGCTTCATTAAAAAATATATTAATTTAGATAAAGCAAGTAATATAACGAAGATAACCGAGTCAATTAATTTTTTCAATAAAAATATTTTTAATGAACTTGATGATGTTGATATGAAATGTATTGAAAATCAACAAAAAATAAAAAAAATACAAGAATTTCTTTCAAATATCGTAGGTGAAAAAGAAAAGAAAAAAAAATACAATTTCATTAAAATACATTCTACATTTAAAAGTGGAAAATGGCTACAAGCAACATCAAATAGATGTCATATATTGAAATTAACATTAGAAGAACAAAAAAATAGCAAATTTAATATCCAATATAAATCAAAATATGATAGGAAGGATAAAAATTTTGTTTTTTCTATTGAAAATTTGAAATTCACAAAAACTACACAAAATAATAAAAAAATTGCTTCCATTACACTGAATGAATTATATGATAATGATTTTCAAAATTCAAATATTTTATTTGAATTAATAACACAGAGCTACAATAATTTCATTGATGATTTTTCTACACTTTATGACGATATTAATATTATTGTTAAATTTGCTAGTATGCTTGATTTTATTATAACAAAAGCATATTTAGCAAGAAATTATAATTACTGTAAGCCAAAAATAATAGAAAAATATAAAGATTCTATTGTAGATTATAACTCCGTAGATTCTAACTCCTTTGTAGATTTTAAATCAATAAGACACCCCTTAATTGAAAGAATTAATGAAAATGACGAAGAAATGTATCAAACGAACGATATTTTTCTTGGAAAAAATGATACAAATGGAATTCTACTATATGGAACAAACGCAGTCGGTAAATCAAGTCTAATAAAAGCCATGGGAATTAATACTATTATGGCGCAGAGTGGATTTTATGTTGCCTGTGAAGAATTCAATTATTATCCATATAAAACAATATGTACACGGATTTTGGGAAATGATAATATATTTAAAAAATTAAGCTCTTTTCAAGTTGAAATGAGCGAATTAAAAACAATATTAAAATTGGCAAATAAAAATACATTAATATTAGGTGATGAATTATGCTCTGGAACTGAAAATAAAAGCGCAATCTGTATTTTTATTGCTAGTTTATTAAAATTATATAAATCAAATTCAAATTATATTTTTGCGACTCATTTTCATCAATTATACGAGGAAGAAATCATTACTAATATTGAAACATTGAAAATGAAACATTTATCTGTTATTTATAATCAATATAATGATATTATGATTTATAATAGAAAATTAATGGATGGACCAGGGAGGAATATGTATGGTATAGAGGTCTGTAAAAGTATGGGGCTACCTGATGATGTTATGAATACAATTTATGAAACTAGAAAAACAATTTTTCCAGAAGATAATCATATTTTGGAAAATAATTCATCATATTATAATAAAACTAAAATTAAAAGTAGTTGTGAATTTTGTGGTGGTAAAGGGGATGAAATTCATCACTTAATACCTCAAAAAGATTCAAATGAAAGAGGAATGATAGACCATTATCATAAAAATCAAAAATTTAATTTAGCAAATATTTGTAAAAAATGTCATAAAGAAATAACAAAAAAAAATATTAAACATGAAAGAAAAAAAACATCAAACGGAACAGTGTTGATTCAGATTAATTAAAAATCTATTTATATATTAATATGTCTTTGAACAGTTTTAAAAATTTATCAAATAATATTTCCAATAATATTTCCAATAGTTTGCCAAAAAGTTTTCCAAAAAGTTTTCCAAAAAGTTTTACATCAAATACAGGAAAATTAATAAACAATACCTCAAATTCAATTACTAATATAAAAAATACTTTATTACAAAATATTACCACTATTTTAGTTATTTTTTTTGTAATATTAACATTCGCTATTGTTATATCCGTTTTTGATTTGTCTTTTAAAGAAAAAGAATATGTAAAAGGAAACGCTTATATATTGGAAGGTATGAAACCCAAAAATATACCTGTTCAAAAAAAACCTCCACCACCACCAATGGAATTAGCAAAGCAACATTTTATTAAAGAAAGTTGTAAGAAAAAAGATAAGAAAAAATTATGTTCAAAAAATAAAGATTTAAAAAGTTGTAATGATTTTGATTGTTGTATATGGTTAAATTATAAAAAAGGCGCAAAATGCGAACCAGGAAGTGCTACTGGACCAGAAACATTTAAATACACTGATGGTAAATTAGGTTATGACCATTATTATTATAAAAATAAAAAATATAAAGCATGAACTATAAAAGCATGAACTATAAAAGCATGAACTATAAAAGCATGAACTATAAAAGCATGATAATATATTATAAATAAAATTGATTTATAAATTTTATTATATTAATTTAATATAATAAAAAAATGATTATTCCTATAAAATGTTTTACATGTGGAAAAGTTTTAGCAGATAAATATCTTTATTATATTAGTAATGTAAAAAAAGAGAAGATTGCATTAAATATAAATAAGGATGAGGTTATGTATTTATCAGAAACGACGACAAAAAAAACACCAGAAGGTAAAATTTTAGATAAACTACAATTAAATAAAATTTGTTGCAGAAGACACATGCTAACACACGTCGATATTATTTAATATATAACATTTTTAATATTATTATTTTTTTATTATTTATATAGTATATAATGAAAAAAACTAGAAAAAAAATAAAAAAATGCAAATGTCGTTGTAGTTGTAAAGACTGTGGTAAAACAAGAAACAAAAAAAAAAAATATTGTAAAAAATGCGTAAAAAATGGTTGTTCGTGTTGTGGTAAATCTCGAAAACAATCTAGAAAACAATCTAGAAAACAATCCAGAAAACAATCCAGAAAAAAATCAAGAAAACACCCCAGAAAATACAAAAAAGTTTTCAGTAATATAAGAAGATATAAACAAAGGGGTTGTTCAAAACAAAGAGGTGGTTCAAAACAAAGAGGTGGCAACTTTAAATGTATTGAAGCTACAAATATGGGAGAAATATATACCGGAACCAAACTAAATTTATTAACCGATGACATTACAAGGTCAATCAGTACGCAAAATAGCCTAACGGGTGGTGGTTTAGCGATTAATGCCGGTTTAGGAAAAGGATTAGATATAATTAATAACATTAAAAACGGATTTCAAAATGTATCAAGAACTGCTTATGGCGACCACCACGTTGAAGATTCAAATGTTACAATAGCTAGTGATATGATGGGACAAACATAAATATATATTATAAAAAATATATATTATAAAAAATATATATATTATAAAAATAATATATATATGAAAACAAAAGTTTCACTCAATAATTTTAATGAATTATGCCGACCTGTTAAATTATATTTAATTATTTCTTTGTTAAGTTTAATAACTTTATTTTATCAAAATTATAGCAATCCAAAAAAATATTGCGTGGGTATGTTTGAAACAAAAAGTGATTGTAATAATAGATTCTTTTTTGTTTTTAAAATTTTATATATTGTAGTATGGACATATCTATTGCAAAAATTATGTTCAAAAGGATATTTTACTGTCTCGTGGATTTTAGTGTTATTGCCAGTAATAATCATGTTTTTGTTAATAGGTATAGTTCTATTAGTATTAATGAAAAAAAACAACCAATTATAATATTTAATGATTATAATATTTTAAAAAAAAAATACAATAATATATAAATGAATTTTGAAAATACATTTAAATTAATAGATATATTTTTTAGAGACAATCCAAATATAATTGTAAAACATCATTTAGATTCATATAATAAATTTTTTAATAGCGATTTGAAAACTATTATAAAAGATAATAATCCAAAAAAATACATGACTGAATTAGATGACGAAAGCAATTTATATAAATATACAGCTGATTTATATATTGGTGGGAAAAACGCCGATAAAATTTATTACGGAAAACCTTTGATTTATGATAAAGTTGATGGAATAGAAAGAACACATATGATGTTTCCAAACGAAGCCAGGTTAAGAAATATGTCCTATTTTTTTCCCATTCACTATGATTTAGATATTGAATTTACAATATTAAAAGAAAATAATGAAGGAAAACAAGGAAAAGATAAATTTGATGCTTTTAAAGAAACAATTACTATTGAAAAAATTCTTTTAGGAAGGTTTCCTATTATGGTAAAATCATATTTATGTTTATTAAATGGTTTAAATAAAGAAGCTTGTTTTAATCTTGGTGAATGTCGCAATGATAAAGGAGGGTATTTCATTGTTGATGGTAAAGAAAAGGCAATCGTATCCCAAGAAGAACGAGCCAACAACATATTATATATAAAAGATAACGTAAATGATTTATATAGTCATTCTGCTGAAATTCGCTCTGTATCTGAAGATGCTTCAAAAAAAATAAGAACATTGTCAGTTAGAATATTAGCACCACAAGCTTCAAAAGATTACGGTAATATTGTAGTTATTGTACCAAATGTTCGAAAACCGGTTCCATTATTTATTCTTATGAGAGCACTGGGTGTTATTTCCGATAAAGAAATTATCGAACACTGTTTACTAGATTTAAAAAAAAATGACGAACTAGTAGAATTATTTATACCATCCGTTCATGATGCTGGTAATATTTTTACACAACAATCAGCCCTGAAATATATAAAAGAACTAACAAAAGGAAAAACAGTAAATCACGTATTAGACATCTTTATGAATTTATTTTTACCACATATCGGTGAATTAAATTTAAAACATAAAGCTTTATATTTGGGATATATCGTTAAACGATTATTGTTTGTTTATATTAAAGCAGAACCACCCACAAATAGAGACAAATATAGTGGAAAAAGAATTGAACATACCGGTGTTTTAATAAACCAACTTTTTAGAGAATTTTATACAAAGCAAATAAATAATATTATATTAAAAGTCGATAAAGAATACTCTTTTAAAGCAACTGGTGTCTCGTATCAAAATGAAGATTTCATGTCGTTATTTTTAAATAATAGAACTATGATTTTTTCCGAAAGACTCGTAGAGGAAGGTTTTAGAAAAGCATTTAAGGGTAGTTGGGGCGGAGAAACACATACAAAAAGAGCAGGTATAGTACAATCTTTAAATAGACTTTCATATTTTTCATTCATGTGTCAATTAAGAAAAACAAATTTAAATTTGGGTGATGCTACAAAAATGATTGAACCTCGTTTATTAAATGGAACGCAATATGGGATGTTATGTCCATTACATTCACCAGATGGTGGTAATGTTGGATTACATAAACATTTATCATGTTCAGTTCATATTACAAATGGTGTAAGTTCAAAACCGTATGTCAATTATTTAAGAAAATTAAATATGATTTTGTTAGAAGAATGTTCTTTTGAAATGATGAGTAATTACACAAAAATATTTTTAAATGGTGGATGGATTGGATGTTCAAATGTCCCATTAACTATTGTAAATACTATTAAATTGCATCGAAGAAATAATTTAATCTATTTATACACCAGTATTTTATTTGATATAAAAAGAAATGAAATACAAATATGGGTCGACGCAGGTAGACTTTGTAGACCTTTAATGTATATTGAAAATAAAATATTCAGTTTTATGGGAAATGACATAATAAAAAAAATCAATGAAAAAAGTTTGTTATGGAAAGAAGCAGTTTGCGGATTTAATGAAAAATACAATTCTTTAAATAAATATGACATTTTCGATAATATTTTCAATAACGAAGAATTAAAAAAAACGCAAGGATTTATTGAATATATTGATGCATCTGAAGGGGAAAGTATGATATTAATGAAATCAACAACCACAAAAGAAAATATTAAAAATGAAACACATTGTGAAATTCATCCTTCTTTAATACTTGGTTTTATGGCAAATCAAATTATTTTCCCAGAAAATAACCCCTATCCTAGAAACGCTTTTTCTTGTGGACAAGCAAAACAGGGAGTATCATTATACAATTCCAACTATCAAAATAGAATCGATAAAAGCGCATTTATTTTAAATTCTGGACAATTACCATTAACCAAAAGTAGATATTTAAATTATTTTACAAATGAAGAACATCCAAATGGTGAAAACGCCATTGTTGCCATTATGTGTTATAGTGGATATAACGTTGAGGATGCCGTTATTATAAACGAAGGTTCATTAAAACGCGGGTTATTTGGTACCACATACTATAATATGTATGAATCTCATGAAGAAACAAGTAAAGTAGGAAATAATAAAATAGACAAAATTTTTATGAATATTGATGACAACAACGTTACAAATATAAAAGAAGGCTATGACTATAGTAAATTAGATAAAGAAACTGGTATAATAAAAGAAAATACAGTTTTGAGTGAAAAAACAATCATTATTGGTAAGGCAATGAATAACATCAACGAACCAAATACATTTATTGACGATTCTGTAAAATGTAAAAAAGCACAAACTGGTATTGTTGATAAAGCTTTTTTAACTGAAGGCGAAGAAGGACAAAGAATAGCAAAGGTTCGAATCAGGGCTTCCAGAATTCCAAACATCGGCGATAAATTTTGTTCAAGGGCAGGACAAAAAGGCACAATTGGTATGATTTTAAAAGAAGAAGACATGCCAACGACAGCTAACGGTATTAAACCTGATATAATTGTAAATCCACACGCAATGCCAAGCAGAATGACTATCGGTCATTTAGTTGAAACTTTATTCAGTAAAACAGGTGCCGTATTAGGCGCCTTTGGAGATTGCACCGCTTTCGTTAATAAAGGTCCAAAAGATAAAATTTTAGGAGATATTTTAACCGCTAATGGGTATCACAGTAGCGGAAACGAAATACTTTATAACGGTATGACTGGAGAACAACTAGAAAGCGATATATATTTCGGTCCTACCTATTATTTAAGACTAAAACATATGCCAAAAGATAAAATAAATTATAGAGCACGTGGTCCAAGGTCTGTTTTAACAAGACAAACTGTTGGTGGTAGGGCAAACGACGGTGGGTTAAGAATTGGTGAAATGGACCGCGATTGTTTAATAGCACATGGTTTAAGTAATTTTACAATGGAATCAATGATGGTTCGTGGGGACCAATTTTATATGGCTGTTTGTAATAAAACAGGTACAATTGCTGTGTATAACGAGAATAAGAACCTTTTTTTAAGTCCGTTGGCGGATGGACCTTTAAAATTTGTTGGTAATTTTGAAAATGAACAAAATATTGTCCAAAAATCGATTTATGGTAAAGATTTTAGTATTGTAAAGGTTCCATATGCATTTAAATTGTTAATGCAAGAATTAAAAACAATGAATGTTCAAATGAGAATAATTACGGAAGATAATGTAGATAAATTAACTACTCTTTATTATGGTCATAAATTGATAAATAATGGTTTTATGTCGACTGAAAACAAGGAAATAACCGAGGAATATAAAAGTAATTTTGGTTATAGAGAAGAAGACAATGTTCCTGTAAAATATAAGTCAGAAAATGGTTTAGATTATTGGAAATCACCTAGTGATAAAACAACTAAAATGAATACTAAACCACCAATAGACTATGGAACTATTGTTGTAGATGATAAATTTGATGAGAAAAAAGAGTTTGGTATTATTGATAATGAAGAATTAGATAAACAGAGAAGTAAAATGGAAGAAGACGATGATAATTTGGAGACAATCAATATCAAAGAAATAACGGAAAATAATTTACAAGAAGGTCTTTCTGATAATTTGGACATCGGTTCTATTGTAAAATTAAGACAACGGGGTAAATTATTCTCAAAAGATAATTTTACAATTATGGGATTCGATAAAAAAGATAATGAATATTTAATAAGAAATCCAAAATCAGGTGAAGTTTTTATGAAAGAAAAGGATGATTTATTAACTGGTATATCTTCTTTAGAAGACCCTCGAAATTTAAAAATAGGCGATTCTACCGAACTAAGATTGGATGCTATCAATGAAGAAGGCGAATCTAGTCTTGATTTTACTCCATTATCGCCAGATTATGGACCCAATGATGATGGACCCGATGATGATGGACCTGATGATGATGGACCTAACAATTATGGACCGATTGATTCTACTAATATTGGAATTGAACTTAATAATGAAGAATATGATGACGACGATAACGACGATGAAAACGACGACGATGAAGACAATGAAAAAAAAGAAAAAATTACCATTAAAGTTCTTAACGAAGATAATACAAAATTAAATTTTTTATCACCACCAGAAGAAGAAGAAAAAGAAGACGATGATAGTAATAATACCAAAATTATTTAAATATTTAAATTGAATTATTAAAATATTTAAAAAATAATAATATAATTAATTAAATGAATAATCAAAAACAAACAAGTTTTACTGTATCAAAAATTTATAAATCTAGAAAAAATTTATTAGATATTTTAGAAAGAAGAGGTTTTGATATTTCCGATTATAATAATTTCGGTATTAATGAAATTCAAGCCATGTATGTAAATAAACAATTAGATATGTTATTATCAAAGAAAAATGGCAATGATTCTACAAAAAAAATCTATGTGAAATATCATGTAACGCATAAAAATGGTAGTTCAACATTTCCAAAATTAAGAGATTCACATATCAATGATTATATCGACGACCTTTATAATTTAGAAGATATTTTAGATAAAGATGATGAGCTATTGATAATCATAAAAGACCAAAATATCAATAAAACTTTAGAAGAATATATGGACTTCATTTTCATAAAAGATAACCATTATATTAATATTTTAAAAATCAACGAAATCTTATTCAATATTCTGGATCATTGTATGGTTCCAGAACATAAAATTTTGTCAGAAAAAGAAAAAGAAAAAATTTATGAAAAATATAAAATTATGCAAGATAGTGAATTACCTGAAATTTCAAGATTTGACCCCGTCGCCAAAGCATTAGGGTTAAGACCTGGTGAATTATGTGAAATTACACGCTCAAGTAAAACATCAATTACTTCAAAATATTATAGATTATGTTCTTAATATTATATATATGTCTAACAACAAAACAATAAATAAAGCAATAAATGATATTTCACAAAATCTTTTTTTTTTAGAAAAATACTATAATGAAAAAGAGGATGCGCCGAATTTAAGTTCTAGAGTAAGCGAAGACCCACCATTGAGTGGCGACCTTAAAGAAATAAATGAAAAATTAGATTTTTTATACTCATCTGTCCAATTTGAAAATTTAAAACAACAAGAACACATTATCGATAAAAATACAAATTTTAAAAAAAATAGTTTAGAATTAGACAAAAAATTAAAGGAATATATTAATAATAAAGATAAAAAAAATGCATCGAGTATATTTAAATTAGATATATATGACCGAAATATAGAAGATAATTTATTTTTAATTTATTATTTTTTATCCTATGGAATTTTAGGCTTATTTATTTATAAATTATTAAAGTAATAAACATTTTCTTTATTTAATGTAAAGATGGATAGCCTTTGCAATAAACAAGGAAAAAACTTTAAGAATAATAAATTTAAATTTTTAGAATTATTTAATAATAAAGAAGGATTTGAAAATACCAATGATGAAGAAATGAGGAATTTAGAATCAAAATTTAACGCAAAATTACAAACGTATGGTAGCATATATGAGGAATATATTAAAGAAAAATTAGTTTCCGACGTTGATATTTCAACATTATTAGGACAAACCGCAAAATGGGATAATATAGATTATTATATTTCTAGAAAAGGTATTATGAGAGAATTAACATGGGGATATAATAATCATGGATGTTTGGCACCCGCAAAAAATATAACAGAAACTCAGCGAACCAAACTAAAACTGGGTATTAAATTAAAAAAAACTATCCGTGGAGGTCAAACATTTTATGAAAAATGCACCGACAAACATATTGATGAAACAGGTAAAGTTATTAAAGCAGCAACACTTCAAGAAACAGCTTGGTTGGATGATTTGGGAATAAAATATAAGTTTACACATGGTGATGCCAGAGATAATACTTGTCCAAATGGAATACAAGAATCAATAAATGATATTAAATATAGTATGATTAAATCGGGTGGTGAACTTGGTCCAACAGATGTATGTGTTAGACAAACTTTAACAAAACAAGGTGAATTAAACTCATTAAATAATGAATTAATTATATTAGCTAGTCAAATGAAAACTCTTATAAATGGTGTTCAAAGTGATTCTAATCAAGATGATATTACAATAAAAGTACAGGCAAAAAGTTTAGGTGAAATCATAACAAATTTGGAAGCAGATAGAGAAAAAATAAAAAACTTGAAAAAAGAAATTTTTTCTTTAAATGGAAATGTTAGGGATAACAAATATTTAGTAGATGCTAGTAATATGCAATATGTTGGTTGGGGTGTAAGTTTAATAACGCTATTTGTCTTGGGCTTGTATACTATGAAAAAATAAAAATATAAATAATATTTATATATGAAAAAGATATATAATTATTTTAT
>ERZ807291.7349-NODE-7349-length-12806-cov-170.931221_pt1 | contig 12806 bp, 9 predicted proteins | sample MGYA00521257_ERZ807291 | MGnify/ENA primary metagenome ERZ807291 (study PRJEB31413, sample SAMN03169783) | marine metagenome | biome: Marine; feature: Water; material: Subsurface seawater | place: North Sea | collected 2011-04-28 | depth 1 m m ...
GCAGCGAGTTGCCCCGCCCCCCTCAAGCCACGACCGTTGATCGAAAACTGATTCTGCAAGAAGGTCATTTGATCACCCAGGATCCGGCCGCTGTGGGTCAATGCAAGATATTCAGCATGATTGGGTCGATAAGGTAAGGCCAATAACGACAGAGCGGATTCTGACAATAAGCGATTACCCTTGCGGGCATTGCAGCGCTTACAGGCCGTCACCACGTTCATCCATTCATCTTTGCCACCCCGAGAAACGGGATGCACATGATCCCGACTCAGCGCTGTCGCAGGCAAAGCAAGCCCGCAATACAGACAGCGATAATGATCGCGTTTAAACAGCGTAGCGTTAGACAAGGCGGCTTTGCTATCCATTGAAACAACTCGCCCCTTACACGCCAGCACGCTCGTGAGGGCCAGCACAGTACGTTGTCCCGTTTTAGAATAACCGCCTCGAACCACTTTCAATGTCTCACCGAACGTCCAGCTCACCAGCTCGCGCGCATGCAGCGAGACCGCTTCTTGCCAGCTTAGCCATGACAGCGGCAACCCTGCCGTATTAATCCTCAAGATCCATTCGTTCATGTAGCGCTCCTTCAAAAAAGGTCGATAGCCCCACAGGCACTCAGCCCTAACAACTGATTGCACCAAGATCTAACGATGGGACAACCGTCGCATGCCATTTGATCTTAGACTTGCTGTCAATTAATTCAAGACATGACCCTAAGTTGATGCACCGATTTAGCGCGTTGCCCCGCCGGGCGTTTTAACGATTTAACCAGGCCCGAATCTCCCTTAAACTAGCGCAAGCCATTCTCCTCACGTTTAAGAGACCGGATAGATGCCGCCCTCCTTGCCCGACAATCCAGAATCAAACGCGCCCGATATTGATCGCGTTTACGCTGAGGCGAAAGAAGCCATATCCCCATTTGTGTTCAATCATCAGGTTGCGCAGGTTTTCGACGACATGATTGCGCGCTCGGTGCCCGGCTATGCGCTCTGTCATGAGGTACTCTCGCTGATCACCAATCGCTATGCACAACCCGGCAGCTTATTATTTGATTTGGGCTGCTCATCCGGCACCTCAACAAAGGTACTGGCCGATTTCTCGCCAACAACTTGCAAGGTCATCGGCGTCGACAATTCCCAACCGATGATTGACCGATGCCAAATTACGTTGCGCAACCTCATCGAAAACGACCGCGTCGCACTCAGCTGCCAGGATATCAGCGATACCGACCTCTCTGGGGCCTCGATCATCGTGCTCAACTACACGCTTCAGTTTCTGCCGTTGGCGATACGAGATCAATTGATGGCCCGAATCTACCAATCTTTGTTACCCGGGGGCATTGTTTTCATTGCCGAAAAAGTGACAAACCCCGAGCTAGATCCGCAACAAGCCATCAACGACCTGCATCTGGATTTCAAACGACAGCAGGGTTACAGCGAGCTTGAGATCGCCCAAAAAAGATCAGCCCTTGAGGCGGTTTTAATTCCCGAGACCGAATTTGCGCACCATCAGCGCTTAGCGCAATGCGGCTTTGAGATTCCCCAAACCCTCACGCGCGCGCTCAACTTCATCGCTTTTATGGGCCAAAAACCACGAACGAACCCAAAGCTCACATCGCATCAATCGGGGCTGGATAGTCGGTGAGCACGCGATGAGTCTGGCAACCTTTGATCGTTTTTTCGAACTCACCCAGCACGAATTACTGCGCAACGACCATGACTTTCTTAAAGCTCGGGTACAAGAACGACTTGCGTTACGTCCTCACGGCCGGAGCGATGATTGGGACGACATCCTTAAGGCCCTCCCCCAAACGGATGATGTGCGCGCGGAACTCGCTCGACCCAGCGTGCGATTAAGCAGCCACAACAAGGTCGACCGCTTGGTGCTCGAGCAACAACTCCAAGCCCTAAAACCCTGGCGCAAAGGACCTTTCAACCTATTTGGACTCGACCTAGATACCGAATGGCGCTCAGATTGGAAGTGGGCGCGGCTGCAAAACAAAATTCAACCCCTTGCCGGCAAGGCCGTTTTAGATATCGGCTGTGGCAATGGTTATTACCTGTATCGGATGTTGGGTGATGGCGCGCGTCTCGCGCTCGGAATTGATCCAACCCGGCTATTTTGTTACCAGTTTCAAGCCCTGCAACGGCTGCAAGGCCCCAACAACGCCGCGATGCTGCCACTAATCGATGAAGACCTACCCAATACCCCCTTTTTTGACACGGTCTTTTCCATGGGCGTGCTCTACCATCGCCGAGACCCTATTGAACATTTGAACCGCTGCAAGCAAGCCCTAGCCAAGGGGGGCGAATTGGTGCTTGAAACGCTTATTATCCAGAACGGCGCTGAACCGGCACTGAAGCCAGAGCCGCGCTATGCCAAAATGCGCAACGTCTGGGAGGTGCCGAGCCTTGACCGGTTATTATCGCAACTCGAGCAGGCCGGCTTTGACTGCCTTAACGTTTTGGATGTCACGCAAACAAGCGTAATCGAGCAACGCCAAACCCCGTGGATGGCCTTTCAATCCCTTGCAGATTTTCTCGACCCGTGCAATCCAAACAAAACGATCGAGGGTTACCCTGCGCCTTTGCGGGCCATTATCTCGGCACGTCGACCTCTGTAAGCATCAAGACGCTAAGCAAAATCCATCAATTCGGTAAAGCCAGACGGGGCATGGGGTCCGATCACCAATTGCTCTAAAACACCTTGGCCCTGCTCCTGTCCTTTCGAGGTTGTAAGCATCGCATCACACATTGCTTGCACGTGTATATTTTCAGGGCTTACTGCATTCAGCTCATAGCGCTCACGAATGACCGATAGATCACCGTGATAGCCACCATGACGATGCGTTGGATGACCATAGCCTAAGCCCTTCATATAAAAATTCCACTTTGGCTGCAGTTCTATCTGATAAGTCTCGCCATCCGCCGACGTCATATGGATCCGGGCATTTTTAGCGAACCGAGTGCCCGGCTCATAGTCCTGCTCATAACCGAAGTGTTTCATTTTAATTTCAGGCTCACCTAGCGCTTTCGGAATCAAAACCGCATTTTCATTCCATGCGTCCCCCGCAGCATCCTGGTTGACGAAATAATGAATACTAAAATCTTTAAAATTCAGCGGTGCCCAGATCCAAAAGAACTGGAAGCCCGTCGCGGCAGGATTTGGTTGCGCGTCCGGCGCGCCAATATTCCGGATACCCCAAGAACGATCCCTCGTGCCTTGAAATGAAGTGGGTGAGACGTCTTTGACAACGCCCGCAACTTTTATCGATCCGGACCAAGTTCCGTTTTGCATCATCCTTGTCAAATCCATCCCAAGCTGCGCCCCAGTACGACGAACAAATCTCGGCTCCTCATGAGGCGGAATGAAAGCGGTAAACACAAGATCGCAGGCGATACCCGATTCCGCATCATCGCACCGAATCCGCAGCTGCTCTAACGGCGTTTCAATCTCGAGTGCCAAGGGCCCGATTTGGGTCGTTAACCGCTCAAGTGACATGGTCTTCGACGCAATCACATTGTGCTGCTGCCCATCAATCACAATCGAGAAAGCCCCATCCATCACATCAACGTAAGGATAAACCCCGAGCGCGAACGCGAAGAAAACTGAGCCGTCAGCGTTATAGCCGTTAAAAAAATAACGGTCGTAAAAGTTGCGATTCCCCCCCACGTAAGCAATCGGCTCTGGGGTTTGGTGCAGCGGATAGTCATCGCCCTTCGTTAACATAGTGTGCTCCTTGGATGCTTGTGCCAACAGAGTGCATTGAAAAGATCAGCAGGTCAAAAGCCTTAGCAACCGCCCACTTTGATTGATATGATTCAGGCTTTGCCACTGCGAGAACTCGCTTATGATCAGCCTGCTGGGTATCGCACTGTTTCCTTTTATTGCCTATCTGTTGTCAACCAATCGACAAGCCATTTCGCTCAGAACCGTTCTCGGGGCCTTTGCGCTGCAGGCCGGCCTTGGCGGGCTCATTCTCTATGTCCCCTTCGGCAAAGACTTACTCGCCGCGCTCGCCGACAAAGTTGTGGTGTTACTCAGTTATTCAAAAGCCGGCATTGATTTCCTATTTGGCAGCTTAGCGGCGGAAGGCGCGGGATTCGTTTTTGCCATCAACGTTTTGCCCGTGATCATATTCTTCTCGTCACTCATTGCGGTTTTGTACTACCTCAATGTCATGCAGTGGATGATCAAACTGATTGGCGGCGCGCTGAGAAAATTGCTTAAGACCAGCCATACCGAGTCCATGGCTTCTGCGGCGAACATTTTTATTGGCCAGACCGAGGCGCCACTCGTGGTGCGTCCGTATATCGCGTCCATGACGAAATCAGAATTATTTGCTGTCATGGTTGGCGGGCTTGCCTCAATCGCAGGCTCGGTCATGGCGGGATACGCAGCCCTCGGCATTGAGATGAAGTACCTTCTGGCGGCAAGTTTTATGGCGGCACCTGGCGGCCTTATGATGGCGAAGATCATGGTACCCGAGACCGACACACCGGCAGATCCTAGCGACGCGTTGGATGACGAAATGCATCACTACGTCAACATCTTTGATGCGGCGGCTAACGGCGCCATGACGGGGCTTCAAATGGCCATGGCGGTTGGCGCGATGCTGCTGGCCTTCATTGCCCTGATCGCCGCCCTCAACGGCCTGCTGGGATGGGCGACCGCATTGATCGGATTCGAGGCGGTTACCATTGAATTAATTTTAGGCTACCTGTTCCAACCCATCGCCTTCTTGCTGGGCGTCCCCTGGTCTGAGGCCAATGTTGCGGGTGGCTTGATCGGGCAGAAGCTGGTTCTTAATGAGTTTGTCGCCTACATCGCGTACTTGGATATTGCTGATACTTTGTCACCTATAAGCCAAGCTATTGTTGTGTTTGCGCTGTGCGGCTTCGCTAATTTCTCATCCATTGCCATATTACTCGGCGGCCTTGGCGCCCTTGCACCGACCCGACGCGACGATATTTCTCGCCTGGGTCTTCGAGCCTTGCTCACTGCCACCTTGGCGAACTTGATGAGTGCCGCACTCGCAGGTTTCTTCCTTTCATTTCAGTAAGTCTCGATTCCCTATGTCAAAACACACCTTACCCACGATATCGATGCGCTCAAAAGATAGCGATCAAGCCTTTGTTCGGTCCCTTCACGACTATGGTTTCGCCGCTCTGACCGATCATCCCCTTGATATGACCCGGGTCCATCAAATCTATGATGATTGGCAGGCATTTTTTGACAGTAAAGCAAAATTTCAATTTCAATTTAACAAAGACACGCAGGACGGCTATTTTGGTTTGGCCGACGCCGAATCCGCTAAAGGCAGTGCAGTACAAGATTTCAAAGAATATTTTCATTTTTACCCCGCAGGCCGGTGCCCGAGTGATTTACGCGCCGACCTACTGACCTACTATCACGCAGCCGAAGACTTCGCCAAAACATTGCTCACCTGGGTTGAACGCCACTCCCCAACGGACGTTTGCGACGGCTACCTCGAACCCTTGTCCAGTATGATCGACGCCAGTCAATCTAGCTTATTGCGGATTCTGCATTATCCTGCGGTTCGTGCCGGCACCGATCTACCTCGGGCAAGCGCCCACGAAGACATCAATTTATTGACGATTCTGCCCGCATCAAATGGACCTGGTCTTGAGATTCTTGGGAAGAATGGCGAGTGGCTCCGAATCGAAGACCGCGACGATCAGGTGCTGGTCAATACGGGCGATATGCTGGCGGAGGCTTCAAACGGCTACTTCCCATCGACAACCCATCGTGTGGCCTCGGAGAATCCCGAACTTGACGCCGATAGCCGAATGTCGATGCCTTTATTCTTACACCCGCGTCCCGATGTGCAGCTCTCCCGCCGCTATACCGCTGGAGACTATCTGCACGAACGATTGCTAGAGCTCGGCGTTATCGATGCCTAATCTTGCTAATGCCCCCTTTTGATCGCCCATTCAACCACGGCCTCCGGGAACATCGGTCTGGCAATGTAAAACCCTTGAATGAGATCAACGCCAAGGGACCGACACAGCGTTAGATCTGCCTCGTCCTCGACCCCTTCTGCAACAGAACTGATGCCGAGCCGCCGAGCCAAATCAACACTCGACTCGAAGATCGCTTTTGACGAAGGCATCGAATGCGCCCCGTTCACAAAAGCCCGATCAATTTTGAGTTCTGTAAAGGGAAACCGTCTGAGCTGCTCCATCGACGAGAAACCGGTGCCGAAATCGTCAATCGAGATACCACAGCCTTTTAAACGCATCCGCGTGAGGGATGACATGACGCGCGAGACATCTTCCGGCAACTTACTTTCTGTGACCTCCAATATCACCAGCTCCGCAGGTGCCCCCGATACTGCCAAGGCATCATCCAGAACCCGAACGATACTCGACTCCGTCAAATCACTAACGGAAAAGTTACACGACACTTTCCAGCGATAGCCCGCTTGGCACCATTGACTCAGTTGCGCCATCGCGGTTGTAAAAATGGCTTGAGTCAGCGCAAACATTAGCCCAGAGCGCTCTGCAACCGGCACAACAGCCCCCGGGCCGAGCAGCGTCCCGTCGGGCGTTTCCCACCGGAGCAGCGCCTCAACGCCCACCATATCGAGAGACACAGCATCCACTTTGGGCTGATAAACCAATCGAATAGCGTCTGCAGCAAGTCCCGCCCGAATTTCAGCTTCGGATAATTCAGATTGTACAAACGTTTTCGCTTGGGGCGCCGTCTTCAGTTCAACCCGATCCAGCAACGCTTCGATTTTTGATCGATCGATTGGCTTGGAGATTGACCCGATCACACGAATTCCGAGATCTCTTGCAAGGTCTTCAGCAACCTCCAACAACCGAAGATCTTCTCCACTAAAGAAAATCAGCGCAGGGTTCAAAGCGTGATCTGACAGGACGTTCAGAAACTCAATGCCATCCATGCCCGGCATGTTCAAATCAAGAATGAGCAGGTCCCATCCCTCAGCAAGTCGTAATTCGGCCGCGTGGCCGTCCGCAGCTGACGCGACCTGAGTCACCCCGAGGAGGTTGAGCACCTTCGTCACAATAGTCCGCTGAAACGAATCGTCGTCAACGATCAAGATTTTGAGCGATTTCCATTCATTCGACATCGATTGGGTCTTCCTTAGTCATAAACACATAACAGGCGATACCACCTGACCTAAACCCCGATACCGCGTTGCCCTAAGCGCATGCCCCATGATCGGGTCGGGACGCACCATCACAGATTGGGACTGACCCGGTTCTAAGTCAAATTCATTCGAAAAATCGTTTCAGTGATTGACCGCCTATCAGAACCAGGCTCTGTGCATTGGGCGCCTGCAAAATCAACGCCGAGTCCATCGCAGCAGGATCTCCGGCAAACGCTTTCTCACAGCCGGGCGCATCAAAGCGGCCTCGGTCGCCTTCACAGTCACGATCAAAAACCGAAAACAGCCCTAAAACTGGATCAAAACGACTTTCAAACGGGCGTCTGAACCGTCACAAGCGATCACCCTACCCTGCGTTAGGAAGCGGTTTCCTCAGTATCACCTGCGGCTTGTCCCATTCCAAGCAATCGTTGTGTCACCGTGCCAGCAACCATCGACCCATTAACATTGAGCGCCGTTCTGGCCATATCAATCAACGGTTCAATCGAAATCAACAGCGCGACCAAGGTAATGGGCAATCCCATCGCGGGTAGAACCACCAGCGCGGCAAAGGTCGCCCCACCGCCAACCCCGGCGATCCCAAAGGAACTCACCGTGGTGATCAAAATCAAGGGCACTAGAAACGACAAGCTCATGGGGTCGATTCCAACGGTCGGTGCAATCATCACCGCCAACATCGCAGGATAAATGCCCGCGCAACCATTTTGACCAATACTGGCGCCAAATGTCGCTGACAAATTGGCGATCGATGGATCATTTCCTAACGCTTTGGTTTGAACCTCGACATTCAGCGGAATCGTTGCGGCGGATGAGCGCGATGAGAACGCAAAGGTCAGCGCGGGCCAGACTTTGCCGTAAAATTCTTTCGGGCTAAAACCCACTCCCAGAAGAATCAGGCCGTGGACAATGAACATCAACAAAATAGCGGTATAAGACGCGAAAATGAAGTTAATCAAGTTCATGATGTCATCGCCATCGGCTGCGGCCGACACGTTGATCATCAAGGCGAGAACCCCATAGGGCGTTAATTGAATGACCAAGCGCACCAGCGCCATAACCCATTCCTGAATCACAGCAATGCCACCCAGTAACCGCTCGCCAAGCGCGGCATTCTGAGCGCGCAACTGCAGACCCGCAACGCCGAACAGAATCCCGAACAAAGCAACCGCAATGATCGAGGTTGGTCTGGCGCCGGTTAAATCTAAGAAAATATTGGACGGCAGAAAACTCAGTAACAGTTCAGGCAGCGCCCAGTCCCGCATTTCAACCTGACGACTGAGTAAAACCTCAGCCCGAGCAAGCTCCCGCTCGCCTTCAACCAGCCCTTCTGCGGTCAATCCAAAACTTACGGCGATATACGCGCCGATCAATGCGGCAATGGCCGTTGTGCCCAGCAACATAAACAAGACGAGACCACCGATGCGACCTAAGGCTGATACAGCCTCCAGCTTGATGACCGCAGCAATCATGGACACCAGAATCAGGGGCATGATGATCATTTTCAGCAGACTGATGTAGCCGCCACCCACCAGGCGCGTCCAGCTTAAGAACGACCCGAGTGCCTCACCCAAAAACACTGAATACAGGTTCAGCAGCAACCCAAAGATGGCGCCGCCCAGCAGCCCAACCAGGACACGCACCGAGAGCGATACTGCCTGCTGACCGAGTCGATACAGCCCGTAACACATACCGATCAACACACTGAGCAACATCAAGGTCATCATCGTTTATGCCTTTTAAGCCGAACCATAAAACGATTGCTTACGGCCCTTTTCGATTTATTTTGGGTGCGGCGCACCAGACCCGCGCGGTCTGCTCGATCAACGATTTATGACAGTCAACTTGCGAAGACCCAGTGGGGGCGGCCAGGTCGTTTAACAACCGACCGGCCCCAACGAATCGTTACGCACCAATCGCGTTAAGGATCGCATTTAAGGTGCCGCTGGGCCGCATGGCTTTATCGGCCAGTTCCGCAACCGGCTGGTAATACCCGCCCACATCCTGAGGCAAACCTTGCGCTGCCAGCAATTCGTCAACAATAGTCGCTTCATTGTCTCTGAGCGCGGTTGCCACCTTGGTGAAGGTTGCTCTCAAGTGCTCATCTTTATCCTGTCGTGCTGCTGCTTCGGCCCAATACAGCGCGAGGTAGAAATGGCTACCTCGGTTGTCTATTTCATGGACCTTACGCGAGGGTGATTTGTTCTTTTCAAGAAACATCGCCACGCCGTCATTAAGTGTCTCAGCCAGAACACGAGCCCGGTGATTATCAAAGGTCAAAGCAAGGTGCTCAAGCGAGGCCCCAAGGGCTAGAAACTCACCCAAAGAATCCCAACGCAGATGGCCCTCTTTTTCAAATTGCTGGACATGCTTCGGCGCGGAGCCGCCGGCGCCGGTTTCGAACAAACCACCTTCATTCATCAACGGCACAATTGACAGCATTTTGGCGCTCGTTCCCAGTTCCAGAATCGGGAACAAATCTGTCAAGTAGTCTCGAAGCACATTACCGGTCACCGATATGGTGTTTTCGCCCGCGCGGGTTCGCGCTAAGGCGTGCCGAGTCGCAGCGGCAGGCGCCAAAATTTGCCAGTCAATACCCGTCACGTCATACTGCGTCAGCTCGTGATGGACCTTGGCAATCAACACCGCATCATGGGCTCGGTTCTCATCCAACCAAAATACGATCGGCCAGCTCGTTGCACGCGCCCGCGCGACCGCTAATTTCACCCAATCCTGAATCGCCGTGTGTTTTACCCGACACATCCGCCAAATGTCACCCGCTTCAACCGGATGGCTGAGCAAGACTTGACCGGCAGCATCGACGACCTGAATCTCACCGGTGCCCGGCGCCTCAAAAGTCGTGTCATGAGAGCCATATTCCTCAGCTTTTTGGGCCATCAAGCCGACATTGGGAACAGAGCCCATCGTTGTTGGGTCAAAAGCCCCGTTCGCCTGACAATCTTTAATTGTTTCATCGTAAACCCCGGCATAACAACGATCCGGAATCACGGCCATCATATCGTGAAGCTCACCATCAGGCGCCCACATTTTGCCAGACTCTCGTATGGCTGCCGGCATCGAGGCATCGATAATAATATCGCTCGGGACATGCAGGTTGGTAATGCCTCGATCAGAATCCACCATGGCCTGGGCAGTGCCTTCGGTTAAATAGGCATCAAGCGCCGCTTTTATCTCGCTGCGCTGTTCTGGTGACAATTGCTCTATCTTTTCATAGGCATCACCGATGCCATTGTTCGGATCAACACTGAGCGCCTCAAAAACCGATTCATATTGCTCGAAGACCTCGCGATAATAGGCTTTCACCGCGTGCCCAAACATAATCGGATCTGAAACCTTCATCATCGTCGCTTTGAGATGTAATGACCAAAGTACCCCTTGATCCTTTGCCGCCTTGATGGTTTCTTCCAAAAATTGAACGAGCGCGGCCTTACCCATAACGGCAGCATCAACCACTTCGCCTTCACTAACGCTAACGGCGTCGGCTAAGGACACGACCTCGCCCGAATTGGATTTAAAGTGCACTGCGAGCTGATCTGCTTGCGCCATTTCAACAGAGCGTTCAGAACCGTAGAAATCACCTGATTGCATGTGCGCAACCGATGTCTTTGAATCACTGGCCCAGGCACCCATGCGGTGCGGATGTTTCTGAGCATAATCTTTAACCGCTTTGGCCGCGCGCCGATCCGAGTTGCCTTCTCGGAGCACGGGATTTACGGCGCTGCCTTTGACTCGGTCGTAACGCAACTTGTTTTCACGCTCTTGGTCGGTTTTCGGCTCCTCAACATAATCGGGCAAACCGTAGCCTTTACTTTGCAATTCAACAATTGCGGCTTGCATCTGTGGGTTGGATGCCGAGATGTTCGGTAATTTAATGATATTAGCATCGCGCCTCTGGGTCATTTCACCCAACGCTGCCAAATGGTCAGGAATACGTTGCGCCTCGGTTAGATATTCCGGAAATGCCGAAATAATCCGACCTGCCAACGAGATGTCGAGCATTTCGACCTCGACGCCGGCGGTATCGGTAAAGGCTTTAATAATGGGGAGCATCGAGTAGGTCGCTAGTCTCGGTGCTTCATCGGTTTCGGTATAAATAATCTTTGGGATATCTGTCATTTAATCATCGCTTTTTATTGTGTTGTGGTGTCTTTTGAACACGCAAATCGAGTTCTCCCCTGATCCGGGGACCCTGATTATAGAGCAAACACGAACAATTAGCATTTGAGCTAAACCCGCATTGCGACGAGTGGGATGAAATCAGACAGTTTGCACAATTCGTGCGCAATATGATGTCAGCGCAAGGCCTTGGGATCCGCTATGCTCAACATCAGAGCCTGCCGCGCAGGCGCCAAAGCAGGGAACTGCCTATGATCCCGGTCAACACCGAGCGTGCCCGAACACCCCATCACAATGCGGACTCATCGCAATTATTTCTTACGGCAATGACAATGACAAAGACAATGGGAATGACAATGGGAATCATCGGTCTATTTGTCAGTTTGTTTTCGACAAGTACCCTCGCCGTCGCAGAACCTGGTGCCCCCCCTGCAGCCCAATACAACAAACACCTCACCTGCGCCGTGTACTACCGAATGGTGGCCGGCAGTTTCAAACGCCAAGGCAATGGCATCTTGGCCGCGCCAGCCCTGGATCAAATGAATCTAATGATCACGCGCACAAAGGCACTCGGCGCGGCGTTAGGCCATACCGAGGCTGATTATTTGAGTGATTGGTCGGACACCCTAGGTGTCATGACGGATCAAATGAATCGCAACTATGACAATATTCGCCAACTGAAAACGCGCTACCAAAATCGCTGCAAAGCGCTTAATGACTGACAACCCGCTCTGCCAACCCGCGTATCACACCGCGCATCGATCGGTTTAAAAGTCAGGCGCTGCCTCGAGCATCAGGACGCGGTTCGTTGCGGGATGCGCAAAGGTCAGCCTCTGAGCATGCAGCATTAACCGCGCCCCCGACGCACGCACCGACGCCGGCGCATACAAATCGCATCCCACAATGGGCAGCCCAATCAAGGCAAGGTGCAGTCGCAGTTGATGGCGAACGCCCGTTACGGGCATCAAGGCGAGTCTCGTCTGCGAGCCGGCTGCGCTCAGAACCCGATATCGCGTCAATGCCTGCTTCCCTGTCCGCCAATTGACCCGCTGGCGGGGGCGTCGTAACCGGTCGGGCCCAAGTGGAAAGGTGATTTCGCCAGCATCAACTGCGGCCGTTCCGGCAACCTGCGCAACATACTGCTTGTCAATCCGGCGCTCACGAAACAATTGATTGAGTCCGGAGATTCCCCGTTTAGAACACCCAAAAACCACCAACCCTGAGGTGTCGAGGTCCAAGCGATGCACCGCTTGGGCCTCAGCTCGCAGGGCTCGAGCCTCGTTCAGCAAACACCGCTTTTCGAACCGACCGGGCGTCGTAAACAGTCCTGCTGGCTTATTCATCACCAGTAGGTGCTCATCTTCAAAAATGATCCAATCTTTCACATTACGCCGTCTCAATCGTTTCTTGCCTTCTGCTTGGGTATCATACCGGTTCAGCGAGGAAGAATCGGACTTATGACTCAGAATATCGAACACCTTGGTGAGGTCATTACCGCTGCCGTTCCAGCGCTCCT
>ERZ807291.7351-NODE-7351-length-12800-cov-4.949235_pt1 | contig 12800 bp, 12 predicted proteins | sample MGYA00521257_ERZ807291 | MGnify/ENA primary metagenome ERZ807291 (study PRJEB31413, sample SAMN03169783) | marine metagenome | biome: Marine; feature: Water; material: Subsurface seawater | place: North Sea | collected 2011-04-28 | depth 1 m m ...
TAATAAAAGAAAACAGGAGACAGATAGCTACCCCTGAAATATTTTCGGTTTTCAGCGTTTCTAACCGAGATCGCGTCGCGTCAAGATCTATTTCTCGGACGACCTCTCCCTTCGAGCCGATCCGCTCCGGGATCTCGATGACATTCTGACGATCAACCAAAAGTTTGGGCCTCTGGTATCGGATATTAAAAATTTCTTTCCCGTAGGGTCTCGCTTGCTCTTGGACTTCATAAATCGCATCGAAACCTTCGGTAATTACGAGCGCGGTCTTACTGCCATGCTCTTGTAACAATGTATTGGTCCCGACGGTTGTTCCATGAATAAAAAGATCGATCAGGTCAGGTCTCACTCCATCACTGACTATTTTTGTCAAGCCTTGAATAACCGCCCGCTCAGGCTCAGCTGGGGTAGAGGGGACCTTAAAAGATTGCAGTGCTCCCGATTCATCAAGATAGGTGAAATCTGAAAATGTTCCACCTGTATCTACAGCAACTTGTACTTTTTTCATTCAAACCTCGAGGTCCTCAAGCGACCCTTGTACTTTCTTTTTTAAATTCAGATAGATCGCCGCAACCGCCACCACTGGGTGTATCGAGAGCAAAGGATTCTCCCCGGTTCAGTGGGATATTAACTTCTCTAGATGAGAGTAATTTCGATTCACCATCTGGGTACAAAACAGCTCTCCCAGGCTTACCGTCTTCACCACCACCAACACCTCTCGGAGGAATCTGATGTCTCGACGATCGGATCGAGAGTCGTATCCCATCCTCTAAGGACTGGTAGACCCTTCGAAATGCGTCACCACCAGAGCAAAGACCTCGGCCACCCGAGTTTTTTATTACACTAAACTCTGTGATTCGAAGCGGATACTCTGTTTCAAGTATCTCGATCGGAGTAATCCGGCCATTAGTTTGATTCACATGACAGCCAGTTAACCCCCGATTCGAACTCGATCCACCAGAGCCACCAGCGAAAATCTCATAGGAAATAGTGGGTCCCACCTCATTGGATTTCTTAGGGAATCCAAAAATCAGCGACCTGGAATCAGATCCGTCAGCCCGCTGGATCATCTCGGTCAACTGGCCAAGTGCGTCGAAGGTCGCGTTGATAACAGCATGAACGGTCGGATTATATGTGTTCATCGGCGCCGGCAACTCTGGCTCAAGGAGAGATCCTGGTCGCGTCGAGATCTCAATGGCGTTTAGGACCCCTTGATTGACAGTGATTTCTCTACCTAACGAAGAAATCACGACGTAGGCACAAGCGGCTTTTACAAGAGATGGCCTGATATTAGCGGGGCCAACTGCTTGGTCATCGCTATCGGAGAAATCAAAGACGACTTGATCACCACATTTTGTCACTGTTACAGCAATTCTGATCGATTGCCCAATTCGTATGCCGTCATCATCAAGTAGACGATCACCACATGCTGACCCATCTTTCCACCGTCTGAATTCTTCACGAATCGTGCGTTCTACACTCGCTACACGCTGGTCGATAGCGCTATCTATGGTTTCCCTACCGTACTTATTCACGAGCTCTATGATTCTAGCTAGTCCAAGCCATCCACATCCGAGCTGACCACGTATGTCTCCCATCACAAGCTCCGCAGATCGGCTGTTTGCACGGATCAGTGCTTCGATTTCAGGAGATATTTCTCGGTTTCTGACAAAACGTATCGGTGGAAAATGTATGCCTTCAGAGTAAATGTCAGTCGCTTTACCCGAGCAACTTCCCGGAACGGATCCTCCGATATCACTCTTATGAGCAATACTGGCAGTAAAATAAGCTAACTCTCTATTGACGAACACCGGGACGATCACGCACATGTCAGGCGCGTGAGGACTACCCCCAATGTATGGATGATTCACCAAAAACGCATCACCATCACGAATACCGTCAGCCGAGTAGCTCTCTAGTACGGCCTTGATGGAGACAGGAAAGACCCCCAAATGCAGCGGCAAAACGATATGCTGCGCCGCAACATCACCTTGTGAAGTGAGTACAGCGCAGCTGGCATCATGACTTTCCCGGATGATTGTTGAAAATCCAGTGCGGAACAGAGCCTCTTGCATTTGCTTTACCACTCCCGCAAGGGAAGCGTTCAGAATTTCTTCGGTAATCGAATCTACCAATGTTCTTACTCCCACATTCGGAGATAAGACTACTGAGGAAAGCCACGACCTAGTAATATCAAATCGTGATGCGCGGAATCGTGACCCCGTCTACCAAAATCAGAATGATATAACCCAGAAACTAGTCCACTTGCTCTGGGTCATCGTTTAGATCAAAACCATCAACAGAGATGATGCCAGGATTCTCGTGCGCAACCTCGGCAACCAATGCTACAAGCTGATCTCTCACGACTTCAATGGCTCTTGAGCTCGGTTTGTTCATATTCTCAGCGAGGTAAAGAGTTCTGACCGGCGTCGGGTTTACGATCCGGGCTATCCCAACATGCCCACTCTCCACTTCCCACTTCACAGCCCCAACAGAACCAACAGAAAACCCTAAGCCTTCTCTTATCAGATAACGAATCGGCTGAACAGATTCAACCTCATGAACGATGTTTAGCTCCACTCCGATCTCATCAGCAAATCCATCTACCAGCTTTCGGTATTCAAACTTCTTCGATGGAAGGATGAGCGGATAATCAACCAAGTCTTTAAACTCAATCTCTGCCGGCACATCTTGGGCTACTGAATCTTTCCAATAAGTGAGAACTAATGTTTCCGTACCGATCGGTTTAAATCTCAGATCCTGATCATCCGAGGGTGCGTAGCACAGAGCTAAATCCAGCCGCCCATCATTTAGCATCTTTGCTAGCGATTCACTAATCGAGTCCCGCAGACAAACGGACACATCCGGATAATCAATTGCTATCCTTTTCACAAGATGCGCTGCTAGTAATTGCCCGGTCCCATGAGTCAGCCCAACAATAGCTGGGCCCGAAGGCGTATCACGAAGATTTTGGAGTTCATTTTTGATGTAGTGCATTTGGCTGATTAGACGTTCTGCGTGTTCGCCAAGTTTCAAGCCAGCTGCGGTTGGCGTCACACCTCTGGCGTGACGGGTTACAAGCTCAACACCCAGTTCATCTTCCAGTCTTCTCAGATACAAGCCAAGAGCAGGCTGGGCTATGTAGAGATGTCGAGATGCTTTGGTTATGCTTCGATGTTTAATAATACCGAGAAATAAGCGCAGGCTTTTAATATCCAACAGACAACCCTCTACAAGGTAATGAAAAAAATTTACAGGTCGATGATCAAAATTTAATCATGCTTCTTCATTGCTGAGATATCAACGCCTAAGTACTCTGCTTTATCGGAATACAACAGGGCACTTACATCATCAGCTGAAAACATCTTGATCAATTGATCAATCGTGCCGAATAGCGGCAATGGAAGCTTCGCGGTCTGCGCTAACTCCATCGCGACATCCATATCCTTTTCTTGCCAAGTAAACCTAGTGTTGTCCCATCGATCAAGGGTAGTGTTTCGTGCAGGGCACTCCAACAAGATTTCGCGCATATGCTGTGCATCGACGCCGTAGCGTTTGGCCAGCGCGAGGACCTCGAAGTTTGCACAGCAGGCAGCCCAGTGCATCATATTGTTACATGTTTTTCCGAGTTGCCCGGCGCCTACATCACCAACACGATGCACTGCCCTGCTATAACACATCAATACTGGCGTCACGTATTCGACGTCATCTTCAGATCCGCCGCACAGACTTGCTAGGTTTCCGTCCCGTGCGCCCTGCATTCCAAATACAACAGGAGCGTCCACAAACCGGACCCCAGCCGCAGCACTCTTCGACGCAAGCTTTGTCATCGTATCCGGATGATTTGTAGCCGCCACAACCACTGCGGCTCCATTTTTAGGGTTATTGGTTAATATGTTCTCTACAACAGATTCAGTCTGCTTATCGGTCGCGACGATCACGATAAAAACATCGATATCAGATACCTGGCCCGCCAGATCATCACCTGCGGTCAGACCGCGGTTTTTTGCCTCTGCGATTTGTTTCTTATCCAGATCAACGCCAACAACGTCCAAACCCTTATTCTGAATGTGAAGGGCCATCTCCAAGCCCATCGCTCCAATACCCACTACGCAACTTTTCATACTCATTTTCCTACTTAATTTTTCTTTTCAATCACTGCTTCTTTACGCTCAACACTGAATCTCAGTCTTTCTGCAAAATCTAAATCTGTTCCCGTTACTCGAATCCATCTCGCTGGAGGAGACGAGTGCTCTGTAGAGTGTATTACTTGCGGTCCAAAGAACATTGCGTTCCCAGGTGTGACGGCCGTCTCTTCAACTTTCTTGAGGACAGCCTCCCCTGGTTGACCGGGTTCGCCAACAACTCTCTTGTAGGTTGTCATCTCGGTTACCCCTGTTACTTGAAAGTACAGAGCCCAAGACTGTCCATGGTCATGCGGCGACCCCTTTTTTGGCGTATTTGCTCCATGAAACAGAATCTGCATGCCTGAGCCTTTTTTCCCCCACAATCGGACCTTTCTCTCTACATTCAGTCGCGCAAGTGACTCTTCGACTCCAGACTTACAGATGAATTCGTTAATTAAAGCTACCCCACGGGTGCCAATATTTTGCTCCGATGGGTTCTCGTGTTCAATCAAAGACATCAGATGATCAGCGAGGTTATTCACGTATTGTTCGTTCATTGCCTGCTCCAAACTAATTCTATTTTATCGCTATATTGCTATCGCACTTCACAGCTGTCCAAAAACGAATTAGTTTCTGGGTTAACTGTTGTCGTTTTCTCTAGAGAATTTAAAGTGAAAGTTCTGTTAATAGGATTGGGCCGAATCGGCAAATTGGTTGCCCGTAAAATTGCTTCTCAAGATGAGACGCAACTTGAATGGGTCGGTGCAGTCGAACAGATTAGAGATCCGGAACTGTTTTGTTATCTCCTTAATTATGACTCGACCTATGGCTCAGCTATCCCAAAAATTGGACACACCGTCGATGCTTTCACTTTTGAAAATCAACGAGACGTTCCATTATTCGACGATGTCATTTTAGCCATCAACGAAACAACTCCGGACTTAGTGATCGATTGCTCCGGATCTCACCAATCAGCAGACTTACTGATAAGGATCCCACAGGAAAAATCGAAACATCACTTGTTCGCTCAGGCGCTCGACGTAGTAAAACAAGCGAGCGATGCGAAAGTGTGGGTATTCGGAGTCAATGATCATGACTTTGATAGCAGACTACCCAGACACATCATCAATCCCGGGTGCCTGAACAATTGCCTGATTGCGTTGATCTCATGTCTGTCTGAACAATTTAAAATCAACAAGGGAACTTTTGTTTCGGTCCACAGTGTAACAAATACACAGCCGAGTCTCGATAGAGCTCAACGTTCGCCTCGCTGGTCTCGGGCATCTGGATCAAATCTGATCCCAGCCCCACACGACAGCATGGGCTTGGTCAACAAATTCTTTCCCGAGTTGGAAGGAAGGTTAATCGGCAGGACAGTGAGGGCACCCGTCGAGCACACGAGTTACGTTACCTGCAGTTTTGAGGTCAGTCATCGAATCGATAGAAACTCTGTGATCAGCTGTCTTGCAAAGACCAAGATTGCATCAACCGTGCTAGGAATGGATGATGAACCCTTGGTCAGTAGTGACTACGTCACTGACCCACGAAGTTGCGTAATCGATGGAACCTCAGTCCGGGTAGTAGATGGATCCACAATCTTTCTCAGTGCTTGGTACAACAACGAGTATGCATTCGCGTCTCGTATGATAGATATTGCGAACAGAATTAACCGAACGTTTTAAGAGGACTTAAACATGTGTGGTGACTTAGATGATTATGATCCAGGAAAACACGTTGAGCTAATGCTTGACGGGATAAAGAAGCATATCGGAAACCCACGTGTTGCCTCCTCAGGTACCTGGGCTCAAGATATAGCTAATCTTGATCTTGCCTCATCGAATAAAGAACTCTTAGCTCACTTTATGGCCATGGGTACTGCTGTTAGTAAACGTCGCAGTGAAAATGAGCAGCTCGAATCAATCGCCCAAATGGCCCAACTGCACGCATATCTGTCTGGGATCTTGACCGGTGTTTTATTGGACGATGGAACGCTTCAGCGGATAGGGCTCCAAAAGTTTTTAGAGGGAGTAAGTGTAGGTCGCTCGATCGATCAAGATATATCTTCTGATATGGCTCACGGACATCCTCATGACCACAGCCACGATCACCACCACTAAAACATGCGGTCACATAAAATCAGCGCCCCCCCCAAAGAGTAAAACGATTTGGCTCGGCCACTGACAAAAACTCGCATCCATGTATTCTAATTCTTTGTAAGGAGTGCAATGGATGCGTGTTTGGGAAAAGTACATAACGCCTGACGTCAAGGCGATGTACCAACACTACCGTTCCGAACCAAGGATCGGAGTGCGCCCTGGCCTTTTGCTAATCGATCTCTACAACCTGTCTTATAAGGGCGGCAACTTACCTGTATCGGAGGTTATCAAAACGAACCCGTCGGGGTGTGGAGAACATGCTTATCGAGCAATCGATCCGACGAAGAAACTCATTAAGCTTTTCCGAGATCATGAGCTGCCTATTATTTTTACAACTCGTGACTGGGATGCGCACTCCTCGGGGACACACTCAACCCAAAGACAACGTAAAAATATCTCCGAAGCTGATTACAACATATATGGCGAGTTCCCGTTGGCACCGGGCGACACCCTCATACGGAAAAGCCGGGCCAGCGTCTTCTTTCAAACCAAACTCGACGATGTGATCAAAGAACAGGGTATTGATTCAATCGTTCTCGGTGGCGAAAGTACAAGCGGCTGCGTTCGAGCGTCCGTGGTCGACGCATACTCTAGAGGTATTTCGCCTGTACTTATCGAGGAGTGTGTGTTCGACAGAAATCCGATCAGTCATGCGATCAATTTGTTCGACATGCACCACAAATACGGTCATGTGACCTCACTCAATGAAGTAATACCACTTCTAAAATCCAGGATTAGAGAATAATAGTACGATGAGCACGTGGGACGCCGTCTGGGCAGGTTTAATTCATATTTTAGAACCTTCCGCATTTTTTTACATGATGCTGGGTATCGTCATCAGTTCTACTCTCGTTGCGCTCCCCGGGATCGGCTCTAAGACCGCGATTGCACTGTTGCTGCCATTGGCATTTACGTTAGATAAATTCGAGGCCATCTGTCTGATTGTAAGCGTCTGGGCAGTGAGTAATACAGCGAACTCGATCACCTCAATTTTGTTTGCGGTTCCCGGCGGATCTGGCTCGCAGGCGACAATCCTGGACGGCTACCCGATGGCCAGAAATGGGGAAGCAGCTCGTGCTTTGTCGGCTGCATTCACGAGCTCTGCGCTGGGCGGCATTTTCGGGGCTATAGTGTTAGCAATATCACTTCCGGTCCTGAAACCTCTTGTTATTTTGTTGGGTCCACCGGAGTTCTTCGTGTTGATACTTTTCGGTATCGCCATGGTTTCCACGTTGAGCGGCAAGAACAAAGCGAAGGGGCTTGTTATTGGTATTCTTGGATTGCTGATTTCTTCGGTCGGAATTCATCTCGTCAGTGGAATACCACGGTTTACATTCGGTAATCTGACGCTTATGGATGGACTTAACCTAATACCGGTCACGATCGGCCTCTTCGCCATCCCTGAGTTAATCTCACTCGTCGCCTCAGGATCATCGATATCTAAAATGGAACTCAACAATCTCGATAGTGGACGACGCCAAGGTATTCGGGACTCTTTTACACACTGGTGGCTCGTCATCAGATCTAGCCTTGTCGGCGTCTGGGTCGGAATGATTCCAGGACTCGGATCATCAGTCGCTGACTGGTTTGCTTACGGACACGCACGCGCAACCGAAAAGAACGCAGAAGAGACCTTCGGGACGGGTGATGTCAGAGGCGTTATCGCAGTGGACTCGGCGACTAACGCCAAAGAGGGCGGGTCATTGATCCCAACACTGGCGTTCGGAATACCCGGATCATCGACGTTAGCGCTCGTTTTCGGAGGTCTGTTGATTGTTGGTGTTAAGCCGGGAAAAGAGATCCTGACGACTCAGTTAGATGTAACGTTCTCCTTCATCTGGCTTCTGATAATAGCCAGCGTCATCACATCACTTCTCTGCATTATTTTTATCAAGCCTCTCGCTAAGGCTACCCAAGTAAGACCGACACTCTTGGTACCAGTAATCTGCGCTCTTTCGGTCGTTGGCGCATTTGCTAACTCAAATAGTTTCGGCGATATCATCGTGATGGCGACATTCGGAGTGTTTGGTTATTGGTTACGGCTACACGGCTGGCCACGACCACCCTTGCTCTTAGGCTTGGTGCTAGGACCCGAGGCTGAACGACATCTGTGGACTTCCTATCAATTATACGAGTGGGAGTTTGTTCTTCGGCCTATCACTGGTTCGTTACTGATACTCTTAGCATTGATACTTGGATGGCCGACACTCAAGAAACTTTTCAGGAAACAAACGGAGGCTGATGTATGAATCTTGCAATTAGCGGAACCCTCCTTGGATTGAGCTTCCTGGCACTGTTCACCTATACGCTTTTAGCTGGTCTCGATATGCCCTTCCGAGCAAGCATGCTCCCTGTGCTCGCGTCAATCCTTGCCTTACCTCTGACGGTTCTGGCGCTTTACATAGAATACAAAAAAGGTAACGAGAAAAAATCGCTGGCCGAAGAATCAAGCGGCGACCTTGCCGTGTCTGAGAGCGAGGTCTCTGCCGATGCATTTCGTCGCGTGAGATACTTCTTTCTATGGTTCGCATGCCTAATCGCTAGCGCCCACTTTTTAGGATTTCTTATCGGGCTCCCGCTGATGGTACTTCTTTACCTATTGGCGAACCGAGAGCCCTTAAAATTATCAATTTTTCTAAGTTTAATGGTTTTGATGATCCTCTATTGGGGATTTCAAAAAGGTCTGGTACTCCCTCTTCCGGAGGGAATCCTGACGACAATGCTGTTTGGTGGTTGAACATAAAAAAGAGAGAGGAAACGTAGCCATGCAATTCAAGAAACTAGTAGGAGCAGCGGTAGTCGCCGGTTTAGTCGGCCAAGCCGCAATGATGTCACAGGTCGCGAATGCCGGCTCACATGGTGACTTTTACAAGGGAAAAACAATAACGATAGTGGTCCGGTCTGGCCCCGGCGGTGGATACGATACTTACGGCCGCTTGGTGGCTAATCATATCGGGAAGCACATCCCGGGGAACCCCAACGTGATCGTCCAGAACATGCCGGGCGCGGGTGGGATCGTAGCGGCGAACTACTTAGACTCACAGGCCGATCAGGACGGCACAGTGCTCGCAATCTTCGACCGCGGCGCAGCCTTCACGCAGCGTGTGGGTAAGGAAGGTGTCGCGTACGACGTCACGAAGTGGAACCTGCTGGGCAGCGCAACCGGCGAGGCCTACGCGTACGTTGCAGCAAAAGACGCCCCTTTCAATAACCTTAGCGAGCTCAAGGGACTCTCTGAGGAGCAAAAATTCAGTGCCACCGGTCCGGGCTCTGACTCCTACACCTACACCGAGCTGCTGCAAAACGCGGGCATGCCCGTGAAGCTGATCTCGGGTTACGTCGGCACCCAAGAGAAGCTGCTGGCTATTATCCGTGGGGAGGTTCAGGGTACCGCTGGTAGCTTCGGAAGTATCGCGGAACAGGCTGAGTCCGAGGGGCTCAAGGTTGTCGGCCTGCTGGGTAAGGTACCATCACGTCCTGACCTAGAGCAGCTCGCGAGCTTCATGCCGGATAACCAAAAACCAACACTGGCTGTCGCGGTCGCACCGCTCGCCGCAGGTCGTCCGTTCGCGACGGCACCGAACGTACCTGCTGACCGGGTAAAGGTCCTACAGGACGCGTTCGCAAAGGCACTGTCAGACCCTGAACTACTGGCCGAGGCTGAAAAAGCAGGTCGTCCGATCGACTTCATGCCTGCAGATGAATTAGCAGCCCTTTACAAGGATATTCTGGCAGCCTCAGACGAGGTCATCGCGAAGTTTTCTGAGACACCCTCTACCAAGGTGACAGCAAAACTTGATGAGGTTGGGAAAAAAGGCAAGGTTATTAAGTTCCAGGGCAAGGGCGCTCAGGTAGCTTCCGCGATCTCCAAGAGTCGGACTAAGGTAATGATCGGTGGCAAGGAGTCTAAGCGAAGCAAGTTGAAGGCTGGAATGGACTGTACGATCGAGTACAACCCAGGCCACGCCGAGAATGAGGCTTCAAAAGTCGACTGTAAGTAAGTCAGCCTAACTCAGGGCGTGCCCGTCCCGCGGGTACGCCTTTTATTTTTTAAGGATCCAATAAATGTCCGACAGGTACAGCATGGTGAGTGATCACGCCAAGATGTTGGCGGGCGCTGCCCTGTGGCTCCTGTTCGATCTGCCACTGGCGTGGCTACTCGGTCCGGCGACGATCGGACTAATACTAGCCACCCGCGGCCAACCAGTCGGAACTGACTACTTTTTTGGTGATTGTGGTCGTGGATTGCTGGGTATCGCAATCGGAGCCAGCATTACATATGAGCACATTGATTGGATGCTCGATCACCCCGATCTAGGCATCGGATTATTTATTTATGTCGTACTCGGTGGTGGTATCGGTTTCCTTTGGCTTCGCCGTTTCTGTAAGTGGGACCGACCATCGGCTTGGTTTGCCGCATTCCCTGGAGGAATGAGCGAGATGATCGCCAGTGCAGAAGCATTCGGGGCAAACATTCCCAAGGTAGCGCTATCACATTCGCTGAGAATCTTTTGTCTTGTCTGTGGAGCATCCGTCGTAAGTTATTTTTTTGCTGGCGTAACAACCGGATCTCTCAGTTTCGGTAAAGTCAGTTGGACCCTTCAGCCTTTGGTATTCCTGACCATGGTTGTGTCAGTTTGGGGAGGAAAGTATCTCAAAATACCAGCTCATTCATTTATGGCACCACTCTTCGCTAGTCTGATCATCAATCTAGTATTTGACATCCAGCTCAGACTCACCGACTTCGTTCTAATCCTCGGCCAGTATTTTCTAGGATGGAGTATCGCATCCCGCTTTAAAGGCGTTGCAAAGACAGAGGTGTTTGAGATTCTAAAACAGGTGTTTGTTCTACTCCTCCTTTTTACACCGATCTGGGGAGCGATGACCTTACTCTTAGATCATTTCACCGACATTGATCTTACGTCGATCATCCTTGGCTTAGCGCCCGGCGGACAGGCCGAGATTGCACTCATTGCGATAGCTCTGGACGCGAACTTAGCGGTAGTGATGGTTCTCCACGTCTTCAGATCACTAATTATCACTATGATCGGACCCGTTGCGTATGCATTAATTACAAAATCAAAACGGAATAGGCCATCAAATGTCTGAATTAAACCAAAAGCCGATAGAGAGAGTCTGGGACCGATATATCGACGAGCCTTTCCGGTCACAGGTGTCCAAGCAAGATAATCCACCTCAAGTCACCAAAAACTCCGCCCTTATCATTATCGACCTCTATCAGCTGGTTTACGAAGGAGGCAACAAGCCTGTCAGTGAGCTAATCGATCAATTCCCAGCCAGCTGCGGTGAATATGCATACCGGGCCATCGAGCCAATCAATAGGCTTATAACCCTCTTCAGAGACAAGGACTTGCCACTCTTTTTCTCGACCAAAGATTTCGCGCGATCTCAAAGAATCGGAAACGCGACACACCGCCCCAGAAATGCCCCGAAAGCTGAAGACTACGAACTTTTTCCTGCGATCGATTTCAGGGCGACCGATGAACTAATCAAAAAGCTAAGGGCCAGCGTTTTCTTTGATACAGAACTCCAGAGTATCTTAGCGGCCAACAAAACCGAGAGAATATTCATAGCAGGTGAGAGCACGAGTGGGTGTATTCGTGCGAGCGTCATTGATGGATTTTCGTTAGGCTACCAAGTCTGTGTGGTGGAGGACTGTGTCTTTGATCAGAACAGGGTCAGCCACGCGATCAACCTCTACGATATTCAGCATAAGTATGGTCAGGTCACGGAGCTCTCAAAACTCGAGCCTTAGCTATAAATATCCTGCACTTCAGAATATCTAATTGGAGCTGCGTATCGCATCCCAAAACGACCTCAATAATCGAAATTACATCATTGAACTAGGGTCAAATCGTTCCTACTGACGTTTAGGTTCATGAACAATGCTGGCTGCGGGCACAATGAGTACTGTCACATTTATCTATGAGCGCTACACCCTCCGGAGGCAAAAGTCAGAGGTTCGAATCCTCCCAGACCCGCCACCTGAACTCACTGCAAAGAAAGTTGGATAGAGTTTTTTTCGACCAAGTTATATTAACCCTCGACCTCGATCCTATCCAAAACATCCCAGCAGGCCCCTAGCGTGTGGTAGTCAACCTTACCCATCGGTGATTTCTGATTATCTATTTTCTGACCTTCTCGATTCACCACCCGATACCAAGCTCCATACTGAGAATCGACAAGATGCTCCAAAGAGTACTCCCAGATCCGATCATAATCCTCGATATACCGCGTTTCGCCTGTGATCTTGAATAGCCTGTACGCGGCTGCAAAGGCCTCCGCGTGAACCCAGAAGTATTTATCTGCGCACGCGAAAGTTCCATCAGGCGCAATACCATAGACCAAGCCTCCGTACTTCTCATCCCAACCGATAGACAACGCTTGGTCATACAAAAACCTTGCTCGATCCAGATACCACGGTTCTCTGGTAATTAAGAAAAGCTCGGTGAGTAGTTTGGACCACTCAACTTGGTGCCCCGGCTGAAAACCCCAG
>ERZ807291.7360-NODE-7360-length-12787-cov-6.450204_pt1 | contig 12787 bp, 6 predicted proteins | sample MGYA00521257_ERZ807291 | MGnify/ENA primary metagenome ERZ807291 (study PRJEB31413, sample SAMN03169783) | marine metagenome | biome: Marine; feature: Water; material: Subsurface seawater | place: North Sea | collected 2011-04-28 | depth 1 m m ...
AATCCTTGCGGGCATAAGACTCAAGTAATGGACGAACAAATTTTTTCGTCGAAGCATCATCAGCAATACACAATTCCCAATTTTTATAAGCTTGGTTTAGTACCGATTCAATGGCCTTAACCAAAAATTTCTTTGGTGGATCAAAAACCGGCATAACCACCGAAATCAAGGGCTTTACTTGAAGTTCATCAGCTTCTTTTTTAAACAAAAGAATGTCACCCTCAGTAATCGTATCGCAGAGTCGAATCCATTCCTGATAATCTGGTGTTTCTCCAACCTGTTCTTCTTTCGCTGGGTATTTTGGTTTTAAAGAAACAGGGTTTACATTCCATAACTTATTGAAATGTGTGAGCGTACTTTCACCCGTCGACTTCAAGTAATCATTACCTGAGTGTACTGGACAGATAAGTTTATCTAGTTCCAATAACACACTCCGATATCCTTGCTGCTCCATTCTTAAAGACAAATCCAAACAAGATAGAGCAAGTGATTTATCAAACGGACGAAATCCTCCTGTATAAGTTAATGCATCTAAATTCAGAGCAAAGGCTGGCGCAAAAAGTCCACCTATTTTCGGCCCAGATGACTCGTTGGTAGTGGTTACCAGCACTCCAGTATTGGGCTCCATATTTGAACCGACGCCAAGAAAGCCAATCTTAGAATTCTCTAAGGCTTTTAAACTTTTAGCTAAGCATTCAATAAAATGAGTGGCAGGTAAGACACGCAGAGGGTCATCTAAACAAAATAGATATTTGGTAGAGACCTCACTAAGACCAAAATTTAATATCTCGGCATAACTTTCTCCAAGCTGGGGTACCCGTTTTACAAAACTTGAAAAGTCCGATCTTTTGTGCTCCGCATTTGCTGGTTCGATTATGATAGTTTGTCCACCTTTCTTTCTTAATTCACCGGCGAGCATGTTTACATTGTAAGCCCAGTTGGTAATTCCCCTTGGACGAATCATGACAAGTGTAAAATCTTTTAAAGACAGTGCATCAGAAACCGCCACCGAGTTTTTGTGCTTTGGAATTTGGAACTTCTTTGAAGCCTTTGGCTTCTGGGAGAGAATTTTATCAATTGCAGATTGAAATCTTTGCGCATGGGAAACAGGCGACAGTACGGCATCCGCATTTTCGGAAATCTTTTTTCGCAATGGCAGCAACTTGGATGGCCTTCGTCCTAACTTGATTGCTTTTTTCTCGTACTGTTCGAGGTTACTGGCAACCATTTGTGGCAGCCCTAAGTGTTTCATAAAAGTCTCCCCCACCCGGCTACAAAAACGATTACCTTTGAGGGTAAGAATCGGTAATTTTGCATGTAATGCATCCATGGCACTGGCATGCCCATTGTATAGAGGACAATCTAAGTACAGATCCGCCACGGTCATTCTCGATAGATGATCAGAACGGTCAGCCAAATCTTCGGCCATAATAATTCTCTTGGAGGAAACCCCTTGCCTTACTGCCTCTGCGCGGAGGTTTTTAATCGCATCCTTGGCAGGTTTAAACTTAAGCCATAGAATGCTCTCGGGCACCGCTCGAAGAATCCTCATCCAACAAGCCCAGATTTCAGGATCTAATTTGTACGCGGCATGAAAGGCGCAAAAAACAAAACCTCTTGCAGGCAGTCCGACTTGCTTACGCTTTACTCGGGGTGCAAATCCTTCAAAGTCGCCAGGAGGGAAAAAACAGCCATCCATACGAATTACTTTTTCCCCATAAAATTTTGAGGAGCTCGGAGGGATAACGAATCGGTCGGCAATCATGAAATCGACAAGACCTTTCCCCATGCTTGAAGCGTATCCCAAAAAGTGTGCTTGGCGAGGACAAGGTCGCAAAGCTAGTAAATCCGAATTATGACCGCGAGAAAAACCTCCGAGATCAATAAGCAAACCCAAGTCAGCTCGGTTAATAGCGGTTGCTTTGGCGGCTAAAGATAGCTCGCTAATGTCCTGAAAATTTTTCCCAAACTCTTCGTATCTTTTTCTTATCTCACTTTGCTCGCTCGGGCTTGTGCCAAAAATAAAAACCTCATATTTTGTCGTATCAAGATTATCCAATAACCCAATCAATTGATGCCCCACTGCATGATTCCTAAAGTCCGAAGATAAAAAGCCTACCCTTTTCCGGGTTGCAGAGATTTCCTGGTGAGAAAAATCAAGTTTTTCTCGAAGCCGTGCTGTCTTGCTGTGAAATAATTTAGCCTTGGCCAATGCATGCTTCGATTCATTCACTTCTGATAAATGCAAACCAGAAACTTCAAAGAGCCCAAATTTTCCTGATACTTTCTTACAAGCAGAAACCAGCTTTTCAATTTCACTTTCTCGAGTGGTCCAGTCGCAAATAAATGACTTTGAATTGGCAAGATTGCTGAGAGCTTCAAGGGAATCAGGAATCACCTCCAAAACACTTTTATAATCCCTAATTGCCTTGGAAAACTGCTTAGAGCCTACCGCTAGATTCCCTCTTAGCATTAAGGCAATTACGTTTTCGGGATTACCCGCAATCAACCTCTCCACAAAGGACATACATTTCTCCAGATCCCCGACTTCATAACAAGCTTGAGCACAGTTCTCCAAGCTACTTACAGTAGTGATTCTTTTTTTAAACTGATTACATAATTTCCAAATTTCTGGATATAAATGGAGGGTAGCGAGAGCAGTTATTAATTGATCCAGAACCTCTAAATCTTTTGGTTCTTTTTTGTGTAGAAGTTGAAGAATTCGAATTTTGTCTTTTGTATTACCATTTTTCTGAAAAGTACTCAGTTGTGCTTTCCAACCAGAACTTAGATTAGAATCTAAAATAGTTGAAATCTTCGCATATCTTTTCGCTGATTCCTCGTGACCGCCCAATAGCATACACCGGCTGATTGCCGAAAAAACATGAGCATTATTGGGATGATATTTCTTGGCTTTCCGTAAGACTTTAATTGCTTTTTGCGTTTCTCCTTTTTGAAGAAAAAGTTTTGCTGCCAGCAAGCATGCGTCAATTTGCTTCGGATTGTCCTTTAATATTTCGGTTAGGGTTACCTCTGCTTGCTCAAACTGTCCAATTGCGAACTCAAACTGTGCAGATTTCAGTTGCGTATTTTCTTCATGGCTGAATTTTTTGCGGAGAATTGACAGCACATGCTTTGCAAATTTGAAATTTCTTTTTTTCAGGAAAATAGAAAAGTATTTATGCAATATTTTCGTATCTGAAAAAAGAAAATCCTCCTTCTTTTTAAGAACATAGTCATAGCTCTTCAGTGATGATTGGGTACTAGAGTCTAATCTTCTCTTCGCTACCTCCCATTCCTGGAAGCGAGTAATTACCCTTCCCCACCTACTGTAAAAGACTCGAGAATTATGCTCCTGATATTGGTTTCTCTCAGGGGTGCTACTTCTTTTGTGTAAAATAACACTGTGCTTGATCACATAATTCTTGTAACCAAGCATCGACAACCTGAGGCAAAGATCAATATCCTCAAACCCTGTTTTGTAGGTTTCATCAAACCCTCCAACTTCAACGAACAAATCTTTACGGATCATAAAACAGGCACCAGTAACCGCAAGAAATTCTGAATAGCCACTTTGGGGGATGTAGTCCTGCTTCTTTTGAAAATGCTCCGGAATATTGTTGGTAAAAGTTACTCCTGCATGGTCAATTTTCCTATTGAATGGGTCGAGTTGTATATTCCCCACACAGCCTGCATCAGCAAGCTTATCTGCGCCACTGGCCAAAGAATCAAAACCTTTCGCCCAACCCTTTTTTAAAACAAGATCATTATTCAAAAAAAGAAGCCATTCTGCATTCGCTCTAGAGGCACCAACATTGTTGGAAAAAGCAAAACCCCTACTTTTTGAGTTTTGATACAAATCAAATGAGGATTGCTGCGAGACTAAAAATTCGCGTGTCTCTTTCTCACTTCCATCATCAATTATGACCACCTGATTCAAATTTTTTGGAGAATGCCTACGCAAAGAGTCCAAAAACTCCTTCGTTTCCGCCATACAGTTACGAACGGAAGTAATGATACAAATTTTTTTATTCATTGTGAAACGGACTCAAATGTCTAGCTGGGCTATCCTTTTATTACAACCAAAGATCTTTAATAAAAATCGATGTCTTGACTCAAGTGCCATATTATTTTTTTATTAACCTATGCCTTCAGATATCATTATCGCTGAACACAAAGAAAAGTACATTAACGCTTTGTACTTTGTTATGAAAGTTTGCCGAAGAAAAAATCAGTCTTTCGGCATGCGTCGATTTCTTTTGAACTTGCTTTCTGATTCGCTTTCTAAACTCTTAAAACTTGCCACATTGTGTGGCATGCCCCTCTTAACTTTTGTCAGTGCCCAGAGTAGTCAAACTGCTAATGAGCCCATTGAGTTTAAATCCTCACTGCCGATTGATTTTGATCAAGATGGGGATATTGACATTCTAGATGCAGATAACCAAAGCGGGGATTTGTATCTTCTTCGAAATTCAGGATTGAATTTCACCAAAGAATTATTGCATAACCCAAATTTCGATGCAGATTTAGTTGGGTTGGCTGACCTTGATCAGGATGGTGACCAAGATGTTGTTATCATTGATCAGGCAACCGGGGCGGTCCAGATAATCGATAATCAGGGATCTCAAAACTTCGTTCCCTTAAATGCTTCTTCCCTGGATTCAGAGGTTAATCAAGCCTTTTTGTCCGATCTCAACAACGATGGCAGTCGAGAAATTGTCTTTTCAACGCCCACAGCTGTTGGATGGGCAAAAAATAACGGCACGGAAGGATTTGTCCCACAAAGCCAAATAGCACAAGGCTTAAGTGGGGTTTCATCATTGGAAGTAGGAGACCTTGATGCGGATGGAAACGATGACATTTACTACACATCTCCAAATTCTTCCTTGGTGGGGTTTGCGACCTCCCAAGGTACAGAAGGTTTCAGCGTTCAAAACATTAACTCTAACATTTCTGGTATATCAGACATCGAAATCGCCGACCTTGATGCGGATGGTAAAAATGATCTAGTTTATTCTTCTGATTCATCCTCTTTGATTGGATGGATGAAAAATAATGGCTCTGACGGATTTGTTCCAGCAACTACAATTGCTTCAGGAATGACTGCCGTTGACCAAATTGAAATTGCTGATTTGGATAATGATTCAGATCTTGATATTGTGGGTGCATCATCCTCCTCTGATTTCAGAGCTTGGATTGAAAACAAAGGATCGGAGGGCTTTGTACCCCACCAACTAGGTTAATTATTCTTTTTTCATACCACTCATAGAATTTTACAATCAATCCAATATTGGAAAGGGTTTGCACTATTTTACTGCTTTTGACTTCAGTTGGAGTCTGAGAATGAAGAGCTTGTTGCCTGGCCCACCCACTTTTCTGCGTTTCGTCGATCTATTCAATTATATTAAATGATCCCCACGCAAGTTACTTGACCAGCAGGCAAATCAATCCCCAGCATAAATGTCAACTTCTGGGTCTCCCCCATCGATGTACCAATGGTTAATCAGAGTTTTTTTGATACAGCAAAACCAAAAACCAAGCATGGCCACACATGAGAAAACTAAGGCAATATTTTGTTAAAGAAATGTTTTCCATCGTTACATTTCGGGGTAAATTATTATTTTCGGGGTAAAAGCCTACAAGTTGCCCTAGGCGTCAAATATCAAAAAAAGAGAGAAAGACCGAATAACAGTACCGTGTTTGAACCGTTGGTAGCTTGTTTTACATTATGGTTCTAAAAGTTTAATACTTAAAACAACGATTACCCGTTGCCTTCGAAATCATAATAAAGTATCTATAGTTTTTAAATCGTTAAAGTTTGTATCATGGTTCAACATTCCCACTCAGATTGTAATACCCCCATTTCTGATGTATCACCAGATGACTTATCTACGGATGAAAAAAACTCAGAAATATTGCAGGTTTTCCATGAAGTCCGTTCTCTCCATGAAGCAAACTTACAGACAACCAAAGAACGATCGATTTTTATTATTCTACTTTTAATCCTTGGCATCGGCATACTTAGTTACCTTTGCTACTATATTTTACAATTTAAGCCAAAGGAAGTGGATGAGTTTGTTCAGGCAGGAATCGAAAGCCTTGAAAGAAATGATCAGGTTCAGCTTCCGCTAACAGCCAAAATACAGCTTACACAAAACCCAAATACTCACCCCATTTTCTGGGATGAAACAAGTCAAACATGGAAAGTGGATGTTAAGGGTGAAATTCGCCCCTTAGCTTCACACAGCTTCATCCGACTGAAAGCCTGGCAAGACATTAGAGACTTGGGTTTCGTCTGGGAAAAAGGGAAATGGAAAAACCCAAAGATACAAGCGTCTGATTCTTTCTAAAGGGTCTTTTTATAGAAGAAAAAAACAACAATCTCGATCTCAAAGAAATTCGAAATGAATTGGAGGAAATTGCTATCAGACACGATAAGAGGTTCAAGCTGTTGACTTTTTCAATCTTCTTTCTTGTTACACTTGCTATAGGAATTTCGACCTACACCTTACACTATTTGCTTCGTTTCGATGCTGAAGAAATTGATACTTTTGTAAGTGGAAACTTGAAGCGTAAAAATGCTAAACTGGAATACTCTCTTCCCCGTATGGCTCTGGCTTTACTTGCTCAAAGCAAACAAAAAGTCTCATGGAACCCCAGTCAAAAAAAATGGTTTTTCGAAAATGCCTCAGGAAAACGCGTTGCTTATGACAACAATTATACCTTGGTCGGCAGCTGGCAAATTCATGAACTGGAGCGCCAGCATGGAATTGTCTGGAATGGGGACAATTGGGTTTTACCTCAAAAGCTGAAGTACCTTCGGGGTCATTAAGACATTTCCTGGAAGGCGAGAACCGTATCTTCCATTTCTGACATGGACGCCAACATAGATTGCATCAATGCAAATTGCGATTTCGCCCGATCCAGGTTGTGGTCCTCGTAATGACATTTAAAGTATTTATCTCCATCCAAAAAATCAGTCAAAAAACGAAGAGCAAGTTCGTAGGTGATGACGATCGGAGCAATGGGTAAATTTTTAATTTCCCTTTCTGACAACATTCCCTGACACCCGTTTAAGTATCCCTTGACAATGGACTGAAAGCGTGAAGTCAAAAATCCCACCTTCTTTAAATCCGGTTCATCCTCCTCTGCAGAGTTTGCGGCTGTACGGACTAAATCTCCAAAATCATGTAAGGCACATCCAGGCATTACGGTATCCAAGTCAACCACACATATGGCTTTCCCTGTATCCTTATGAAGCAGAACATTGTTTAGTTTGGTATCGTTATGAACCACACGACTTGGAAAGTCCGACCTGTTAATCGCGTCCGCTAGATACTCATATTCGAGAAAAGAGTGCACCAATGTGTGCACCTTGGATAAACGATTGATTGGGTTTTCTTTAACCAACTCAGCAAAGCGATCAAACCTTTTACGCGTGTTATGAAAATCCGGAATGGTCTCCACTAAAGAAGGCTGACCCAAGTCGTTTAAGTTCGCCTGAAATTGACCAAATGCTTGAGCTGCCTCGAAAGCATGACCGTCATGTTCTGGAACATCAAAAGATTTCCCTTCTTTAATAAACTTACTCATCCGCCAATAATCTCCTTCTACATCTTGGTAAAAAGATTGACCATCAAGTGCAGGGATAAGAGTTAGAACCTCATTCCCATGATTTTGATCTATAGATTTTGAAAGTAAATGAGAGGTCACTCTTTCAAAATTATTCATAAGCGCCCGTGGGTCTTTAAAAACAAAATGGTTAATCCTTTGCAAAGTGTAGAGATTGCTTTCGTTCTTATGCCTGCAGCTTACTAGATATGTGTCATTTACATTGCCATTTCCATACTGATTAACATGGCATGCCTCGCCCAAAAGACAAAAATGGGAAAGAGCTCTATCGACCTGATTATTTTTAAGCAATGGCAAGATCTTAAGCATTTAAAATTCTTCGAATCGGTCAATAATTGAAAATATATTTTATTATATCCGGGTCACTTTCAACTCCCAGTCCATACTTGGTCTCTTTTGCTCTCAAAAAAGGCAAATTGTAATGTCTGAATGAAGATGATTGCAGGTTACGAGCCGAATCCTTATAGGTATTTCTCTTCATAACCAATGACATTTATGCCTACTTCTACAATTGTTTATACCAAGACAGACGAAGCACCAGCTCTCGCAACTCATTCTCTCCTCCCCATTCTGAAAGTGTTTACGGCCAATGCTGGCATAGAGTATGAGCTGAAAGATATATCCCTTGCAGCTCGTATTCTAGCCCACTTCCCTGAGAATTTAACAAGTGACCAACGCACACCAGACGCACTTGCTGAACTAGGACAACTCGCGACTCAACCCGAAGCCAACATCATCAAGCTCCCCAATATAAGTGCGTCTATCCCCCAACTTCAGGAAGCGATTCAAGAATTGCAGGCAAAAGGCTACAAGGTACCAAATTTCCCATCCAGCCCCCAAAACGAAGAAGAAAAAAAAGTGCGGGCAACATATGCAAAAGTACTTGGTTCAGCAGTAAACCCTGTTTTACGTGAAGGAAATTCCGACAGAAGAGTCGCCCAACCCGTAAAAGAATATGCCCAGAAAAACCCGCACTCCATGGGACAATGGGAAGCAAGTTCCAAGACTCATGTAGCCAACATGAGTGAGGGAGATTTTTATGGCAGCGAGCAGTCGGTTATCATACCCCAAGCTAGCTCGGTAAACATTGAATTTGTTGATGACTCTGGAAATGTATCCACTCTCAAAGAAAACTTGGCTTTAGAGCAGGGAGAAGTAATCGATGCCTCGGTTATGAGCCATTCGGCACTATGCTCCTTTCTTGCTGATCAAATGGAATCAGCTTCCAAAGAAGATGTACTTTTTTCCTTACATATGAAGGCGACGATGATGAAAGTGTCCGACCCCATCATATTTGGCCATTGCGTCGAAGCTTATCTTGGTGAAGTTATCCACCAACATGGGGAAGTTCTCAAAGCTGCAGGATTCAACCCCAACAATGGATTGTCCGATTTCTACCGTGTTTTGAGCACATTACCAGAGGAGAAACAAGAGCCTATCCAATCCACGCTTGATCAAGTTCTGGCAAAACGCCCTCCTCTCGCGATGGTAAATTCTGATAAAGGCATCACCAACCTGCATGTTCCCAGTGATGTTATCATCGATGCCTCCATGCCGGCAATGATCCGGACATCAGGTCAAATGTGGGGACCTGATGGACAACCCAAGGACACAAAAGCTGTGATCCCCGACAGAAATTACGCGGGTGTCTATCAAGCAACCATTGATTTCTGCAAAGAAAATGGTGCCTTTGATGTCACCACTATGGGCAATGTTGCCAATGTGGGTCTAATGGCCAAAAAAGCAGAAGAGTATGGCTCCCATGACAAGACTTTTGAAATCGAGTCAAAGGGAACAGTACGGGTTGTTGATCCAAACGGAACTACCCTACTTCGTCATGAAGTAGAACCCGGAGATATTTGGCGCATGTGCCAAACTAAAAAGGTTTCGATCATTGACTGGGTTAAACTCGCGGTCAACCGATCAAAATTAAGTGGAAACCCTGTTATTTTCTGGCTTGATCAAAACCGGGCCCATGATGCCAATTTAATTAAGTATGTAGAAGCAAAACTTACGACCCTCGAAACCGAAGGGTTGGACATCCAGATCCTTCCTCCTATTGAAGCAACCAAAGTAAGCTGCCAAAGGTGCAAGGAAGGCTTGGACACCATATCCGCTACCGGTAATGTCCTGCGGGATTACCTCACCGACCTGTTCCCTATCCTTGAATTAGGTACCAGTGCGAAAATGCTTTCGATTGTTCCCCTTCTTGCAGGGGGAGGTCTTTTTGAAACCGGAGCAGGTGGTTCCGCCCCCAAGCATGTGCAGCAATTTGTACAGGAAGGTCACCTGCGTTGGGATTCTCTTGGTGAGTTTCTCGCTATCGCTGTTTCGCTTGAGGACTTATCAACCAAGACAGATAATTCAAAAGCAAAAATTCTTGCCGATACGCTTAACCTAGCAATTGGAGTATTCCTGGATGAAAACAAATCTCCATCCCGCAAAGTGAACGAGTTGGATAATCGGGGTAGTCATTTTTACTTATCTCTCTACTGGGCTGAAGCCTTAGCCAATCAAACAGATGACAAAGACCTTCAATCCCAATTTTCACATCTCGCTCTAAACCTGCGTGAGAAAGAAGTGGTTATTGTGGAGGAATTAAATTCTGCCCAGGGAAATCCTGTTGATTTGGGCGGATACTATTTCCCTGATGAAAATAAAGCTTCTCAGTCTATGCGTCCAAGCCAGACATTGAATAAACTTTTAGCACAACTAAGCTAATCCAGTCTATTCCATGTCTAACAATTTAGGTAATTAACATTTTCTAAGTTGTAAAAAATATCCTGTTACTCGTAGGACGTTTTAATGAAGACACCGATCCTTCCATTTATCTCATTTCTTACCTTTTACTCATTACTCATTGGAGGTAACCAACCCAATGTATTATTTATCCTCGTAGACGACCTGGGGGCTCGGGACTTGAGCAATGAAGGCTCAACCTTTTACGAGACTCCAAATATAGACAGGATAGCTACTGAGGGAGTAAAGTTTACTCGTGGGTATGCAACCTGCCAGGTATGCAGTCCATCACGGGCAAGCATACTTACTGGAAAATATCCGACCAAGCACGGAATTACGGAGTATATTGGAGGTCCTTCCGGAACAGACCATCGCAAGCGGGGTCGCAATGATAGCCATCTTCCTCCTCAATACACTCGCAACCTAAAGGCGTCAGAAGTCACCCTGGCCGAAGCGATGCAGCAAGCTGGCTATCAAACATTCTTTGCAGGAAAATGGCACTTGGGAAGCAAAGGTTCCTGGCCTACGGATCATGGGTTTGAATTTAATCGTGGGGGATGGGATGCGGGTGGACCTCGCGGAGGGTTCTTTTCCCCCTACCAAAACCCCAACCTCGAATCCGGTCCTAAAGGAGAATCCCTGACGCTACGGCTTGGGCAGGAAACAGCAGGCTTTATCGAAAAGCACAAGGACCAACCTTTCCTGGCTTACCTTTCTTTTTACACGGTTCATGCCCCGATTCAAACCACCGAACAACTCTGGAGTAAATACCGCGATAAGGCCGAAAAGATGGGCCTTATCAAAGAACGAAACCGTTTTCTTTTTGATCGTCGACTGAATGTCCGTCAAGTCCAGGACTGTCCTGTTTATGCCGGTATGATTGAGCAACTTGATCAATCCATTGGGATTGTGCTGCGTAAATTGGATGAGCTTGGGTTAGATAAAAAAACAATCGTCTGTTTTACCTCTGACAATGGAGGTGTTTCCTCCGGGGATGCTTATGCCACATCCAACCTCCCCCTACGCGGCGGCAAAGGGCGCCAATGGGAAGGTGGCATACGGGAACCCTTTTACATAAAAGCCCCAAGTTTTACAAAGCAAGCCTCCATCAATTCTACCCCGGTTAGTGGAATAGACTGGTACCCTACTATTTTAGAACTTTGCCATGTCAGTGTACCTCAAGAACAAGATATTGATGGGGTTAGCCTTGCCCCACTTCTCCAAGGTAAGAAGATTAAAAAACGCTCCCTTTTTTGGCATTACCCACATTATGGAAACCAAGGCGGGGAACCAAGTTCCATCATTATGGAAGGAAATTGGAAACTGATCCATTATCATGAAGATGGTCGAAATGAACTTTACAACCTAGCCTTAGATATTGGGGAACAAAATGATCTTTTCCTGGATGAACAATATAGAGCAAGCCAGATGAAACAAAGGCTCGACCAATGGCTCAAGCAAACCAATGCCAAATTCCCCAGCAAAGACCCCGCATTTGAATCCACCAAAAGATCCGATCGATGGAAACAGATCAAGACACAGAAAAAAGCAGGTTTAGAGAAACAACATGCACGCTTTCTAAGTCCTAATTACAAACCTAATAAGGACTGGTGGGGAAGCTCCCGCGATTAAAATACCTTTAAAACTGATGGCTTGCCGTTAGCGAAAGCCCAAAATCAGTGGCATTAAAATTAGGAATATCATCGTCATTGGAATTCATTGAAGAGTTCGTAAGGAATGTTTGGGCACTTAACCACTCCTTCCATTGGTACATAAGACTGGCACCGATTGAAAATAATCCATCTTCTCGGCCATTACTCGGGCTTTTAAGATATTCCGTCAGGGTGTATGACATTCTTGGCATAAAGGTCCATTTCCCATTTTCTCCAAGCTGTTTGATATAGGTCAATGATGCGGTGAATTGCCGGTTGTCTCCGCTATCTGCAAAAACACCAGCAGCAGGGAAAGTAACCGTTTGCTCTGTCGAAGATTGCCTAACCATGATGTCTCCCATGATAAAAGATGTGTCAGATAAAACATGTGTTTTCTGTAAAGATATAGCAGGAGACCAGGAGTCAAATGTTCGGTCACCTGTTTTTTGATTGTGAAGAACATTGTAATCCAATGTTAAACCTGCACTCCACCCATCAGCAAAACCAAAAGCAAGCCCTCCTTTTACCAACCCAAATCGATAATCCAATAAATCGGAATATTCCGCATAATTTGCCCATTGCATCATCAAATCAAGACGAGGAATAAGGGTCACATATGGACTTAACTCGATTGCAGGGCGAGAAATACCAACCCCGATATTCGATTCAAGTACTCGAGACTCCTCTTCACTTTCACTTCCAACCCGCAAGACATTTGAAGTACGGTAAGCGCGTAAACCCAGTTGAGGCGTAACCGAAAAAGA
>ERZ807291.7371-NODE-7371-length-12771-cov-12.309767_pt1 | contig 12771 bp, 9 predicted proteins | sample MGYA00521257_ERZ807291 | MGnify/ENA primary metagenome ERZ807291 (study PRJEB31413, sample SAMN03169783) | marine metagenome | biome: Marine; feature: Water; material: Subsurface seawater | place: North Sea | collected 2011-04-28 | depth 1 m m ...
AGGTTTGCCAGTCTGTGTATCAAGGATAAGTGCTCCCTTCATCTCATCAATTTTGATAGCTGAAGTATTACCAGGTTCTTCCTGATTCTTCATAGTATTTTTAGCAATAGTCATCAGCTTACTGATGACTGCCTTGATATTGCTGTTGTTCTCACAGCTATCAAAATCAATGTTCTCAATAAGAGGAACAAGGAACTTGTGTACGAGAGTGTTGTTGGTGGTCATAATGATAATTAAAAAATTTATATTAACTTCATTTTTTATATTTTTTTATCAATTTTTTTACAAATTTATTTAAAACCTTATTAAAGCAAGCTACGTTTTTATTACATTTTCCTTCAATAAAAAAGTTATTTGACATTTTAAAGTGCAAATTATAAAAGTTTTTTTGTGTTTTTGTGTTTTTGTGTTTTTTGTGTTTTTGTGTAAAAATATTTATTCATCATCACTGTCAGGGTCATCTATTTCTGAATTTACCGTAATACTGATATTACCATCATCAACTTCATCAGTATCTTCATCGGTATCAGATTCATCATCATCATCTTTACCGGGTGCTTTAATGATTGTTTTTTTAATATGCTGTTTTTTTGTAGAACTACCGCTAGAATCATCAGAAGCTTCACTGTCGTGTTCATCACTATGGGGAGTATTCTTCTTACTATCAATTTCCTTCTTACTATCAACTTCCTTCTTAGGTTCGGCTTTCTTCTTAGGTTCGGCTTTCTTCTTAGGTTCAGCTTTCTTCTTAGGTTCGGCTTTCTTCTTAGGTTCAGCGTCCTTCTTAGGTTCGGCGTCCTTCTTAGGTTCGGCTTTCTTCTCAGGCTCAGCTTTCTTCTTAGGTTCAGCTTTCTTCTTAGGTTCAGCTTTCTCATCAACCTGCGTATCAAGGATAAGTGCTCCCTTCATCTCATCAATTTTGATACCCGATGTATCACCAGGTTCTTGGTCCTTCTTCATAGTATTTTTAGCAATAGTCATCAACTTACTGATAACTGCCTTGATATTGCTGTTGTTCTCACAATTATCAAAATCAATGTTCTCAATAAGAGGAACAAGGAACTTGTGCACGAGAGTGTTGTTGGTGGTGGTCATAATGATAATTAAAAAAATTAATCTAACTTCATTTTTTATATTTTTTTATCAATTTTTTTACAAATTTCTTTAAAACCTTCAACCAGTAATGCTACAATATCTGTAGTTTTAATACCATTACTACCATCGCAAGCTTCTGGTAAAACTTTTTGAACTTCTTGAGCTATAAATCCTAATCTTGTTTCATTAATATCACGATCAATTCTATTATACGAAACACCTCGTAATGCCATTAATTTTTCTATAGGATTTTCAATAGTTTTAATATTAGTTTTGTATTTTTCATCACTTAAGATCGTAATGTCATCTGCACAATATATACCTTTTTTTGAACTAGATATGTTATTAACATACAACGAATAACCTTGTGAATCATCTGTTCCTATACCAATAGATCCATCATTCATAAAAATAATTTTATTATTTGTAGATTTTCTATTTATAGCTTCCTGTTGATTAAAAACCAAATTAGTATTTTGTGAATTACTTCTAATTTCTAAATAAAACTCAAATTCAATATTATAGCTTAACAGTGAACTTATAGATTTAAAATTTGTGGTAATATTTATATTACTATTACTAACAATCTGTGTAGTATCAAAACTATCTGGATTAGCTAAAGAATTCATATTTAAATTATCAGTATCAAAAGTATAACTTGCATTTGGTTTAATTAATTGTTCATCAGCAAAATCTTTAAATTCACCATTATCTATATTACTAAACCTAAAATTCTTAACATTTAAATCATGCGTATTACTATTACTTAAAGTAATTGAATTTAATTTAAGATTTGCGTCATCAAAATTACCTAAATTTGTCATATCAAATGTAATATTAGAATTAAACTCATTTGTATCTAAATCAAAATTACATAAATATGTTTTTGTTAAATAATAATCACGTTCGGGTATATCTTGACTTTCTATAATATATTGATCTTCTGGATTATTAATAGTAGAAACTGTATATTTTAAAGATTTCGTATTTTTTGAAATACCATTAGGATTGTAAGGTAAAATACCGGAAATTAATTCTACATTACTGTATAACTCAGTATTTTGTGTATCATTACGAAGAGGATTAAAACCTAATGCAATATTACAGTCAATATTACTATCATAAACAAAGAACCAATCTATAGTATTCCAACCTTTAATTAAACCACTATAACCATCTGCTCTAATATCATAACCTTTATCCTGATAATTAATAAAATAAATATGCTCTGCTAAATTAATACTGTCAAAATTAGTAGTAATAGGAGAATCTTGATCTTTTTTTAATAAAATATTTAAAGTATAACGTAGTAATAATTTATTACTATTATTACGAATAATATAATCTTGATATGTGTCGTCTTGATAATTACGACATATTTTATTACCACTGTTTAATGATTTATAATCAAAAAATTTAAGATTACTTGAAACATCAATTTCATCGCTATCTGCTAATAAATGTATATAATCTACATATTCTAACGAATTGCTATTATCAAACAACAAATTACTATTTAAAACAGTAGTACCATCAATATTAGAATATATTTCAAGTTTTAAACGCCAATCATTATGTCCAGTATATTTAATTTTATTTTTTTCATCTTTAGTAGCAACACCAAGTCTTAAATCTGTAATAGAATCATTAATAGTAGCAATATCTGCTATATTCTCATCAATTAAATCTTTATTCCTATTAATTGAATGTTCACCACTCATTTATATTATTTTTATAAAATAAATGTTGTCAGAAATGCTTTATAATACATTAATTAATTTAGATTTAATTGGATTTTTTATGACTTTTTTCATATTTATAATAATGTTACATATACTGAATGATTTTTATATGAATTATAAAGATGCATTTGCTAATATATTATTACCGATAAATACGATCTTTAATTTCTTAATGGCACCTTTGTTTTATGCATTTGATTTTACAAAGCATTTTGTTAGGAGTTAATAATAATATATAGGTATATAAAAAAAATATATTATAATAATAATAATAATGCACTACTATAATGATATGTTAGATGAAGATTCTCCTATACTAGAACAAAATGAAAAAATTAAATTACCATTAAAAAAGCATCAATTAGCAGGTATTTATAAAGCTTGTAGGATGGAACAAGATGAAAAAATATATCATAATGATGAAACAAATGAAAATAGTTATTATGAAATAACAACTAATATTGGTATTATTGGTGAAAAAGTAGGCTATGGTAAGACAATTACAGCATTATCTATTGTAGCACATTCGCCAGTTAATAGAATAAAAATAAATAATTCGTCATTAAAAAGTTATAATACACAAGTTAAAATAAAACAAAGTGATACTATTAAAAATTCTGTAATAGTATCAAATATTGAAAAATATAATACGGATGTTATTAGATCAAAATATATTAATACTACGTTAGTAATAGTTCCACGAGGACCAGTATATACACAATGGGTAAAAAGTATTCAAAATGATACTAAATTATCAGTTTTATTGTTAGATGATATTCGTATAATAAAAAAAATAGAAAAACCGAATGATAATAATATCGCAAGAATTAAAAAATATTTTGAACGATTTGATCTTATTTTAATTAAAAATACAACATTACGTAAGTTTATGGTTTATATGGAACATGAAAGTTATTTTATAAAATATTGGGCAAGAATAATTGTAGATGAAGCTCATGATATTTTAATGTCAATTGGTAATATTTCTTTTTTATACAAGTGGTTAATAAGTGCAACTTATACTAATTTATTAAATATACGTTATTGTGTTAATGCAAATGTATATTTAATTCGTGAATTAATTAAAAACGAATTAAATCATATATTAATAAAATCACAAGATTCATTTATTAAAAAAAGTTTTGATCTACCACCCATAATTGAAAAAAATTACAAATGTAAAATGTTAAATCGTTTAAGTATCATTAGACCATATTTATCAAGATCACAGATAGAAAGATTAAATGCTTCAGATCTATTAGGTATTATGCGAGAAATTGGTGGTAATGTAGCAACCGAAAATGGTATTATAGAATGTTTTACAAATAAATTGAATAAAGATTTACATAATAAAAAATGTGAAAAAGATATGATATCTATGATGGCATTATCAGATCAAGAAAAAGAACAAAGAACTGAATCAATTGACAAATGTATAATTAATCTTGAAAATAAAATTAAAGATTTAACACAAAGAATAAGTAATATTGAAGATAAAAGTTGTGCTATCTGTTTAGATAATTTAAGAAATCCTTTGATATTGAATTGCACACATTCATATTGTGCTACTTGTATAATGATGTGGATACGAACAAATAAAAAGTGTCCTGAATGTAGAAAAGAAATTAATATATCTGATACTACTTTTATTACTAACGCTACTATTAATAATACGGAACCAACAAGTAAAATTAAAAGTAAAGAAAATACTTTAATAGATATTATTAATACTAAAGTTGATGGTAAGTTTTTACTTTTTAGTAAAATAGAAAATGGTTTTTCAAGTATTATAAATAATTTAAATAATCACGATATATCATTTACAGAAATTAAAGGAACAACTGGTTGTATGAATAATATTTTAGATAGATTTCGTAATGGTGAAATTAAAGTTATTTTACTCAATACTAATTATGCAGGTTCTGGAATTGATATTAGTTTTGCTACAGATGTTATTATATATCATTCAATGAATAATGAAAGAACCCAAGCAATTGGAAGAGCACATCGTGTTGGAAGAACTAAACCATTATATGTTCATACATTGTTATATGAAGAAGAATATAATGATGAAAATATTAACTTTTAGCTATACGAACAATAGCTTCACACATTAATGTAATTAATAATGCAAATAATACTAATATTAGTAATTCGTATATACGATTAAATAGCTTATCAGTCTTATTAGTTTTATCAGTTTTATCAGTTTTATCAGTTTTATTAGTTTTATTAGTTTTATCAGTTTTATTAGTGTTATCAGTTTTATCAGTTTTATTAGTGTTATCAGTTTTATTAGTGTTATCGATCTTATCAGTAATATTATTAAATTCTCTATATTCATCCTCATCTAAATATGCATCTAATTCATCATCAATATTGCTTTCAATCTTTGTATCAATAGAATTCATATCATTTAAAGCTTGTTCATATTGTTTTTTTGCTTTTTCTTCTATAGGAAATACATAAGGTGGTGCTTGTAAAGGATCACATTGATTATTGCTAGTAATTCTAGAATGATCGTTGCTTACTATCATACTAGAATCAAACTTATCATAAGGATCAACTTCCGGAGAAAGTTCAATTTCTTTAGGTTTTTTCTTTTTAGGTTTTTTAAAACTGGGAATATTATATGCTTCTTCTAAAGTTGCATACAGCATATTATCTTTTGTAATATAGTAATATAAAATGGATACGATATGGAAAACAATAATTATTGTCATATTAATACTATATGTTGTTATAATAGCACTAAATCCCTCTATAAAAAATCCATACTTTATGATAATTGTGTATGAAAACCCTTTATTATTGCTATTTATAGTATTATTTGCTTATTATATTTCACAATGGGATGTAAAGATAGGTTTATTAATATTAATATGTGCTATAGCAATATATTTGGATATAATATTAATAAAAAAAGGAATAACAAATAAAGAACAACCTAAAGATGATAGAGCCTTTATCGCTTATGTCAATAGCATTAATTCATATTGGAAGTAAATATTTATCATTGGAATTAACTGAACAACAAAAAGAAATGTTAAAACATCCTTTATCTCAAATAATTATATTAACTGCAATAATATATGCATCAACAAAAGATATGTATAAAACAATATTATTAGTTTTAACAATATATATATTTATTTATGTAATTTTTAATGAAAATCACGAAATGTCAATAATATTACCGAACAATGAAATTAAAAAACACTATATTAATTCTTTTTACTCAGAAAAAAATAGTTTATTAGACATCCTAAAGTAAAACTAACAATACTTAAAATAATAGAATAAATAGTCTGTTTTACATCAATTTCTAAGAAATTACAATTTTGAACAAAATTAATACATAATTCAACAATAATTGTTTTAAGGATCATTAAAAAGTAATCAGTTATACCAAATATAATACCTAATGTACCATATGTTATAATATGGAATCCTAAATATTGTAAATAATTTTTATCAGTTTTATATAAAAACTTATCAAAAAAGTTGATATATAATCTACACTTGATATAGACAAATAATAACGAAAATATAATTGCAAAAATAATATATAAATAATAAACCTTAATCAAACTGTCTTTATCAAAATATTTTTCAAAAATAATCATTTTATTACTATTGATTATAAAAATAATTGCACTTAAAAATGATATTAATATTATATAAATATAAATAGCAATGCCATTATATTCATCTTTAGGCTATAATATAGATCAAGATATTGATATTGAAACTATAAAAGGAATACAATTTTCGGTATTAAGTCCTGATGAAATTATTAAAAGATCAGTGTGTGAAGTTACTAAAACTGATACATATGCCGGAAATGAACCGGTTGTAAATGGTTTATTTGATATTCGTATGGGAGCATTAGAACTTAATCGTTTATGTGGAACTTGTGGATTAAAAGCTAGTCTTTGTCCTAATCATATGGGTCATATTGTTCTTGAAACACCTTTATATCATATTATGTTTTACGACATAACACGTAAATTATTAAAATGTATGTGTTTTCATTGTAGTAAATTGATAGTATCAGATAATACAACTAATCCAGTATTTAAAGAAGAGATTAATCGTATTAAAGGTATTAAAAATAATCATAAAAGGTTTGAAGCATATGTTAAATTTATTACAACAATTCAAAGTAAATATAAAACAAATGGTAAATGTGGTTTTGATGGTTCTACAGGATGTGAAAATTACTTACATTTCAATGTTAAAAAAACACCTTTCAAATTACATTTAGAATATATGGTAAATAAAGAAAAAAAAGAAACAGAGGTTACAGCAGAACAAGTATTAAAAGTATTTAAACGTCTTAGTGATAAAGATATTGAACTTCTTGGTTTTAATCCTATTTGGTCTAGACCGGAATGGTTATTATGTACAGTATTACCAGTTCCTCCTCCTGCTGTAAGACCTAGTATTATTGAAGAAAATGGACAACGTCGTGAGGATGATCTTACACATAAGCTTTGTGATATTGTAAAGTTTAATCAATTCTATAAAGAGAAGAAAGAACGTAATCAAAATGTAGATATTCTAAAAAATTCTGCTTTAATTTTGCAATATCACGTATTTACTTTACTTAATAATTCAATTCCAGGTATTACGGCATCTTTACAAAGGAATGGACGTAAGATGAAGAGTGTATCAGATCGTATGAAAAAGAAAGATGGTCGTATTCGTGGTAATTTAAATGCTAAACGTGTTGATCAATCTGCAAGATCTGTAATTACTCCGGATCCTTATATTTCTATAGATCAACTTGGAATACCAATTAAAGTAGCAATGAATCTAACATTTCCTGAAATAGTAAATGCTAACAATATTAACAAAGTTAGAGAAATGATATTGAATGGTCCTGATAAATGGCCTGGTGCAAAATATATTCATAAAAGTGGTAAAAATGGTATTATCATCAATATTAAATATTGTAATCTTGGTGAAATAGCAGAAAGATTACAATATGGAGATGTTGTTTATCGTCATATTCAAGATGATGATTATGTATTATTTAATAGGCAACCATCTTTACATAAGATGTCAATGATGTGTCATCGTGCTAAAGTAATGCCTTATAAAACATTTCGTTTAAATGTTTTGGATACACCGCCATATAATGCAGATTTTGATGGGGATAAAACATCTTGTCCCAAACAGGTAGCTACTATGTAAGTTGTGGTATCACTTACATAGGAAAATAGTGTAAATACCACTAGAAAATAGTAATTTTCTATATATAACTACCTAGTGTATAAATTATACGCGACACTACCAAATTGACGGGGACACCCTTAGAGCCTTAACTACCACTCTTATTTGGAAACATTTAAGAGGAACTCGGTTAATAGCCGAACCCAATGGTAATAAAGTTAAGGATTGGGCAATCCGCAGCCAAGCTCCTAAGTTCGTTATGCTAGAATATGGAGAAGGTTCAACGACTAGATGATAGTGGGTCTGAAGGAACTAGCAATTCCTATTGATGGCTTAAGGTATAGTCTGTCCTATAGGGAAACTTATAGGGATTCATGGAGATGAATATGCATTTACCACAAACGGTGCAAACAATGAATGAATTAAAAGATTTAGCATATATTCCGTATATGATAATAAGTCAAAAAGATGGTGTACCTATTATAGGTATGGTTCAAGATGTTTTATTAGGATCATATCGTATTAGTGATGATAAAGTAAGACTTGATGCTAAAGCCGTATCAAACTTACAAATGGTAAATTCAATGTTTGATGGGAATATACCTTCTAATACTAAAATTTATACTGGCAAAGAAATATATTCAATGATATTACCGCCAAATATGAATACTAAAGTTAAAAAATTTGAAGTTATTAACAGTGTAATAAAAGCTGGTAAGTTAGATAAACATTCATTTAAATCATTATCTAGTGGCTTAATACCTCTAATTTATCACGATTATGGTCCTACAGCTTGTAGAAACTTTTTAGATAATACACAACGTTTAATTTGTCGTTGGTTAATGCTAGATGGTTTTAGTGTAGGGTTAAGTGATCTAATGATGGAAGAAGACCATAGAATAAATGTTAAAGAGGTAATAAAGAAAAATAAAGATGAAGCGATTGAAGTATTAGATAAATTTCGTCGTGGTGAATTAAAGAATGATACGATATATGATAATGAATCTTTTATTGAAAACAAACTTATTAATATTGTTAATAAGTTGAATAAAGATGTTGAAAACATTTGTATGAAAACTTTAAATGATGATACAAATCGTATGATTAATATGGTAAATTCCGGTAGTAAAGGAAAAACAAGTAATGTTACCCAAATTATGGGTTGTGTAGCACAAATTAAAGTGGAAGGAAAACGTATTCCTTATGGATTTACAGGTAGAACTTTACCACATTATTGTAAATATGATGATGGTCCTGAAGCACGTGGATTTGTAGAAAACGGATTTATTGAAGGACTCACACCACAAGAAGTATTCTTTCATGCAATGGGTGGTCGTGAAGGATTAATTGATACTGCAGTTAAAAGTGTAACCGGAGATACACCTATTATAATAATAGAAAATGGTGAAACAAAGTATATTAATATTGGTGAATGGATTGATAGTAAAATTGATAATCCGGATAATAAGACTAATATAGAATATTATGGTCCTGATCAGGCAAATATGGAACTATTAAAATTAAATGAAGAAGTATTTATTCCTACTTGTGATGAAGATGGTAAAACAACTTGGTCAATTTTAACAACTGTTACAAGACACGATCCAGGTGAGATTTTACACAAAATTAATACAAGAAGTGGTAGAGAAGTAATTGTAACATCAAGTAAATCAATGTTAGTTTTACGTAATAATAAATATATTGAAGTAAGTCCTAAAGATATGAAAGTGGGTGATATAGTTCCAACTATTCTTGATATGCCTAAACCACCTATTGAAATTAGTTATATTGAAATGAATAAATATTTTCCAAAGAATGAATACATTTATGGAACAGATTTTCATAAAGCAAAAGAATTAATGGAAAATGCAATGGAAGGACGTTCTAAGATTCCACCTAAATGGTGGGAAAACAACAATGGTAAAGAATTTACTTTACCATATCCATCAAAAGCACGATTTCAACGTGTTAATAGTGGTCGTTCTAATGTAGAAAATATTAAAACAGGCTGTTTCTATCCATATGGAGCGTCTCGTGAACACGGTCATATGCCTGAATATTTTAAATTAAATTATGAAAATGGAATATTTATTGGTTTGTATTTAGCAGATGGATGCACACATTGGGACTCTGGAACTGTTAGTATTACAAAAGAAGAACAAAGTGTCAAAGATTTTGTTAAAAAATGGTTTTCTAATCAAGGTTTTAAATACCAAGAACGTATTAGAGAAACACCACTAGGTAAAATAACTCAATTGAACGGATATACACGTTATTATTGTGAATTCTTTGATAAAATAATGGGACATGGAGCATCATATAAACATATTCCAAGTTTTGCTTATACTGCACCTGATGAATTTGTTATTGGATTATTAAATGGATATTTTTCAGGTGATGGGTGTGTTAGTAAAAATACTATATCTGCATCTTCAGCATCAAAAGAATTAATGACAGGTATAATGCATCTTTGTTCAAGATTTGGAATATTTGGAAAAATATCAACATATCAAATGAGTGAAAATAATTTAGGAACTGAAAATATTAAACCTAGTTATAGAATTAATATTACTGCTCAATGGTTTGTTAGATTCCGTGATACTGTATCACCTTTGATTAATAACTTAAAACAAGTAAAACTAAATGATGCAGTTATTAATAATGATCATCGTTATTATAAACCCTTTAATAATACCATTATGGATAAAATTATCTCAATTGAACCTATTAATCCTGAAGAAAAATATAAAAAAGTTTATGATGTAACTGTTCCAGATACTTTAAATTTCAATATTGCTAATAACTTGACACTACGTGATACATCTGATACGGGTTATATTGAGAGGCGTCTAGTAAAATCAATGGAAGATACAAAGGTTTATTATGACTTTACAGTTAGAAATGCTACAGGGGTTATTGTTCAATTCTTATATGGTGAAGATGGTTTTGATGGTTCTAAAGTGGAAATACAAGAACTACCCGTTATTAATATGAATACAATGGAGATGGTAGATAATTATTTATTACGCAAAGAAGATGAATTATCAATATATATGTTAAAATCTATTACAGATAAAATTAAAGCTTCTACATATGCTAAATTAAATAACTTATTTGAAGAAATAGTTAATGATAAAAATACAATTATTACTAAAGTATTCGATGGATTTATGAAAACTGATATATTATATCCTATACCTTTTAAAAGAATCTTAATTGATGCTAAAACTAAACTTGAAAATGCTAAAGTTAAAAGACGTAAAACTGATTTAGATCCGGAATATGTTTTAGATAAAATTGTATGGATTAAAAAAAATCTAATTCTTAATTCTACAGCGTGCTTATCTTTAAGATTATTAGTAAATACCTATTTGAATCCTAAACAAATGATAGTTCATTATGGATTTATGAAAAATATATTTGATTATATTGTTGAGAAAATTACTAAATATTTTAAACAATCTATAGCACATCCTGGTGAAATGGTTGGTATTGTTTCTGCACAAACAATTGGTGAAATAGGAACTCAAATGACACTTGATTCTTTCCACGTATCAGGAACAGATGCGGCAGTTAATGCTACATCTGGTGTTCCACGATTGAAAGAATTATTAAGTGTTAGTAAGAACATTAAAACACCAACAATGTTTATTCATCTTAAAGATGATATTTCTAAAATTGATATACCACCTAATACTAGAGAAGAAGACTATAAAAAAATACTTGAAGAATATAAGAAAAATTCAATTAATGTCAAAAATAATATTGAAGTTATACGTCTATGTGATGTAGTTTATAAAAGTGAAATATATTGGGATACTGGTATTATAACTAATATTGAAGAAGATAAAGAATTTGTAAAAATGTATAGCCATTTCAGCAATACACAAGAAGAAAGTAGTAAATTAGTATTAAGATTACTAATTGATAAAGAAAAAATGCTTATGTATGATATTAAAATGATTGATTTATATACACAAATATGTATTAATTATAACAAATATATTACGTGTATATTTAGTGATGATAATGCTGATCAACTCATTATGCGTATTAAACTTGATATATCTAGTCCTCACATTATTACTTTATGTAATACTGAAGATCATATTACCATACTAAAAGCAATTGAATATAATTTAATTTACAATATGCTTGTTAAAGGTGTTAAAGGTATTAAAAAGGTTTCTTTGAAATCTACTAGAAAACCTGAATATGATATTGAAGAAAATACTTTTAAAGATGTATTACGTTGGTCTTTAAATACAGATGGTACTAATATGAAAACTTTATTTAAAGATATTAATGTTGTTTATGAAAAATCACGTTCAAATGATATACGAGAAATTTATACCACTTTAGGGGTTGAAGCTGCAAGAAAAGCACTTGTATTAGAATTAGATAATGTAATCGGTGAAGGTACTATTAATTATAGACACATATCATTATTAGTTGATACTATGACAAACAGAGGTCAATTAATGTCTATTGATAGACACGGTATCAATAGAAGTGATGTTGGACCTTTAGCTAAATGTAGTTTTGAAGAAACTACAGATATGTTAGTTAATGCTAGTATTTTTAGTGAATATGATCAACTTAATGGTGTAAGTGCCAATGTTATGTTAGGACATAAAGCACCTTGTGGAACTGGTGATTTTGATGTTATTATTGATGAAGATAAATATATTAACATTATGAAAGATGTTATTGTTTATAAAAATGATATTACTCCTATATTAGAAGAACAAGAAGA
>ERZ807291.7375-NODE-7375-length-12767-cov-6.844084_pt1 | contig 12767 bp, 10 predicted proteins | sample MGYA00521257_ERZ807291 | MGnify/ENA primary metagenome ERZ807291 (study PRJEB31413, sample SAMN03169783) | marine metagenome | biome: Marine; feature: Water; material: Subsurface seawater | place: North Sea | collected 2011-04-28 | depth 1 m m ...
GCACCACCTTGCCAAGGTGGATGTCGAGGGTTCGAATCCCTTCGCCCGCTCCAGTTACCAATCAATCCTTGTCAGCACTTTTAAGCTCCGCCATGAAGGATGGTGAACAAGCCATGACATTACTGTAATCGTTAAGACCATAGGTTTGAATAACTGCTCCAGCCCCTTTTAGTATGGGAAGGATGGGCAGAATATCCATGGACTTAAGACCGGTATCTGCCATCATGTCTGCCCGTCCAGAGCAAACCATGTAATAACCATAACAATCACCCCATGTGCGTGCCGTTGCTCCAAGTTTAATTGCCTGCCTCCAATGAGTAGTTACGGGAGAACCACAAATAGTCTCAATGTCCGTTGTCAATACCAAGGCTTCACTCCAACCGTTAAATTCCTTAACTTTTAGTGGTTCAGCGTTGGCTATACTATTCTCATTGTCTCCATAAAGAATGATGTCTCCCAAAAGTGGCAGTCTCATAAATCCATAACGAGGTATACCGTTTTCGGAAAGACCGATTAATGTTCCAAAAAGTGGAGAACCACTACAAAAACTAAATGTACCATCAATTGGGTCGATAATCCAGGTGTAGCATGAATCTTCTAAATGCGTTCCCAATTCCTCACCTTGGATTGAATGCTTAGGATAAGCCGAACGAATGGAACTGCGAATATAAGATTCAATATCGAAATCTAACCTAGTAACTAAAGTCCCGTCATCTTTTCGGAATGCTGTTGTACTTGCCTTTTGAAATAAATCAGGAAGATGTTTTGTACTTTCGCGACACAAACTAACAAAATCATTAAATGAAGGTATCATGGGAAAAATCTAATTTCTTGGTCATCGACGTGGAAGGTAACTTGAATAATGGGATTAGAGAAGCCGCACTTATACTAGTCAATGAAGGTAAAGTCATATGTGGCACTGAATTTTCAAAGGAATTTGGGGCTAAAGAAAGTATTGATTCTCAAATTATCGGATACTTTTCTAAAGATGAAAATCAAATTCCTTGTGTACTCGTATCACACAACTGCTCAATAGAACATAATATGTTGAGTCAATTAATGCCTTACAGACCTTCTACTAACAATAAGGTAGAAGAAATACTTTGGGAGCCATGGATTGATTCTATGATCGTTTATAAAAAATTGTACCCAGATGAACAAAATTATAACCTCAAAAGTTTAGTAGATAGATTTATCAACCCGAATGAAATTGAAAAGTTAGCGAAAGAATACTGCCAAATAAACAAAAAAAAATATCACCATGCGATGTACGATGCCATTGCTTGTTACTTGCTTATCAAAAGAATTGCTGATCGAATTGATATAAGCAAATTTCTACTCAGAAGCGGGCGTTGAATCAGCTTCATCCTTAGATTCCGTATCTGTATCAGTCTCTACTATTGAATCTGTGCTATCTTCGTCTAACATTACGACTTCAGAAACGCCTATTAAATGATCCCTGGCAGATAAGTTTACTAAGCGAACTCCCTTGGAACCGCGATTCGTTTCACGGATGTTGATAACTGGGCAACGAACCGCCTGGCCCTTTTTAGTGATCATTAGAATCTCACTTTCTTCCGAAACTGAAAGCGCATCACATAACATGTCTGTATTCATTGCAGTGACTCCTTGACCGCCTCTCTTACGAGCAGTTGAAACAACTCCCTCAATGTCGGTCAATCCACCATTCGGTAAAAAAGCAGAGAACCTTGTTCGTATCCCAAGACCATTTCTTCCACATATTAATAAAAGTTTATTGTCGTCAACAACGAGCATATTAACCACCTCATCCTCTCCTTTTAATCTGATGCCTCTTACGCCACGCGTGACACGCCCTTGGTTGCGCAACTGGCGGCAGTCAAAGCGCAAACCCTTACCAAACTTGGTTAAAAGCAATAAATGATCATCATCTTTGGCTATCATTGCATTTAAAACTTCATCTCCTTCATCAACATTTATACCAATAATTCCACCCTTTCGATGGTTTTTGTATGCGGCTATTTTTGTTTTTTTAGATACACCTTTTTTAGTGCATAAAATTAATGAGTTATCATTTTCAAAAGATTCTACAGATATTAATGCAGCAATTTTTTCATTTTTTTGTAAATTGAGAAAATTTACTATATTTCTACCTTTTGATATTCTACTGCATTCTGGGATCTCGTAGGCTTTTTCAACATAAACTCTACCATTACACATTACAAACATTAGCGTATCGTGTGCGTTGCAAGTTTGAAGAACGCTTACTGGGTCTTCATCTTTTTGGCCACTCCCTATAACTCCCTTACCACCCCTATTCTGTAATCGGTATTCTTCAACTGAAGTTCTTTTTATGAATCCCGTTCCGGTGACAGTAATTACGCATCCATCATTTGGTATGAGGTCTTCCATGCGAACCTCACCCTCTGCTTCTGTAATTTCACATTTCCTCTGGTCGCCATAAGTATTTTTGAGATCATGTAGCTCATTTTTAATCAAATCGAGAAGAACAACTTCATTATCAATAATATTTTTGAGTTCAGCAATTAGTTCCATCAATTGTTGATATTCTTCATCAATCTTTTCCCTTTCCATTCCAGTCAATTGGTAGAGCCTCAAGTCAAGAATTGCATTAGCCTGTCTGTCTGTTAAGGAATATTTATTGCAAAGATTTGTTTTGGCTTCTGTTCTATTAGAAGAAGCTCGAATAACACGGACAAAATCATCTAAATTATCTAGTGCAATTTTATATCCCTCTAAAATATGTGCCCTGTTTTCAGCTTTCCTGAGCCTATATTGTGTACGCCTTAAGGTAACATCTCGTCTGTGCTCAATAAAGCATTCCAGTGCTTCTTTAATGGAAAGTTGCCGAGGTCTTAATCGATCAAGAGCTAAGAGTATAACCCCAAAACTACTTTCTAAAGCAGTTAACTTAAAAAGCTTATTGATTGTAACTCTTTCAATCTCACCCATTTTTAGTTCTACTACAATTCGAGTCTGTTCGGTGGATTCATCTCTTAGGTCACTGACTCCGTCTAGTATTTTTTCCTTAACTAAATCAGCTATTCTGGTAACCAGAGTTGCTCGATTAACATTGTAGGGAATTTCAGAAATAATAATCTGTTGCTTACCGTTAGGTAAATCCTCTACTGTCATGGTTCCACGCATGCGGACAATCCCACGACCCGTTTTCATGTATGAATCAATTCCTGATTTACCGAAAATACTGCCGCCAGAAGGAAAATCTGGACCAGGTAAAATCTGCATTATTTCGTCAATTGAAATCTTAGGGTTATCTATAATTGCGCTTATGGCATCAATTAATTCAATTAGGTTATGCGGCGGAATATTTGTAGCCATCCCCACCGCTATACCTGTTGAGCCATTCATCAATAAAGTTGGCAATGCAGAGGGTAAAACAGAAGGTTCAGTTGAACTTTCCTTATAATTTGGTACAAAATTTACCGTGTCCTCATCGATGTCCTTAAGCAATTCTTCTGCAATTTTAGTTAGGCGACATTCGGTATATCGATATGCTGCTGCAGAGTCTCCATCGACGGAGCCAAAATTGCCCTGACCGTCAACTAGAGGGTAACGCATAACCCATGGTTGAGCCATCCTGACTAAGGTATCATACACCGAACTATCACCATGAGGATGGTAATTTTTTAGCACTTCACCGACGACACCTGCACATTTATCGTATGCGCGGTTATGCAACAAGCCTTCTCGAAGCATGGCATAAAGTACCCTGCGTTGAACAGGCTTAAGGCCATCTTTTACATCAGGTAATGCTCGGCTAACAATAACAGACATCGAATAATCGATGTAAGCAGATTGCATTATATCGCTGATATTTTCTTTAATATTTGCGGATGTTTCCATAATTAAAATTTTTAAGCATCTAAGTTTGAAACATTAAGTGCATTATCTTCAATAAATGCACGCCTAGGAGGCACTTCTTCACCCATAAGAATTGTAAACATTTCATCTGCTGCAACTGCATCATCAATTTCTACTTTTATTAATGTACGCTTTAGAGGATCCATAGTGGTTTCGAACAATTGTTTTGGGTTCATTTCTCCAAGACCTTTATATCTTTGAATTTGTAATCCTTTTCGTCCCAGAGAACGTACTTCCTTTAAATAATTTTCTATGCCGCTTACCGAAATTGTTTCATCGGACTCTTTACCCGCATGCGAAAGAACATAACCTGTCCCCTCTTGACCAGTTATAAAGGGGATTTCTAAATCCTCACTTGTGCACAAAGAAATAAGTTTTTCTAGTTCGGTACTTTCATAAACCTCATGAATGGAAATCCTTTGGGTAACCATTTTATTTTCAAGTTCTACTTCACGGACAATACTAGTTTCATCCTCTCCAATATCTAAAGATTTTAAAAATCCCGCTTTTGCCTCTACATCAACGAGAAATCTTAGTTCTTCATCATTACCGGTTCGTATCCGAGCAATAAACCTTGGAAGTTTGTTAATTTGTTCGTCAAAATGAAGGAGATAGCGAGACAATGAACATCCATATCGACCAATACTTTTTCCCAATTGTTCTATTTTTAGAAATGTTTCATTTAAGGAATTTAATGTATCACCCGTAAATGATTTTTTGTCTGTTGATTTTTTAAGCTCCATATCATCACATCCTAATCGGATAAGAATTCTACTCATTTCCGCATCATCTTGAACATATTGTTCGGTTTTTTTTCTTTTGATCTTATAGAGTGGTGGCTGAGCAACATAAATATATCCGTTTTCTATTAAGCCTTTCATCTGCCTGAATATGAAAGTAAGCAAAAGTGTACGGATGTGAGCACCATCAACATCGGCATCCGTCATAATGATGATTTTGTGATACCTTGCTTTACTTGAATCGAAAGCACCTTCTCCTTCATGGTCCCCAATTCCAGTTCCCACTGCCGTGATCAAGCTTCTTATCTCAGCATTGTTAAGCACTTTATCAAGCCTTGCCTTTTCAACGTTTAGCAACTTGCCTCTCAATGGGAGAATTGCCTGGGTCAAACGGTCTCGACCTTGTTTTGCAGAACCACCTGCCGAATCTCCTTCCACAATGTAAAGCTCACTTTTTGACGGATCTTTTTCCGAACAATCCGCTAACTTACCAGGTAAGCCACCGCCTGAAAGGGCTCCTTTTCGAACAGTTTCTCTTGCTTTTCTAGCAGCTTCTCGGGCTCTTGCTGCATGGATTACTTTTTGAATAATTGTTTTGGCCTCATCTGGATTAACCTCGAAGTGATTTTTTAGTTTTTCACCAACTATTTTTTGGACGATGCCATCTACTTCCCGATTAGATAACTTAGTCTTGGTTTGGCCCTCAAATCTTGGCTCAGGGACTTTAACAGAAATTACAGCAGTCAAACCTTCACGAACATCATCTCCTGTAAGGGATAGGTCTTTTTCTTTTAATAAATCGTTTTGTCGGGCATAAGCATTTATAACTCTAGTTAGAGCAGTTCTAAACCCAGATAAGTGAGTTCCTCCTTCAATGTTATGAATGGAATTGGCATAGGCAAATAGTTGATCGTTGAAAGAATCATTATATGTCATGGCAACTTCTGTTATAATCGTTCCATCCCCCGATTCAGCTGGGGCGTCTCCTGTAAAACAAATTGGCTCTTCAATTAGCTGATTCTTGTTTTTGTTTAAAAAGGTCACATATTCTGAAATTCCATTTTCGAAGTAAAAATTCTCTGTCTTATTATCCTTGTCATCGAGCAATATAATCCTGACTCCGGGATTCAAAAAAGCTAACTCCCTAAGCCTCTTGCCCAAGACTTCAAATTTAAATTCTCTAGTTTCGGTAAAAATTTCATGATCCGGAAAAAAAGTTATTTTAGTACCCGATGAACTAGTTTCTCCAACGACCCTTAGTTCCTGAGTAGTTTTACCTCTTGAAAACTCCATTTGGTGGACTTTCCCATCTCGTCGTACTTCAGCAATAAACCATTCGGAGACTGCGTTCACGCATTTAGCACCAACTCCATGGAGTCCTCCTGAGACCTGATAAGCGCCCTTTCCAAATTTACCACCTGCATGAAGGTTTGTTAGAACAAGTTCAAGTGCAGGCATGTCATGCTTTGGATGAATATCTACTGGAATACCTCTGCCGTTGTCCGCAACGGTACACGACCCGTCACCATGTAATTGTACCTTTATCTCAGTGCAATATCCGGCTAAAGCCTCATCAATTGAATTATCAACTATTTCAAAAACACAATGGTGTAACCCTCTTTCGTTAGTATCTCCGATGTACATGTCAGGGCGCTTGCGCACCCCCTCCAATCCTTCCAGTTTTTGTATTTTAGATGAATCATAGCTATCATCTTGGTTACTTTTTTCTTCTTCGTTCATAAATTGATCTGCATATAAGTAATTCTAATGCTTAGATGGTTATTCTATGTTTAGTAATCTTTTAATTTTTAAATAAACTAGCTTACTTCAGCCTTGTGGATTCAGGCACATTGGTCAAGTGGAGAGTCTACATTTCGCATTACTTTATATTGCTCCTTAATTAGGTTAATTTTTTTGATTAATTTTTTTTTATGTTTCATATAATGCTTTAGGCTATAAGTTTATGAAAGGAATGCTCCTTTTACTTCTGCTAATCTGAAGCGTGGCACATGAGGTTTGGCCTAGGGCTTTATTAGATTTGTTCCGTTTTGTCGGAAAATTTTTGAAAATGATACTGGAATTTGTCATATTTACTCTACCGTTCTTGTATTTTAAATTTTGGTTTATTTATAAAAAAAAGAACTTTTTGATTAGCAAAAGTTATGACTTTTCATTGCTTTACGGAAAAAATCCCCAGTAGTATGATACCAAAAAAGTGGTTCCGATCATGTAAAGAGCCATTGGCCAAATACCAAATTTTGCAAAATCTTTGAAGCGATAACCTCCCACACCGTAAACAAAAGTATTGGTTTGATAACCAATGGGGGTAATAAAGCTCGCAGAAGAAGCGATGCAGGTTGTTAGCACAAAAGCCCTAGCTGAGTATTCATCAAGTCCAAGTTGGTGTGCAACTGCTAGCGACACTGGAGCCATTAGAGCAATTGTCGCATTATTTGAAAGTAATTCAGTTAATAATGCTGTAAGCAAATAGGTTAATGCTATAGCAAAGACCAGCTTCCACTCACCTCCAATAGTGGACATACATACATGAAGAACCGCTTCTGCTAAAAGTTGCGAGCCGCCTGTTTTTTCCATAGCCACACCTACTGACAACATAGCGTAAATTAGAAAAATTATATTCCACTCTACTGCCTTAAATGCTTCCTTTATTTTTATTAATCGAGTAGCCACAAGCGCCAGTACACCAAGAAGAGATGCCAGTGACAAAGGGAGGATCGCAGTGGAGGCGGAAAAGACAATCCCTGCTAATATTCCTATTACACCCAATGCCTTGAAGACCTGTTTTTGAACGGGTAAAGGGGGGTGATCCAAAAGTATCACTTCCTCGGTGACCCTCAGCTCCTCTACTGCTATTTCCGTACCTAAAAAAAGCAATGTATCACCAGTTTTCAACCTCAGATCTTGAAGGCGCAACTGTAGATTTTTTCCTCTTCGATGAACAGCTACCACCGCAACATTATGTTTAATTCGAAAATTGGCATCACTTAATTTTTTGCCAATAAAGGAAGAGGATGGACTAACCATTCCCTCCACCATGACAGCCTCTTCCACAGATACACCTTCGGCTCCTATGGACAAAGAATTAAAAAATTCTACGCCAACCTCATCACGAGCATCGATAAGACCTTGCGGCTTGCATGTTAAAATAAGCCTGTCGCCTAACTTGAAATCAAGTGTGGCGAATGAAGGAGACAGACTGTTACCGTCCCTAACCACATCAAGCAAGCGCAGTCCAGCAGTTGACCCAAGCGAGGATGCTCCGAATCTTTGACCGAGAAGAGGCGAGTTTTTTGAAATAATTGCTTCCGTGAGAAACTCTTTTCTATCTATACTGGAAATTATACTACTCAAAGCCTCTCTTTCTGGAAGAAGCCTGTACCCAAAAAATACCAGAAATAGTAAACCAGCGGTTAACAAAGGAAGGCCAATTTTCACTAGTTCAAACATTCCCATTCCTTCCATGTTGGGATAGTAAGATGAATCCGCCATAAAACCACTTGCCAAGATATTTGTGCTTGTACCAAGAAGGGTGCAACACCCGCCAAATATTGAAGCATAAGATATTGGTATAAGCATTTTGGAAGAAGAGACGCCTAGTGGTTTAGCAAGACTGATCGCTACTGGCAGAAGTATGACAACAACCGGCGTGTTGTTTACGAAGGCCGAAAAAATCGCAATCGTTAGTAAGAGCAAAAACATAAATGGCTTGTAACCATAGGGGGTAAAACCCTCCAAATATTTTGAAAGCCCCTCAATAAGGCGGTGCCTTGTTAACGCGGCACTCACCATAAACATTGCTATAATAGTTAATGGTGCTTCACTCGAGAATACTTTCATCGCTTCTCCAAGAGTCGGCCATTTTGGCAATCCGAGCCCACAAATTACCAAAACCGAAAGCAGTAAAGCCAGCGAAGTAATCTCCATTCGTACTTTCTCCCAAACATATGAGATCAAGGCTGCCACTAACAACCCTACTGCTAAAAATATTTCTAAACCTGCGACCAAATCCATAAATCAAATAACCGTTTGGTCGATAAATTATGTTTGCGAACAGATCATTTTCTATAAATCATCAACTTTTCACCCTTGGTTGTCGAACATAACCTCATCTGCTCAATGACATGACTTTCGAGTTCAAATATCGTCCACGTAGACTTCGAAAAACCTCCGCTGTTCTATCCTTACTTCAAGAAACCCGTCTTTTACCAAGTGACTTGATTTTACCTATTTTCATTCACGAAGGGATAGAAGTGGAGGAGGTCGATTCCATGCCTGGTGTATTTCGTTGGCCCTTAAATCGCTTGGCAGAACAGGTTGCAGTTTGGCATGCCTCCGGGCTTCGTGCGTTTGCCCTTTTTCCGAAAATTTCCCCAAAAAACAAAGATCCCGAAGGGTCACAAATTCTCAATCCTGATTCCCTTGTTTACAAAGCTTCAAGAATCTTGAAGGAGACAGCACTAGATTTTGTTCTTATTGCTGACCTAGCTTTAGATCCCTACACATCGCACGGTCAAGATGGTATCATTGGCAAGGATGGTGATGTTGACAACGATCTCACTGTAGAAATACTAGCCAAGGCTTCAGTGCTTTGTGCAAGAGAGGGATTTCACTGGGTCGCTCCATCTGATATGATGGACGGTCGAGTCGGTGTCATACGAAAGGTGCTTGACCAAGAATCTTTTCATTACACCTCAATCTTAGCCTACTCGGCGAAGTTTTGCTCTGCTTATTATGGTCCTTTTCGGAACGCGATCGGTTCATCTGTAAATAAATTAAGAATAGATAAAAGCACCTACCAACTAAACCCAAGCAACTGTCGAGAAGCTAAAAGGGAGCTCATCCTAGATGACTCTGAGGGAGCCGATATACTAATGATTAAGCCTGCTGAGCCTTATCTTGATATCATTCAGTGGGCAAAACAGCAATTTACTGTGCCTATTGCTGCCTATCAAGTTTCTGGAGAGTATTCTAGAATTTGTGCCGCCGGAAAGCTTGGGTGGCTTGATCAAGATGCTTGTGCCATGGAATCTCTCTTATCAATAAAGCGGGCTGGGGCGGATTTAATACTTACATATTTTGCTGATCGGATTGCTCATTCCTTGGGCAAGTAACTCAACTACTTACAATTCGTTAATTATCGTCTGGTGCTCCGCCTTCATAGGGAGTTGCTTCTTCTTCCTTTTCTTCATCTTCATCCCACTTTAGGTCTTCATTTGGAAGTAGCTTTTCCTCTTTGTCAGACACATCGATCAAATGGGTGTCTAAATCCGAATAATCTTCTCCTTTTTTATCTTCTCCCGAATCGTCATCACTTAAATCTGCATCAATTTCGAAACCGTCTGGAACGAATTCTAAAATGGCGATGAGTTCATCGCTGAAATGACTTCTTCGTCCCTCAAGGTAATCATTGTTAAGCCTTTCCGAGAGAATTTCTTCCATTTCTTCTAGCGTGTAAGGTTCTGCAAATTCAATAAGTTCGTTTAACATCGATACCCTAACTTGGGAAACATGATTGAGAAAATCAGCATAAGGCCCTTTTTCCTCATCTAAAACATCGGGTAATGCAAAAAGCATATCTTCGGCTTTAAGCAAAGAGTCCCTAACCCTTACAAGTTTAACCCTTTCCTCCTTAAGCTCTTCATCTATTTCAAAGGTGAAGAAAGCTTCATCAACCATTTGGGACTGCAAACCAAATTCCGTCATGGAATCCAGTAATTCACTGATGTACAGAAATTGCTTGGGATCAATAATACTCAAATTATCGAGGTCCCAATTTTCTGTGTCGCTAATCGAATCGACCCACCATTTTTTTTCCGCATCGCCACGGACAATACACCAATCTAAGCTCGGACTTGTTTTTTTCATTGGTTTGCCTTAAGCCATCTTTTTTTTGAAAGTCAATCTATTGCGTACAATTTCTTTAATTTTTTCGCATTTTTATTAACTCCAGTAAATATTTTCGCAAAATTCATGATACCAATTTATCAAAAGCTCATTCGGCCAATTCTTTTTCGATTGGACGCTGAAATTGCCCATGAACAAAGTGTGCGACTCTTAGGAGTTGTTTCAAAATCCAAGCTCCTGCGTAAGTCCATTAAATCAATATTGGGAGGGCATTCAAATAAACAAAATTGCGAGGTGAATTGTATGGGACTCCATTTCCCCAACAGAATTGGTCAAGCCGCTGGTTTGGATAAGGACGGAAGATTTCCAGCTATTTCAGAAGCCCTTGGCTTTGGGCATGTTGAAGTTGGAACTGTCACTCCAATCCCTCAATCAGGTAATCAAAAGCCCAGGCTTTTTCGCTTGCCTGAATCTGAGGCTCTTATCAACCGCATGGGCTTCAATAATATGGGAGTCGATTCCCTAGTAAATCGAATCCAAAAAACCTATTCTAAAAACTCTCGCACCATACCCTTAGGTATTAATATTGGAAAGGGAAAGGAAACTCCGATTGAGCAGGCATTAGATGATTATGTTTCTGGATACATGGCGGTCGCTGATATAGCAGACTATGTTACGATCAACATTAGCTCGCCGAACACCGCTGATTTAAGAACTTTACAAAAAACTACATTTTTGGACCCACTCTTAAAGGGGTTCAGAGATATCCGACAGGAGCGGCAGGAAAATACTGGGAAGTTAACACCTCCTTGTTTGATTAAAATCTCTCCTGACGAGCCCTTCTCTTTAGTAGAACAAATTGCGGGATTAATAACTGATTACGGGTTTGACGGCATTATTGCCTGCAACACCTCCGTACATCCCCCGCTCGAATGGAATAACAAAATTATACCAAACGGTGGCATCAGTGGAAAACCAATAGGGCAGAAATCTAATGCTGTAATAAAATTTATTCACCGCCTTACAGAGGGAAAGTTGCCGATTATTGGTTCCGGAGGAATTCATGATCTAGAAAGTGCTCAGGCAAAATTAGATGCTGGTGCTTCACTGCTCCAAATTTATTCGTCCATGGTCTATCGCGGACCCCTTTGGCCTTCTTTTTTGGCAAAAAGAATACCCCTTGCAAAAGGATGGTAATTCTTCTCATAATTACTCTTTTAATATGATCCCAGAAAATTATTTTTACAAGGAATGAAAAAGTTCTCCCTAGTATTATCAGCAATTTTCTTGGCCACTGCGCTTTTTACTTTCTTTATTCTTTTCGATGGAAACCCCTCCAAGGTTTTCCTTAGTTGGCAGGATTGGACCAGGGACAGCCCTTCGTTACCATACAGTGCGTATAAAACTCGCCGAGTAGAAGCATCAAACTTAACTACGCTTTCAGCAAACAAGATTATCTTTAAAGACAACCATTTGTTCTGGCAAGGGAAGGGCGCTCGTGCTTTACCTGAATTAACGAATGACGGCTTGGTTGTAAGCTTAGTAGTAGTTAAACAGGGTAAAGGTTACTCAAATTCAGTCGAGGCATCTGTAGTGGGTGCTCAAGGCACTAAGTTTTCTCTAGGTCAACCAGTTGTAAAAAATGGCTGCATTCAATCAGTTCCAATTATAAAAACTTCTAAATGGAACCATTATCCTCTCACATTTTATCGATCAGAAACTGAACCGTTCAGTGGTATTTCAGAAACGACATTACCATCCGGCCAAATCATAAAAGAAGAGCCCTATCTATTAGGAATGCTTCATGGAAAATCCTTGAAATACGACGCAAGCGGTATTCCAGTTTATTCTAAAGATTATTTACACGGACAGAAACACGGGACTCACATTTATTGGTTCCAGGACCCACAGGATCCAGATAGTTTTAAATCTTTAAAGTCAAGGAGCGGTGACCTTTTGCCCTCCTTATGGGCAAAAGTTAGAGATGATGCAGCGGGAAAATTTGGAGAGAATAATCTTGGTTCCGGAAAAGCAAATAAATGGATTGTAGAAAAATACAGGCTTGCAGGCGGTGAATTTCAAGTTCAATTGCTCGAACACTGGAAATACGATCGCAAGCATGGTTTATTTGAAGGTTTTGATTATCTTGGAAATAAAACATTCAAAGACGAATTTAAAGAAGGACTGCGAATAAAGCACAGAATTTTTGATAAAACCAAGGGGTAAAATGGTGCTCAAGGGGGGACTCGAACCCCCACGCCTTTCGGCACTAGATCCTTA
>ERZ807291.7377-NODE-7377-length-12766-cov-26.654945_pt1 | contig 12766 bp, 10 predicted proteins | sample MGYA00521257_ERZ807291 | MGnify/ENA primary metagenome ERZ807291 (study PRJEB31413, sample SAMN03169783) | marine metagenome | biome: Marine; feature: Water; material: Subsurface seawater | place: North Sea | collected 2011-04-28 | depth 1 m m ...
TTGTTTGAATATCAATCAAAAATACTAATTAAATGCTAATTGTGTTGTATTTTTGTTTTCTCTTTAATTTTAGTGTTTATGAAAGGAAGTTTTTCAAATTATAAGTGGATTGGCCTATCAATAATTATTTGGGGTGTAATTTCAGTAAGTCTTTTCTATAGTATTTTAAAACCCGTAGAAAAGCTTCCAATTTACCAGCCAGCATCGGTTAATAGTGAATTAGTTGATACCACTATAGTTCATAAAATAAATTATCATAAAATTTCTGATTTTAGTCTTACAAATCAAAATGGGGAGACAGTCACTCAAAATAAATTTGACAATAAAATATATGTTGCAGATTTCTTTTTCACTACATGTCAGTCTATTTGTCCAATAATGACAAAAAATATGAAAGAGATACAGGACAAACTAATTAAAGACTCTGAAGTTTTATTATTGTCTCATACTGTATTTCCTGAAATTGACTCTGTAGAAGTTTTAAAAAAATATGCTATTGAGAATGATGTCATTGACTCTAAATGGGATTTAGTCACTGGTGATAAAAAGCAAATCTATGATTTAGCAAGAAAATCATATTTGGCTGCCAAAGACAATAGCTTTGGAGAGTATGAAATGATTCACACAGAAAACTTTGTTCTAATCGATAAGAAAAAACAAATTCGAGGGTTTTATGATGGAACAAATAAAGAAGAAATTGACAAACTTTATGAAGACATCAAAATTTTAAAAAATTCTAATTAAATCTTCCTATTATATTAAAAATGTTAAATAATAAACAAATGAAAAACATATTTACTGTACTATGCTTATTAATATCAATTACAATATACTCACAATCTGAAAAACCAGAATTAGTAATTGCAACCGAGAGAGTTGAGCCGGGCATATTATTTATTTTTGAAGGAGCAATTAAGGATAATATATCTCCATCGTCAATGCATTTATCGGAAAATGAAACAAACATTCATATTGAAGCTAGAGTTAACTGGGACTCGGTTAACGTTCCTAAAGGCACACCTGTTGGTGGATTTATTCCTTATTTATTTATATCTGCGCAAGTTATAAATCAAAAAACTGGGCTAAGTACTTTTGTTGACTTATTGCCACATATTAATTTAGTTGATAATTTTCATTATGCCAGAAATATTTCTTTACCTGGATCCGTTGAAGATAAATATTCTGTTAAGTTTAATATTACCCAGCCAAGTGGAACTGACTTAGCTTTACATATGGATTGGTTGAAATCTTATGGCGACAAACTATTAGAAAATAAATCTTTTTCTTACGATAATGTGGATTTTTCTGAGGTTGCTAAAGCGACTAGAAATTAAATAATTAGCCTAAAGCTACATCTAAAGTCATCATAATTATAAAGCCTCCGATAAAGCCTAAGGTTGCAATATCTGTGTACTTGTCTCTTTGAGTTTCAGGAATTACTTCTTCTACAACCACGAAAATCATAGCTCCAGCTGCAAAAGCTAATGCGTAAGGCAATATGGGTATAAAAACAGTTACAGCTAAAGCTCCTATAACTGCTGCTATCGGCTCAACAATTGCTGACATTTGACCATACCAAAAACTTTTAAATTTACTAGCGCCATTTCTTCTCATCGGCATAGACACTGCTAAACCTTCAGGAAAGTTTTGAATTCCAATTCCTAGTGCCAATGCTACAGCTCCACCTATAGAGGCTTCAGGAATACCTGCAGCAACTCCTCCAAATAACACTCCTACAGCTAAACCTTCAGGGATATTATGTAATGCAATCGCTAATACTAAAAGAGTAGTTCGGTGCCAAGGGGTATCTGGTCCTTCATTTTCATCATCACCAAAATTAATATGTAAGTGTGGTAATACTTTATCTAGGCCAAATATGAATAACGCACCAAGACCAAAGCCAAAAGCAGCAGGAAAAACAGATCCACCACTCATTTCAATTGCTGGCGCTAGTAGACTCCAAAAACTTGCAGCAACCATAACTCCACCTGTAAAACCTAACATTCCGTCCAATAGAGCTCTGTTCATGCCCTTAAAAAAGAACACTAATGAAGCTCCAGCTGCAGTAAGGCCCCAAGTAAATAACGATGCATATAAAGCCCCAAGTACAGGGTCAATTGATTCAAAATAAATTACTACGCTATCTAAAAAAGACTCCATTAATATTTTTTTATGCAAATATAAATAATAAAATAGTTTTGCTTTGTATCTTTGCGTGATAACCAATAATATATTTATATGTATCCTGCAGAATTAGTTAAACCAATGAGAGAACAACTAACCGTTAATGGATTTGAAGAGATGTTTTCTGAAAAAGATGTGGATGATTTGATAGAAAAAAAAGGTACAACTTTAATTGTAGTTAACTCAGTTTGTGGTTGTGCAGCAGCTAATGCAAGACCTGGAGTTATTGCAAGTTTATCTAATTCTAAAACTCCAGCTAATTTAGCAACAGTATTTGCAGGGGTAGATAGAGAGGCTACTGATAAGGCCAGATATCATATGGCGCCATTCCCTCCAAGTTCTCCTTGTGTAGCGCTATTTAAAGATGGCGAATTAGTTCATATGCTAGAAAGGCATCATATAGAAGGTAGACCGGCAGAATTAATTTCTGAAAATTTACAAAACGCTTTTAACGAGTACTGTTAGTTATAAAAAAGCTTGTCTAAAGTTAATTTTTGAGACAACCTATTTAAGTTAATCACACTAGTTTTGCTAATTTCATTATCTCTACCATAGTTTTTATAAACTGTGTATTTTAAAAATGTAGGGTTAATGTCTGACTCTATACTAAAAGTATCAATATTTATAAGCCATTCTCCTTTTTGAGAATCATCAATTATAAATTCTTCTGTATTGTATCCGAATTTAATTTCATCTATTAATTGATCTTTGTTTTCAAATTTAGTGTGAGACCAATTAAAGAATTTTTTAGAAGGACTAACAAACTGAACATTAAACTCAATGTTAGAATCACTCCAATCAAAAACAACTCTATAATCATACCCAAAGTCTTTTGGTCTGATAAAAGATTTTTGATTTATATTTTTATTCAGGTCTATATTAGGAAGTATGTTTTTTAAAACATCTATTGGAAAGTTTTTAAAATCAAATGCGTCTCTATTATTGCTGTATAAGTGGTAGGCTTCATTAGCAATTGTCTTTTGAAGACCCAAAACTTCAACTTCATCAATCTGATTTAACAGAATTTTTTTATAAATATCAGCAGCCAAAACATACTTTTTATTTTTAGAATATATTAAAGCTAAATCCCTGTAAGATTGTTCGTGATAAGGTCTTATTTTAAGTAAGTGCTCATAGACTAATTCAGCATCAAAATTTCTGTCGATTGACTCCATTTTATATGCTAATGCTTTTAAAGCTTTTGGGTTACTTTTGGCAGAAATAACTGCATCAGTAAGAATATTAAAAGCAAAATCATCATTCCACCTTTTGAAGTAGTCATAACAATCAAAATAATACGGCAAGGATTTAAATTCTAAATTAGAAGTTTGCTTTAAATATCTCTCTTTAGCATTTTCAAAAGAAAATGCTTCTTCTAATTCCTTTATATATTTAGAGTTATTTTCAAAACTAATCATCCCTAATTCTTCCTCATAATCATTCCCCTTAATTAAGGCAGAATCAAGAGTTTGAGAAGATCCTTTATACAGACTATTCATTCTAATTACAAAAACACCACCTCTACCCACACTCCCGTATCTGTTTGTCGCTCCATAAGATTTTAATATGGTTATACTTTCAATTTGTTGGGCGTTAATAAAATTAGGAAAGTCCTCAAATATTAGTCCGTCAACGTCATATATTGCATAGGCAGGGGTATTCATTGAGCCAGTTCCACCTCTTATTGTAATTCTTGGAGTGTCATAACCTTCTATTCTAACTCCTGCAAATTTCCCTCTAATTACATCAACCAAGCTAGTTGCCCCTGGAGAAATGTCTTTTTTTGTAATTGTTGAATTAGAAAAACCAACGGCATCTTTATTTTTTCTGCCATATCCTGTATCTACTAAATTATCTTCATTTTTATTTGTTGAAGATAAAACCACCTCGTCTAATATTTGTGCTTCTGTTTTTAATAGAACATATAAATCATCAAAATCTTCTACAAGAGTTTGTTTTTCTGTCATTCCCAAATAGTTAACCACTAGAATATCTCCAACTTGAGCATCTATATTAAAATATCCATCAAAATCAGACTGGGCTTCAACAAGTGAATTTTTAATTCTTATAGTTGCTCCTTGAATTGGTCCGGAAACACTAAACACTTTTCCGAATAAATTAGGCCCAGATTCATCTATTGTACTTAGAGACAAATCCTTAACCCAGCTATTGGTATTATCATCACGTTGTAAGTAAAATTTATTTGTATTTCTTAAAAACTTATATAATTGTGAAACTTTTATTTCTATAGTTTTAAATCCTTTTGCGTTAATTACAAACACATCATCGTCATTAATTAGCTTTTCATCATACTTTAAATTAAAGACTCCTGAGTTGCTAGTAAAAGCACCAATTTTAGTGTACTTAAAATTTACATTTGCCAGGCTTATGGGCTTGTTAGTCTTTTGATCAAGGACTGAAGCTTTTATATTAATTTGATATTGAGAGAAAATAAAATTGCAACAAAGAAAAAATAATAAAAATATTTGTTTATTCATTTTTTTAAATTTTTAATAAACATAACCAGTATGTTTTTTCAAACCCGTTAATTCATTGTTAAATGATTTGTTCATTTAATTAGAAATATTTAATAAGATTTAGAGGGGGCTATTTGAAATTTGCTTTTCGTTTTTTTATAAATGCATTAGTTCCTTCAATAAAATCTTCAGACTGAAAACAATTACTAAACTCATTTATTTCGGTAAGGTAACCATTTTCTCCGTCTTTAAAATTGGAGTTAACACATTTTATCGAGGCTGCAATAGCACTGGACGAATTAGAAATTATTTTTTTTGCTAAATCTGTACTAAAAGAAATTAGACTTTCTTGTGATGTTATATGGTTTAAAAGACCTACTCTTTCAGCTCTTTCTACATTAATCATGTTAGCGCTTAATATCAATTCCATGGCGATTCCTTTACCGACTAACTGTGGCAACCTTTGTGTTCCACCATAGCCGGGAGTTACACCTAAAGAGACTTCAGGAAGTCCCATTAACGTATTATCACTAGCAATTCTTATGTGACAAGCCATAGCTAGCTCCAAGCCTCCACCTAATGCATATCCATTAATAGCAGCTATAATAGGTTTTGGATAGTTTTCTATAAAGTCAAAAAGTTTAGATTGCCCGCCCGCAGATAATTCATAAGCTTGATCTTTAGAGAATTTATAGAATTCACTTATATCCGCACCAGCTACAAAAGCTTTATTTCCTGATCCAGTTATAATTATAATTTTACAAGATTCATCATTTGATAAATTTTCTAATGCAATATTTAGCTCTTTTATAGTTAATATATTTAGTGCATTTAATTTATTTGGTCTATTGATAGTGATTGTAGTTACCCTATCATTTGTGTTCACTAATATATTCTCAAATTTCATATTTAATTTTTTGGTAAAGTTATAGTAAAAGTCGTCCCTATATTCATTTTAGTTTCAAATTCAATAGTCCCGCCAAAAGATTTAATAATATTACTTATAATAGATAAGCCTAAGCCCATACCGCTTGACTTAGTCGTAAATCTTGGTTCAAATATTTTTAATTTATTCTCTTCGTCAATTCCAGATCCATTGTCACTTATTTTAATAATTACATGTGATGTTGTGTTTGATAAATAAACATCTATGATTGGAGTTCTTTCTTTTGGAATCGACTGAACGGCATTTTTAACCAAATTTGTTAAAACTCTAATAAGTTGAGATTTATCTAAATTAGCAAGGACTTCGTCAGAATCGAATGAAAAATTAATAAATTTCTTATCAAAAATATCAAGTGCAGTTTCAATAACTTCATTTAAGTTTAATAATTCTTTTTTCTGTTCTGGCATTTTTGCAAAATCTGAAAATGCACCAGCGATTGAGCTCATTACATCAATTTGTTGAATTAAAGATTTAGAAAATTCATCAACTTTTATATTGACATTTTTATTTTCAATATTAAAGTTCTTTTGAAAAGATTGAATCGTTAATCTCATTGGAGTAAGTGGATTTTTTATCTCGTGGGCAACTTGTTTTGCCATCTCTCTCCAAGCACTTTCCCTTTCACTTTTTGCAAGCTTTACAGCACTATCTTCCAATTCATCAATCATTAGATTATATGAGTTAACGAGTTCTGCAAGTTCTTTAGGCGGGTTCTTTAATATTATTTTATTATCACTTTGAGATAATTTTGTCAGCTTTAGTCTATTGCTTATTTGAAATAATGGATTTGTTATGTATCTAGATAAAAAATAGGCAAAAAATGTAGAAATAATTATAATATTTAACAGAACAAAACCTAAACTGTATAATATTGAATCTAACTTATCATCATTTAAAAAATCAAACTCATAATAGGGGATGTATAAAAGACCGATTGGCTTATTATTTTGATCTTTCAATATGTCATAAGCTACTTTATAATTTTTGACATTAACATTGTTTTCAACAAATCTATCAATGTTATTATTTTTAAATTTCTCAACTATATAACTAGGCATTTTTAGTTCTACTAAATCTACATTTGATTCTAAATCAGAATTTTTTAATAGATTACCGTCTAAATCATATAGTTTAAATTCAATATTTTGAATTTTGGAAATTTCATCTATTTTACTATCAGAAATGTTTTCAATAATATCACTATTGTCAAAAGATGAATTCTGAATAACATAGTTAAGACTTAATATTAATTGATTTTCTTTTCTTTCTAATCTTTCATTGTGATAATATTCTGATTGATAGTTGTATTCAATAAAAGATAAGATTGTAAGAAGTAATGATGAAACGGCTACCATTAAAATCATGAAAATGAATATTCTAAAACGAAGAGAAATTCCTTTTAATTTCGTGTTATTCATTTCTTAGTTTTTTATATAATTTTATACCTAAAATTAAAATTACCGATAAAGATATGATACCTAAAACACCAAATATCCAACTTGTTGAACTCTTTAATGTTATTAAAAAGATTACTGCAAATAATATAATTGTTGCTCCTTCATTCCAATATCGCATAAAGTTTGAGGAATAGTTAATTATATCGTTTTGTAGTTCTTTATAAATCATATGGGTTTTGATATGATATAATATAAGTATAAAAACAAAAACTAGTTTAATTTGCATCCACTCAAAATTTATTAACCCGGGATTTAATACAAATAGAAAAATAGCGAATCCTGTAGCCAAAATAGCAGAAGGCCATGTGATTATTAGCCAAAGTCTTTTTGTCATAATTTTAAATTGGCTTATCAATATTTCTTTTTCTTTTTGTGGTTTGGTATCTGCTTCAATATGATAAATGAATAGCCTTGGAATATAAAACAGCCCTGCAAACCATGTTATAACAAAAATCAAGTGTAATGCTTTTATATAATTATAATATTCCATGGTTTATTCAATAGAGATTAAATAATTTAATTTATTGTTGTTAAATAATTCATTAAAATTTTTCACCTCTTCAACCATTAATTTATCAAAAATTTCAAGATTTATATTTATCTGATTTGTTAAATATTCTTTAACCGCAATATCTTGTTCGGTTGGTGAAAAATCACCCATAGAAACTAAAGAATTCAAGTGACCTAACTTATTTGTAAGCCTAATAGGGAAATTTAAGGGGTCTTGACCACTTCTGTTTTGAGTTTGATATAAAGCTTTTTCAATTTTTGATAAATCATCACTAAGCTCATTTGCTTTTTCTTTTAACATTGATAAATTGTCTTGATTATATAGTGAGGTAAATTTCAATAATTGACTTTTAATACTTCTTATCTTTTTAATAGATTTATGAGCCTTGTCCATTGTTTTGTTTATTGAGTTAATAAAATCAAACTGCTCTTGCATAGATTTAATTGAACTTTCAGATCTTGGATCAATGCTAATTTTAAAAGATTTTGCTTGTACAACTCCATTAACATTTAACTCAACAAAGTAATCCCCAGGAACAGCTTTAGGTCCATTTAGGCTAGCCCACCATAATACCATTCCATCGAAATCACTTGCTCCGTCGTAATACATATCCCAAGTATATTTATTAGGTCCTTTTTTAATTTTTAATTTCTTTTTTCCTGAAGCTTTATTGTTTAGTGAAATTATAGTGTCCTTATTGTTATTCATATAAGTCAAGGACACCTCATCTTGGTCAGAATAATTAAAAAGATTAAAGTAAGTTATAACACCATTTTCAAGGTTTTGACCAGCTGTAAGGCTATTTCTTGCACTACTTCTGCCAGACATTCTATATGAATCTTTTGGTGTAAATAGTTCAACATTATGTAAATCATGATGTGGAAGTAATTTTCTATCTAAAGAATTAATATAAGATTGATGAATAACTGTTAAATCATCTAAAATCCATAAGCTTCTACCTTGAGTAGCTATAATCAAACTGTTATCTTTAATGGTCAAATCAGTAATTGGAACGATTGGTAGATTAAGCTGAAAACTCTGCCAATTTTGACCTGCATCCAACGAAATATACATACCTGTTTCTGTTCCAGAATATAAAATATTTTTATTTTCTGGATCTTCTCTTACAACTCTGGTAAAATGTTCTTCGTTAATTCCATTAGTTATTTTTTTCCAAGTTTTACCAAAATCTGTTGTTTTATAAATGTATGGTTTAAAATCCCCTGTTTTATATTTTGTCCCTGCTATATAGCAAGTCCCTTCATCAAATGAGCTTGGTTCAATGCTATTTATCATCATCCACTCTGGCATTTTTTTGGGAGTTATATTATCCCATGTTTCTCCAGCATTTTTAGTTAAGTGTATTAACCCGTCATCACTTCCAACCCAAATTAATCCTTCTTTAAGTGGAGATTCCTGAGCGGCAAAAATTGTGCAATAATATTCGACAGAGGTGTTATCTTGAGTTATTGGACCTCCTGAAGATTTTAATTTATTAGGGTCATTTCTTGTTAAATCTGGGCTTATAATATCCCAGGATTGACCTTCATTTTCAGTAACATGTACTTGATTTGAAAATGTATAAAGTTTTTTTGGATTATGTTTTGAGAATATAATAGGAAAATTCCATTGAAATCTATATTTCATACCTTCGGCTCCATGGCCCATTGGGTTGTCTGGCCAAACATTAATTGCTCTAACAGATCCAGATTCATGATTTACTCTTGTAAGGAAGCCATCATAACTGCCGCCATAAATAATTTCATTATTCAAAGGATCAACAGCTATATGTGCAGATTCTCCACCTGCAGTCGACTCCCAATCTGATTCAGTTATTGATCCATTTGAGGATCTGTGATTAATTCTAATCGTTGAGTTATCTTGTTGTGCGGCATAAATCCTATAAGGAAAGCTATTGTCAGTGGTTACTCTATAAAATTGTGATGTTGGCTGGTTCATGTAAGTACTCCAGCTCTCACCTCTATCATATGAAACTTGAGCTCCACCATCATCCCCAATAATCATTCTTTCGGGGTTTTCAGGTGAAATCCATAGATCATGATGATCACCATGGGGAGCATTATAGGTTTTAAAACTTTTACCAGAATTTGTGCTTTTATGATATCTAACATTTAAAACATAGACTAAGTTTTCATCCTGTGTATCAGCATAAACTCTTGTATAGTACCAAGCTCTTTGTCTTAATTTTCTTTCATTATTTATTAATTCCCAGCTTTCTCCTCCATCATTACTTAAATATAAACCTCCTTTGTCCTTATTCTCAACTATAGCCCATACCTTTTCATTGTTAACCGGTGATACTGTGACACCAATTATTCCAAGAGTAGAATCAGGAAATCCTTTGTTAAGAGATATCTCTTTCCAAGTATCCCCGCTATCTTCACTTTTCCATAATGCAGAACCTTCTCCTCCAGAGCTTAAGCTGTAAGGAGTTCTTCTTACATTCCAAGTAGAAGCATAGATAACTCTAGAATTTGTAGGGTCAATTATTAAATCAACTATACCAGAATCTTCATTAGAATACAGTATTTTCTTCCAGTTTTTTCCACCATCAACGCTCTTATAAAGTCCTCTTTCATCACTCGACTTATATATATTTCCTAATACACCTGCGTACACAATATCATGATTATTAGGGTCAATAGTAATTCTTGGAATATGTCTTGAATTTTTTAAGCCTGAAAAATTCCATGTTTTTCCTGCGTCTAAACTCTTCCATACCCCATATCCAGAGGAAACATTTCCTCTCACAGTTTTTTCTCCCCCTCCAACATATATTACATTTGGATCGCTTTTAGCAACGCTTACAGAACCAATACTTCCTCCAAAAAAACCATCAGAAATATTTTCCCATTTATTTCCGCCATCTTGTGTTTTCCATACTCCACCTCCCGTAGCTCCAAAATAATAAAGATTAGGTTTGTTAGGGACGCCTGTTACTGCAGCGCTTCTACCTCCTCTAAATGGTCCTATCAATCTGTATTCTAATGCTCCAAATTCACTTTCATGTTTGTCAAAACCAATATTTGGTTTATTAACTGTGTTTGCATTTAAACTAAAAAAAATAAATGTAGTGCTTGCTAAAAAAAATAAATATAATTTATTCATGTTGAGTCGATTTTATTAATTCTAAAAATAAGAATTATTTATTATACTAATCTTTTTTTTACTTCTCTAGTCAAAACTACACCCGTAATTATTGTGGCAAGTAAATCTGAAATTGGAAATGACATCCATGCTCCCATTTCTCCATAAAATAAAGGTAATATTAAAATTAAAGGAACAAATAAAATCCCTTGTCGAAGCAGAGCTAAAATTAAGCCTATTTTTGCCTTTCCAATTCCTTGAAAATATGCAGCCCCTATCAGCTGTATTGCAATAATTGGAGTTGCTAAGAATACCCAACGCATTGCGGCAGGAGTTTCTCTAATTACATCAGTATCCGAGGTGAATACTTTTGTAATTTCTTCAGGAAAAATCATTAAAATTAAAAACACAAGAGTTGCAAAAAAAGAAGCATATTTGATTGCTAAAGAAATAACCTCTTTAACACGTTCAAAATTCTTTGCTCCAAAATTATACCCGGCAATAGGTAAAAACCCTTGAGTTATTCCATAAACTGGAAATAATGAAAACATCATCATTCTTCCAACGATTGCATAGGCAGTCACTGAAACTTCTCCTCCGTAATTGTATAAAATATTATTCATTAACAAATATGTAATACTAACTGTAGCCTGTCTAGCTAAAGTTATAGAGCCTAATGACGTTATCTCTTTCACAATAAGCTTTTTTAAATATAAATGATGAATTTTAATTTTAAGTTCTGATTTATCTGAGGAAAAAAACCAAAAAATAAAGATAAAACAAAGTATGTAGGATCCTGTGGTTGCCCAAGCTGCTCCAGCCATTCCCATATTTAAATATTTAATAAAAACTATATCTAAAACTATATTTCCAATTGATGGTATCATTAAAGCATACATTGCAAATTTTGGTTTTCCTTCTGCTCGAATAACACTATTACCCATCATAGATAAGGCTAAAAAAGGAACACCATAAAGAACTATGGTGTAGTATATTTTTGATGGCTCGTAAATCCCGCCTTTTCCTCCAAATAAGGGAATAATCGATTCAATAAAGTACAGACCTAGAAAAACGAAACTTACAGTGATTAGTATTGTAAGGGTAATTTGATTGGCAAATGTATATCTAGCTTTTTGAAAATTATCTGAGCCTAGAGATCTTGAAATAATTGAAGAACCCCCGATTCCTATAGCCATTCCCAAAGCAGCTATAAAAAAAGAAACAGGTAAAACAACATTAATAGCAGCTATGGCTATTGATCCAATCCATTGCCCAACAAATATCGTGTCAATTAAAATATTTAATGACATAACTAATATGCCAATGGACGCTGGCAAAGCTTGCTTAAATAAAAGTTTTGAAATTGGTTCTATTCCAAGATTTGATGAATTTGGTTTGTTCATCTAGAAGCATTTCCCATTATCTTTCCAATTATCTACCCAATTAGAAATTAAATTCACCCAATCATTATTATCATTTAAACATGGGATAGTTGTAAATTCATGACCTCCTACTTCTTCAAATATTTCCTTGCCTTCCATCGCAATTTCTTCAAGTGTTTCTAAACAATCACTAACAAATGCAGGCGTAACAATTGCCATACTTTTAATCCCGGATTTACCTAATCTTTCAATTGTCCTGTCTGTGTAAGGTTGAAGCCATGGATCAAATCCTAACCTAGATTGAAATGAAGTTGAGTAGTTTTCTAATTTTAGTTTTTTAGCTACTAATTTTGTTACCTCTTTACATTGATGGCTATAACAAAACTCATGTGCTATTGAAGGAGTATCACAACAAGTTCCATCAACCTTACAATGTGATTTAGTAATGTCACTTTTTCTTATATGGCGCTCAGGAATACCATGGTAAGAAAATAATAGATGCTCTATTTTGTCAAGGTCAATACTACTTTTTATAGATTTTGAAAGAACATTTATATAGTCTTGGTTATTGTAAAATGGCTTTATTTCTTCAATTATTAAATCTGGAAAATGTTCAGTGCAAATTTCTTTAACAAGCACGCTTATTGTTTCTGTAGTTGCCATTGCAAATTGAGGATAGAGCGGAAATAATAATATCTTCT